>Ga0164315_10004128_pt1 | contig 11259 bp, 6 predicted proteins | sample GuaBasSedimGuay6_FD_113737 | JGI IMG/M metagenome (GOLD analysis project Ga0164315, IMG submission 113737) | Subseafloor sediment microbial communities from Guaymas Basin, Gulf of California, Mexico - Guay6, Core 4569-2, 0-3 cm | ecosystem: Environmental > Aquatic > Marine > Hydrothermal vents >...
AAACCACTATTATGAATTTCCTTAAATCGACTTAATAAAGCAAATGGCCCATCAAAACTACGTTGAAACTCTCCCTGCAAATAGTTCTTTACCAAATTCAGTTCGTCAGTTCCAACCAGTTGCGTCTGAAGCAAATTAATCTCCTTCAGTATTTCATCAATGGCTAAATTAGTAACATCTGCTTTAACTTCAGAGGATATAAAGAAAAATGCTGCATCACGCATACTCATAATTCCTGAGCCAATACCATAAGTATATCCTTTATCCTCTCTAATATTTGTCATCAACCTAGAACCAAAATATCCGCCAAAAATCGTATTTAATATCCGCAGGGAATGGAAATCAGGATGCTGCTGATTGATGATAGGTTTTCCTATACGAATTGCATTTTGAACAGCTTCGTCTTTTTCAATCTGATGAAACTTTTGAATGGATGGTTTGAATGGAACAGTTATTTGAGTATCAACTTTATCACAAAACTCCATATCACCAAAATAAGTATCAAGCAGGCTCAAAGTATTAGAGGCCATTTTCCCTGCCGTAAAAATCTGTAACCTCCCATTCAAATAGTAATTTTGATGAAAATCAATAATATCCTGGCGATCAATACGATCAAAATCCTCCATTTTAAGAATACGGCCATATGGATGATTTTCGCCAAAAAGCATAGCAGCAAAACTAGACCTAGCAATATAAGCTACGCGTTCCTGATTTACTAAATGCTCATTCCGCTTCTGAGCTAAAAACAAATCTAGCTCTTCCTTCTTAAAAATGGGCTCTTTAACTATTTCAGCTAAAATAGGTAAAGTCTTATTCATATACTTATTTAAAGTATAGAGTATAACTGAAGCAGAATCCTTACTTATTGATGTTTCAAAAAAGCCACCAAACGAATCAATTATATTAGCAATTTCAGATGATGTATGTTTTTTTGTTCCTTCCGTTAATAGTTTATTTGTAACACTAGCAACCAATGCCTTTTCACTATACGAACTACCAGCATCGAAGCTAAGTTCAATCTTAACAAAATCCTGCTCACTCACATCAAAAGAAAAAACCGGCACCCCATTGGATAACTTACTCCTTTGAGGTTGGCGGATATTTACATTCTCAATATCCTTAATTTCTGGCGCTATGGTTCTATCTATATTCTGCATCTATCTAATAAGTGTTACAAAACCCTTTTTACTATGAGTATTCCCTTTCGCATCTGTATAAACTACTTGATACATATAAGCAACTGATTTCACAAGTTCACCTCTATAAGTACCATCCCACGACATTTCTATATTATTTGATTCAAACATAATACTACCTTCACGACTAAAAACCACCATCTCAAAAGATAGAATCCCTAGTCCTTCAGCTTTGAAATTATCATTGATACCATCACCATTAGGTGTAAATGCTGATGGAATAAAAATGGAGGTGCACTCCTTATCAACAATCACATTAAAACTGTGTTTCTTCTCATTACCATAACGATCATAAACAATAACCCAATAAGTTGATTCTTCAACAGGGCTCACCCTAATCTTAGAAGTATTAGATCCATTACTCCATTCATACACCTCACCCCCAATTGCCTCGAGAATAGCATCCTCACCAAAACATATGGTTGGATTATCACTGAAACGAATCTTTGCCGTATCTGAATTGACAGTAAGAACTTCTGTTGATTCAACATCTTCTCTATTCGTTTCTATCGATTCAACATCTTCATCATCAAAGCTCACTAATTGAGGCTGGAAAACAACTTCAGTAGGTATTGGTTTTTGAGTATTTACTATTACGGAATTCGTATTTGATATTGTTTTCGGTGCCTCATTAGTTTCTTGATTTAAATGATCCGAATCATCCACATCAGCAATAATCACATTCTGTGTGGAAGTATTATTTATCTTCTTAATATCTCTTTGATTATCATAAACAGTTATCTCAACAGAGGAATCTAGCTGATTCTTCTCTACTACTTCCTGTTCATTCGAAGTTGACTCTATCGCAACCAAAGATTGATTATTGACAGCATTCATCTCTGTGGAAATCTGGTTATCAGAATCCGATCCTTTCCATAAGAAGTAAGAAGAAGCCACAATAGCTGTTCCGAGTAGAAACAAAGCAGCTTTAGCTAAAACACTTAATCCCGAAGAAATTCCAGACTGCTGTTTTATGGCAGACCATACAGCCGCATCAGGCTGTACTTCCGCATCTTTCAGCTTTTGCTGAAACAGCTTACCAATATTTTCATCATTTATATTCATATCTTATTTCTTTCCTTATTTAACTCTTCTAATCCTTGTCGCAGGTGTTTTCGCGCTTTCAGGAGTTGCGACTTTGAAGTATTCACACTAATTTGTAGTGCTTCGGCAATCTCCTTATGAGCGTAACCGTCTATTTCGTACATATTGAAAATGATTCTATAACCATCAGGTAAACCTTGAATCAATTTCATAATATCCTGAACATTAAATTGGTCAAAACTCATACTTGAATCTGCAATCTGAACTCTCTCATCATCCACGTCGGCATGATACATTCGTTTCAAATTATGTCGATACAAATTCAAGGAGGTGTTAACCATAATGCGTCGAATCCAACCTTCAAAAGAACCTTCTCCTCTAAAATCTTTGATCTTGGAATAAATCTTCACAAAACCATCATGAAGTGCATCCTGAGCTTCATCTTTCGTATGAAAATATCGCATGCATACTCCAAGCATTTTAGGAGCGTAAAGCTCATACAACAACCTCTGCGACTTTGCTTTGCCTCTTTGGCAACCCTTAACTAAATCATTTTCAGAAATCATTGTTCAAAGCTTTCACACTCATGTGACACATTTTTATGCCTTTTGGGTGTCTGAGTAATTATTTTTTTAAATAAAATAAGGTTGTGGAATTATCTTTTATAAAAAGACTATTGGCAACACGCTGAATATCTGACGTTTTAACGTATTGATATTTTTCAAGCTCTAAATTAATTTTTTCAGCATTACCTAATAATTCATAATAAGCAAGATTCATTGCTCGGTCAAGAGTATTTATATCAGAAAAAGTAAGTACTGATTCTACTTTATTTTTAACTTTCTGCAATTCATCCTCCTTTATCCCACCATGACATAAATTCTCAATCTCGTTACATAAAGCATCATTAGCCTCATTAGGACTCACCCCTTCAGATAGGTAAGCTGCAAAAACAATCATTCCTGGATGAATATCGCCAGAAATAAATGACTGTACACTTGAGAAAAGTGGATTTTCCTTCACAAGTTTTTGATGTAAGCGCGAAGATTTACCATTTGCCATAATATCCGAAATTAAATCTGTAGTATGATAATCAGCCTCACTACGACCACACATATGATAAACTTTAAATATAGCATTAACTGGAACATCACGTTCAACCTGAAGAAAGCGAGGCTCGGTTTGTTTTGGCTCCATTGGAATACTTCGTTCAAATGCTGACCCTCTTTCTATTGGTCCAAACCATTTTTCTGATAGTTGTTTTATTTCCTCCAACTCCACATCACCAGCCACTACCATAATTGCATTATCTGGATTATAATACTTTTTGTAGAAAGCCTTTACATCCTCCATCTTTGCATTTTCAATATGCGAGATATCTTTACCTATTGTTGCCCATTGATAAGGATGCTTTCTAAAAACTAGAGGACGTAATAGTAACCACAAATCTCCATAAGGTTGATTCAAATATCGCTGATTAAATTCTTCGATAACCACATTACGTTGCACTTCTAAGCTCTTTTCCGAGAATGCCAAATTTAACATTCGATCCGATTCTATCCAAAAAGCAGTCTCAATATTTTCCTTTGGAATACTTAAGTAGTAATTAGTAATATCATTATTGGTAAAGGCATTATTCTCTCCTCCTACTTTCTGTAATGGCTCATCATATTTTGGAATATTTACAGAACCACCAAACATTAAATGCTCAAATAAATGCGCAAAACCCGTTAAATCTTTGGTTTCATCCTTAGCTCCAACATTATATAGAATATTTACTGTTACTACAGGAGTGGTTTTATCTTGGTGAACAATAACTTTTAGTCCATTATCTAATGTGAATTTATCGAATGCTATCATAGGAAATATTTATACATAAATCTTTGCCAAAAGTACTGAAAAGCTCTTGTTTAACAAAATCAAAAAATAATGATTCAAAATAAAATATTTAGAACCGCAGACAACTTTTTAGCCTAATAAGTTGTCTCACAAAAGAAATAATGATGTACCTTTGACTTTTAGGTAAGTTTTAAGTCTAAAACACTTGGTTCTAAAATAAAATGACACACACAAATACTTGTTCGGTTTTCAGATTAGCCTTAGTCGTTTTTATGGCTGTATTCGCTTCGAACACAGTAGATGCACAAGGACCTAATAACTGGTTTTTCGGTCAAAAGGCAGGTATTTATTTCAATGGTGGTAGCAATATCACATTTCTTAGCAATAGCCAAATGAGTACCCCAGAAGGTTGTGCAGTTTATGAAGACAGCCCACTTTCTGCTACATACTATACTAATGGAGAGAAGATTTGGAGTGCAAATAGTGGTACAGTTATCCAAAATGGAATTAATCTGAATGGAAGTATGAATTCATGTCAATCAGCATTATTTTATCATACTACCCATTCCGATACGGTTTATCTTTTCACTACTGATGCCCATAATGGTAGTAATGGTTTATGTTATAATATTTTCTCGAGAAACAAGAAAGGTTATATGGGATTACAAACTACAAATATTCCATTGTTAAACTCTGCTACTGAACGAATGACATTAGCAAATCATTGTGACGAAAAAAGCATGTGGTTGGTTACTCATCAATGGAATAGCGATGCTTTCTATAGTTATAAAATCAATGAAGACAGCCTGAATCCAAATCCAATAATTAGTCATGTGGGAAGTGTACACAATGGCAACACTTTGAATGCTAAAGGTTGTGTAAAGATAAGTCCTGACGGCACTAAATTAGCCCTAGCAAAAATGTCAGCAGGTACTGTAGAACTATTTCACTTTGACAATATTCATGGTGGTGTAAGCGACCCCATATTAATTACTGGGATAACTAATGCTTATGGTATTGAATTCAGCCCAACAGGAGAAATTGTTTATGTTTCTACTGTCTCAGGTCAAATCATCCAATTCAATCTGAGTATCTGGAATGTTAGTAATATTATAAACTCAAAGTATATTGTCACGTCTCAAGCACAACTTCTAGGTAGCTTACAATTAAGTACTGACAATATGATTTATGTGGCAAAGGATAACAGTTATTACTTAGGCCGAATTGAACTCCCCAACAGTATGGGAACAGCTTGTATTTATAATCCTACTGCAGTTTATCTCAATGGCCGCAAAAGTGAGGCGGGACTACCACAGGTTTATTATAAAAAAACAGGCTACGACTTCAAAGTACCAATTGAATGTTTGGGTGACACTTCATTTTTTACAATTCTGGGTGATACAACTCGTTTAGACTCTGTATTATGGTACTTTGGACATAATCCCATCCTAGATAGTTCAAGAAAGTTTTCACCTTATTATATATTTAATGCTTTTGGAAATTATAAAGTAAAACTCTTTCTTTACCATTGCGATACTGTAGATACATTAGTTAGTTATGCAGGAATTGTTGGACCACCTAATGCGAACCTTGGTCCCGACACTTCATTTTGTTCAAATGAGGTGAAGATATTAGATGGTGGTCATGCCACAGATTACCTTTGGGATAACGGCTCAACTGACACTATACGTATGGTGAATAGCCCAGGGATCTACTGGGTACGATTAAGTAATTCATGTGGTGAGAGTTACGACACAATTGAAGTGCTTAATATTTTTGATTCGCCAATAGTAATATTACCACCAGATACTACAATATGCGGTGGTGACTCCTTAGTATTAGACGCTGGTGACGATAGTTTGGTTAGCATATGGCAATACAACGATACAGCACGTTTTTATACGGCAAAAGTAGAGGGTATTTATCAATTAGAAAAAATAGATAGCAATGGTTGTCGCAGCGCAAATGATTTTTACTTAAAACTTGATACAGTCCCTTTTATAAGTCTGGGACCTGACACAACTATTTGTATTGGATACGACTTACTATTTAATGGTCGTTCACAAGGCCATTATTTATGGCAAGATGGCTCAACTGACACTACTTTTAAGGTCACAGATCCTGGAATTTATTATGTAAATGTTAGAAATGCTTGTGGTGAGGTAAATGATAGTTGTGAAGTCTTTTATGAAGATTGCAATCAAATTATTTGGGTTCCCAACGCATTCACTCCCAATAATGATGGTGTAAATGATGTGTTTTTACCTTTTATAGAACACGTTGAAAACTATCACCTTTTCATCTTTAATCGTTGGGGAGAACTAATTTTTGAAACCCAAGATTATTACAAAGGATGGGATGGCAGATATAATGGAAAAAACGCAAGCCAAGATACTTATATCTGGCGTATTGACTATACTAATTACTCGGGCGACAACTTCAATCAATATGGTTACGTAATTTTATTTAGATAAAAATGGGCACTATAAAATTCTACTTATTAATATTATTCAGCATCCTAATAATCACAGAAAGCCAAGGGCAGGAATTACCTTTTAGCATAAGTATTGGAGGAGGGTACGGATTTGGAACTTCAAAAAACTCGGTAGAAACTTATGTTAATACAAAACTGGATGGAAACACCTATTATACTGAGAATAAGAAGTTCAGTTTAGGTTATGGCTATTCCATAAATGGAACTATTCTTTATTCTTTTCATGAAAATATGGGAATTGGATTAGGTTTTAATTATCATTTCCCAAAAGACGTGGAGTTTAACGAAGTAAATGCTGTTGCTGGTATTGTATCCGAGAAGCAGCGCCTACTTTCTGCAAAACGCTTTTCCTTATTACCCGCATTCCAAATAAATACTAGTTTTAATAAACTAAACACTTATATGCAGATTGGTGTTAGTTTGAATTTTACAACCCAAAAGTTAAATGAAATAATAACTGTGGATACGAATGTAACAGAATATTTTTGGGAATATACTGGAAATTCCAAATTTGGTTTCTATGCTCAATGGGGAGTCAGTTATTTGTTTAGTAAACATGTTTCGGTTAATTTAAGCATTGCCTATGAAGGATACTCCTATTCACCTGAGAAGAGCAATATGGTGCTTGCTAAATACAACGGGAATAATATAAGTTTGGGTGGTTTTGATGAAATTGAAAAGTCGGTAGTATATGAAGATTGGGTTTCAGATCAATACAATCAATTCCCCGATGCAGACAAACCATTAAGCCTGCCTCGACAGACCTTTAACTACAATAGTCTAACACTTGGATTGTCTTTAAGCTATCGCTTTTGAGAACATAAAAAAAGCCATTAAACTTTATGCTTAATGGCTTTTCATTTTCCTAATTTACTATTAGTTTCTTAACCTTTATACCATCTCTACTAATAATCTGTATGGTATAACTTCCCTTTGGCAAATCCAAGAATAATTGAATCTGTTGGGATGAATAATCAATATTTTGATTTTCCTGATACACTTTTCTACCGCTTAGATCATAGATTGTTATCTCCGTTTGTCCTAAGATATTATTAAACTGTAGATTTAATTCTCCCGAAGAAACGGGATTGGGGAAAATATCTACAGTGGCTTCATTAGCCACCTCTCTTTTTACAGACACCCAATCAAATGTTTCCATTTGACCATCATAATCGACTTGGATTAGTCGATAATAGGAAGTCCCACCATAAGGTTGAAAATCAATTAAGTCATAGTCTAAAACATTATTTGAATTGCCAGCACCTTCAACTATTCCTATACGTTCTGATGTTATACCATCTTTAGAACGTTCTATTATAAAATAATCATTGTTTAGCTCAGAGGCTGTTGACCAATTTACAATAACAACATCACCATCAATTTGAGCATCAAAACTTAATAAATCAATTGGTAATGGATTATTTATATTATCAATTGTACCAAAACTAAATGGACTAAAAGTACTTACACTCGTAACACTAAGACTCCCTGCATTTGCAGCACTCAAACCTACAGAACCTGTATTTGAATAAGTTCCCGATTCAGCTGTCCATGCCGTGCCATAATGCATAATTCGTAAATCAGCGAAACTGCCAATTCCACTCCATTGTGAATCTTCCCAATAAAGTGTTACAGTAGCAGAAACCGAAGCTCCGGTTCTACTCAAATCCCAGTACTCATTATCACTAACCTTAGTAATTGGATAGGTAAAACTTGTATTATTAGTGGGTGTACTTTGATTATATTGTGCAGTAAAAGTTTCGGTACCAGAAAGTGCAGAAATCCCTATTCGAGCATACTTTCCTCCATCACCAGTTGGGAAAATAAAGTTTCCACTTCCAACCTTCTGTGTTGGCCCATCGATATGACTTGTACTACTACCTCCACTAAAAGCGGTAGCTGCACTTGTAAACACCAATGGATTAGTAGATGTAGAATTTACTATACCTGAAGTTAAAGTTAAAGTATTCGATACATTAGCAGTACGGCTTAGAGTAATTCCGCCTGTATTATTCACGGTCATATTATAGAATGTGGTGGTTGTCGATCCACTTATTGTTTGTGATGATGCTCCATCAAATGTAACGGTTTGTGTTCCTTGAGTGAAGGTTCCACTGTTGGACCAATCGCCTGCTACATTTACAGTTCCACCTTGACTTAATGTACTTCCTGACTCAATGGTTAAATCACCATTTACATCAAGGTTTCCATCAGGAGTTTTTGTGGCATTACCTCCTGCCTTCAAATGATAATAAGTATATTGACTTGGAATGGTTTGAGCAACCGTTCCACTAAAATAAACTGTACTATTAGTTCCACATATCAAATCACCATCATCTTCAATGGCATTGGTTCTAATTTCAAGTGTTCCAGAACCTACATCAAAGTCATCACCTGGCAATTTCATTCGAAAGTCATTTACTCTCAATGTTTGAGTTCCGAGATAGAATTTACCACCATTAGCTACTACAAATCGTTCTGCGTCTAGTATATCCGATTCTGAGTAATAAGTATCACCATCTATCCTCAGTCTTACTAAAGTATAAGTACCTGTTCCTTTTATATAGTTGTTACCTATTGAACCAAATAGTTTATTATTTGCTAATCCACTTGTTTGAATTATGGAGCCATTATTTATAAGATTACCATACATATACAATCTACCTGATCCAGTTATTGTAACACTAGCCCCCGAATTAATAGTAATCGAGGCACAATTTCCAGTATTTCCATTGGAGAGTATAGGTTGATTCGTTGGCGCAGAAGGAATCCGTATATGATCAGTTGTGCCAGGCTCACTTCCACCTGTCCAATTTGCCCCATCTGTCCAGTCAGTATCAGTACTTCCATCCCATTCAATAAAAACAATTGTACGATTTCCTGCTGGGCTTTGTGATGAAGAAGGATAAGTGCTTGCTGCAATATTAATTGCATTTGTTGCTATGGTCATATCCACATTACGATTTAAGACTCCTGTAGCAGCAATATCATAAACTGCCCAGATATAATTTATTCCACCTGGCAAATCATAACTTAAGCTTGAAAAAGTAGCGGTACCACCTGATAAAGATTGAGCTGTACCTAAAAGATTAGCAGTAGAAAAAGTGGTGGTGGTAGTTCTATATAATTTTACACCAGATGATGCAATATCTGCATTATTATCATTATTGGCTGTTATTTGAATTGAGTTTAGAATTAATGTCCCTGTTCCTCCAGCAACATTCACATCCATTCTAAGAATCTCAGCATCTATTTGTCCAGGATAAACATCAGCAGTTGAGGCTTGGTTATAAGTAATACTATTTAGAGCCTTCGCCGGAATTGTATATTCTATCCATGTATTATTTGTACCACTTTGCACTTCTTGCCATTTGTTAAAGAAAGTATTGACACCACTATGAAGACCAATATCTACCCCACCCTTATTAATATTATCTGTACCTAACTTAATAACTACTTTATTTGATGATTCATAAAAACTCACTTGAGCATTAGCAAAACGATTATCATTATAGTCAATCTCCACATTATCAAACTCTATTGTTAAAACTCTATTGGGTGATGTTCCTGTTGTCAAATAATATAAATGCGAACTACCATCTTCAAAGTTATCATCATACACACAAAGCGCGATGATTTGCCCAAAACTAGTTGCTGTTGATGTTAAATCATAATTGCTTGCATCTTGCCATGTAGTACTTGCAAGACCATTCAAGCGAATAAAACCACTAGTACCTATACTCAATTGGTTGGAAGTCGTATAATTATTATCATAGAAGCGAAATGCAAAGGGCCAGTTTATTTCTTGGCGACCATCATCTGCATCTCCAGATGAGAAAGTAGTTATTTCCGTTCCACCTGAACAATCAATCCAACTATAGCCTGTTCCAACATTACCTGTTGAAGTATTATAATTAAAAGTCGCACTTTGCCCAAAAGTATTTCCAATAAAAAAGAAGGAAATAAGTACAAATCCTATTACTTTAAGTATATGTTTCATAAAAATTAGCTTTAATCAATGATTTTGTACGTATGTAATTGCAAATGGTTACATGTCAATTATTGCTCTATAAATACCATAACTACATAGTTGCTTATACTTTTATGCTATACATAAAAATATAAAAACATCTTATAAAGACATAAACAATGTCCTTATAAGTAATTAAGTAAGTTGATACTTTATTTTATCAATTAGCGCGGCAAATATATACAACAGTCTTAATCTAAGAATATTTCTTATTCTAAGAATTTATTATTATTTTGAAATAGAATAATTCAGTTTGGCGAATTCAATTAATAATCTATATTTGCATTAAGGAAACAAATAAATAACCGCATGAATAATAAAGTATGCATTATTACAGGTGCATCATCAGGAATCGGTAAGGCTTTGGCTTACGAATACGCCTCTCAAGGGTATCAAATAAGTATTTCGGCTCGACGAGAAGATTTATTACGTGCAATAGCCACTGATATTAAGTCAAAGTACTCAACTGATGTATTGATTGTGAAAGCAGATGTTTCCAAAGAAGAGGATTGTAAACAAATTATCGACCAAACCGTTGAACAATTTGGGAAAATTGATATTCTTATCAATAATGCTGGAATCTCTCAACGGGCATTATTAGCTGATTTACCTCTTGATTCATTGCGCGAAGTAATGGGAGTTAACTATTGGGGCAC
>Ga0164315_10004129_pt1 | contig 11259 bp, 1 predicted proteins | sample GuaBasSedimGuay6_FD_113737 | JGI IMG/M metagenome (GOLD analysis project Ga0164315, IMG submission 113737) | Subseafloor sediment microbial communities from Guaymas Basin, Gulf of California, Mexico - Guay6, Core 4569-2, 0-3 cm | ecosystem: Environmental > Aquatic > Marine > Hydrothermal vents >...
ACCGGGCTGGCGGGCTGCGAGGTCAGGGTGAAGTCGGCGGCGTCCGACCCGGTGATGGTTACGGGTGTCCCGCCGGTGAGATTCAGAGGAGCAGTCCCGGAATTTTCGATGGTGAAGGTGCGCACCACGGTTTCGCGAGAAATAATGCCGAAGCCGAAATCGGTGTGATTGGAACGTGCGGGTGTGCTGTCGCCATCAACGATGATCTGGCCGTTGCCTCTGAGGTTGATGTCAGCAAATGGATCCATAAAGTCAACGATGAGATCGCTACGAACGGAATGGACGACCCCGGTCGCCGCGCCGCCCGCAAATGCCGAGTCTTGGAAAACGAATACGAGATTCGTGATGCTGTCGGTCGCGGCATGCGAAAACGCCTGCCCCGTTAGGGTCGCGCTGATCTTGTTGTCGTGGTTTTTGGTGAATACGGCAACCAGCTCTGACGGCAGGTTGCTGACTGTAACTTTTCCCGCTGAAACAAAGTCGTCCCCATCGCTTCCGGTAAACGTTTCAAGCCCCAGCGTTACTGAGAGTACGGTGTCCACAGAGCCGTTGTTACTCGTCGATTCATTAAAGACCGTGTCACTGTAAACCAATGTTGGTTCAGTGAAGGGGTTGCCTGTTTTCGCGACAAACGGTGAATCATAATCTTCTCCAGCGTCCGAAACGACAGGTGCCCCGTCGAAGTATGCAGTATTCTGGATCACTCCAGCGACAGAGCAGGCATCAGTATCCTCGACAGAAATGCCGTATCCATGATCCGACCCAGATCCGCCGGAGCGTTTTGCCCACTGATATATGCCGTTGGCATCATACTTCGCGGTGAAGATGTCATAGCCACCCGCGCTCAGCAAACCAAACCCTCCCATAACCGTCGTCTCGTAAAACTCACCTGTTATGTAGCAGTTTCCGCTACTGTCGAGTGCAATACCATATCCACAGTCATACGAGTCCCCTCCGTCGCGTTTCACCCACTGAAAGACTCCGTCGGCATCATATTTAGTGATGAAAACATCAGAGCCGCCGGCGCTGATCACGTTCGTGTCGCCGAAGTCGGCTGTTTCGTAGAAAGAACCGGTTACATGCGAATTCCCGTTGCTGTCCACCGCAATAGCATACGCTTCGGTATACGAGGCTCCTCCATCGGATTTCACCCACTGAAATACTCCGTTGGCATCATATTTTGCCACAAAAATATTTCTGTTACTGCCACTGGTCACGTTCGTGCCGCCGAAGTCGGCTGTCTCCATGAATGTTCCCGTTATGTACGAATCCCCGTTGCCGTCCACCGCGATGCCATATCCACAGTCATACGAGGCCCCTCCGGCACATTTCACCCACTGACATATTCCGTTGGCGTCATATTTTGCCACAAAAACATCTCTACGACCGGCGCTCGTTACGTTCGTGCCGCCAAAATGGGCTGTCCCGTTGAATTCCCCCGTTATATATGAGTTCCCGCTGCTATCAATCGCAATACTATGTCCCCGATCTCTCTCTTCTCCTCCGGCGCTGATCGCCCACTGACACACTCCGTCGGCGTCGTATTTCGCCATAAAAATATCATCACTACCGGCACTGGTAATATTCTTGCTGCCGAAACTGATGGTTTCTTCGAAGGCCCCTGTTATGTATGAATTTCCGTTGCTGTCCACGGCTATACCACGTCCATCATCGGAACTGTCGATGCCCGATTTCCTTGCCCACTGACATACTCCATAGATGTCATATTTTGAAATATATATACCGGTTCCGAAGAGTTGATTGCCGTTTCCGAAATCAACCGAGTCCTCAAGGAATCCCGTTATATAACTGTTTCCATCGCCGTCAACGCCAACGGCTTTCGCGGAGGCATGATACTCAACGCTCTCGGGAGCCTTTGTGAAACTGAACCCGGGACCGTCCATGAAGACAGCAGATACGGTCGCATGATTGCTGGGCGTAACAGACGTGGATAAAGCGAAGCTATTATCAATGGAAGTTCCGCCTGTAATATCCCAGTAATTGAAAAAGGAGCCTGAAACCGCCTCCGCCTCTATGTTCACGGATGTCCCGTTCGGGATCTGATAAATGCCCGGCAGAGGGTCTATAAACCCCGTCCCGTTCCCAGAGACAGACAGGGTCAAATCGACAACAGATGCCTGAATTTCGAGAACGAACACATCATTAGTAGTGTATTCGCCATCGTCGGCAATGATCTTGACCGAAACATATCCGGCATCGATGCTCGCTGGGGTTCCGGACAGAAGGAGCGTATTCGTGTCGAAGCCGAGCCATGCAGGCAGGGGCGAATCATCGTCCTGCATCGCCGAATAACTCAATACGCTGTCAACGTCCAAAAACGTGTTCAAGGGAACCTGATAACTGTAGAGGTTCTCGACAAGTGTATGATGATTCGGTATTGGGTTGTCGAGAATCGGCGGATCATTCACAGGGGTAACCGTTACCGTAAACGTATCATCAACCGTTTTATTGTTTGAGGTCGCTCTGATCGTGATATCGACCGTGCCGGTCTGATTCGACTGACACTCAAGAAGAAGGACATTGCCCGATGCTCCAGATATCGTCGCGGCAACCGAAGCCGGATTCGAGATTGAGTGGACGGACTTGGTTATCGCTGAATCAGCGTTGTCACTATCGCTAAAAACATACGTCAGATTGATAATGGTGGGCATCGCGTCTTCATCGACAACCACATTCGATATTGGGTTACCCACAACCGGAGGTTCGTTGAATACGGGCGTTGTCCTGAAGGTGATCGCTGTTAAGCCCGTTGCATTATCGAGCATGTTTTCCACCGGATCGATCGCCACATAGTAGATCTGGTTGGTGTCCAGAGTATCCTCTGGGCTGATCGTAATCCGTTTCATGGCCGCATCGATGACCGCGCCGAACGCCACGTCGACTCCGTTAGAGTTGGTTTTCTTCAAAGTGAGCAGATCCGCAACATTTGTATCGTCAATGTTCGAATCATCAATATTTCTGATCGACTCATCAAAATCAATGGTGATTTCTGCGGTTTCCGAAACATGGGTTGCCCCATCCGCGGGTGCCCAGGTCATGACTGGCGCGGACACATTTCCACCCGTGAACAGGTTGGTGACTTCCGCAGCCGAAAGCGCCCGATTATAGATTCGCAGGTCGTCCATCAGACCGTCATACCTGTAGCCTCCGGATATTGTCGCGCCCAGCATTGGATTATCGGTATTCGCCTCGCTTCCCGATATGCCCTCCACATAGTCACCGGCGTCTATGTAGAGACGGCACTTGAACGTTCCCGCGTCATTGTAATTAACCAGAGTGACCAGATGCCACCATGCATCTTCAACATTGGCGGAAGTTTTTGTTATTTCTGTGCCCCCGACGAAGGCCTGCACCGTAGTACCATTCAGCCTGAGCCCGTAGTGGGTTCCCTTATCGATAAAATAACTTCTGAAAGACTTATCCTGCATCTTGACCCACATCGATATGGTAAACTCGTCGGACAACGGATCAAAACTCAGATCGGAACATTCTCTGGGCGAGAACTCGTTCTCGCCGTTGAACTCATACGCCGCGCCTTCTTTCCCGTTCGCCTCCCATGCCGCCGTCACGAAGATCTCGTCGTGGTCGTTCCCATGATAGGACGAATCGACGATGTCGAAACCGGTGCCTTCGTCGAACTCGAACCGCAGGATCAGGTTCGTATCATCCCAATCCGTCATCGCATCCAGCTTAACGGATTCGACCTGCAGGTATTTGTCTTCGGCTACCGCATAGATGTCGTATTCGCTCTCCGGTGTCAGGCCGGATATCGTCCGTCTGGTTTCCGTTAAGCCAACGGCCCAACTGCCGTTCAACGTCACCGGGTTATCGCCCGCATCCGTTCCGGCTTTCACCTGGGCCGCGCCCGGTGCGGTCGCGCCGTTGGTCAGCACGACATAATACGCCGTGCCCGGCTCGTCGATTCTGCCGTACAGTTTGCAGGATGTGTTGAGCACCGTGTCTATTCTCGGGTAACCGGGCGCCCATACGGGCGGCATTAGCGACAGGGTTGTGACTTCAACCAAAACAGGCGTCGCCTGTATATTGGGGACCGGCTCGTCATCTTCGGCTACAACATAAATATCGTACGATGTGGATGCGTCGAGGTTGGTTACCGTGGCAATCGACTCGATACCGCCAACGTTCCAGCTCCCGCCGGGAACGGGGTTATCGCCCGCGTCCGTCCCGGCTCTTACCTGTGCAGAGCCCGGAGCCGCAGCACCGTTGGTCAATACAATATAATATGCTGTCCCCGGCTCGTATGTCCTGCCTTTAAGGTCACAGGACACATCAGAAATATTCTGAGCCATCGGATAGGATGAAAGCCAGACGGGCGGTGCCGTGTCGCCGACGGTCGCATAGGTAAGGGTCAGTTTCGGCCTGTATCCGGAACTCGATGCTTCGGAGGAATGCATTGTCGCGGTGTCGGTGTCCGGAAGTTTTTCCACGAAAAGACCCTTATTGGCCGAGGGATTCGCTACCCAGTCCCGAACAAGCGCAAGGCCCGCCTTGTTCAAGATTTGGGTCATCGCACCATTGGCCGCGCCGGGCAATGCCTCTTCCGGCGCCAGATCAACCGACCCGATCGCGCTGACGTCGCCGTTCAGCGGATCCCACGCAATCGTGCCTGAGCAGTACTGGTATGTGGCCTCCGACTCCAGCCAGAGCTGCCTGCACTCTTTCAGCGTCAGGCTTCCGGCAGCATCGTTTTGCTCGGTCAGTTCAACACTCGCAGCGGTAACAACCGCCCCGGCGGGCAGCGCACTTACATCCCATTTAACCAGTCCCTTGGCCAAATTGCCTCGGCATTGCAGATTATTTAAACTTCCATTCTGCGAAGCGTCCCCGCTGTACAGATATGTATCCTCCGTTCCTGCGTATCCGGCATCCGGCGCCACTCCGTTTTGAAAGGCGATGGCGAATGAATTGGTCGCCGCCGTACCGCGCACGGCCCAGTTGTACGGGTTCTCATCCGCGTCGTCGCTGTCTATGGAAACCGTGAACGTCCACAACCCCTCAGCGGTCGGTGTTACCTCTGCAACACATGTCGTCGATACGCCCTGCGCCAAAATCGGCGGCGGGCCGCTCACCAAAATCGCCGCACAGTTTTCGCCGACTGTCACGATCGTATTGGATAGCTGCAAATCCTGTGCGCCCGTGTTTCTTAGGGTAAAGGTTATGCTGGAAGCCTGCGCTGGCTCCGTCACCCGATAGATATCGCACAGTCCTTCATCGGGCACTGCAACGCCGTCCTGCGCCACGTCTAGCTCTGGCGATACTGTCGTGAAAACAATGCTTTCGGCAGGCGCGGCGTTGTTGTTTGTGTCTTCCACCGAATAAATCGAGGCATAGTACAGCGTGCCGTATTGCTTCAAGTCCGTAACCGGATTGATTACGATCTGCTTTTTGGATGCGCTTATGGTCGCGGTGAACGACACATCCGCGCCTTCCGGGCCGGTCTCCTTCAGCGTGAGTAGGTTCGTAACCGTAGCGTCGGTTATCTCTGTGCTATCGAGATGCCTTACCGGCTCGTTGAAATCGATAATGATGTTCGCGTCCGTCGCGACACCGGCGGCGAATGCTACAGGCGTCCATGCCGATATCGGATGATCGGAATCGAAAGACGCTGCATTCTTGGTTATGTCGAGAACACCGATTTCGCCGAAATAACCGATCGGAGTTATACCAACGTCAATGGCTCCATTCGGCGGCAGAGTATTGCTGAACGTGGAGCACTCATTCGAATTCTGAAAGTTGTACTGATCAAGGAATCTGCTCCCGATTGCATAACGTGTCTCGCGTCCGTAATCACCCGACGAGGCAAACAATGTTACATCGTATGTCCTGAAATCATCCAGATCGCTCAAAAGGGCCGAGGCCTGCTGGTACCTGAACGTCCGGGCCGTGTCCTGCTGGGCTGTATCGGGATAAAGAGGCCCGATGGCCCCACCAGCACGCGTTCTTTCCATGCCGGAAAGCGAAAGATCGAGTTCCGTTTTTGTTCCATCGTCCGCGACGGCGTCCGTGAGACTCCCATTCGGCGATGTGATGTTGTTCCAGCCAGCCTGTGTCGTCACGGTGGCACCGAAATCGAATTTGACATTCCAGGTCGGGGGTATTGCTTTATAGGTCGCCGTTACGGTCAGGGCTTCTCTTTCGATCCCGATTGTCGTCGATTTGGAACAGACATCTACCACGGTCTCGGTGTCGCCGATCCAGCAGTCGAACATCTTCCCACTGGGCGGCTCATCCGCCTCAATCGATACAACCGTATTCTCATAATATTCCCCGTCGTCTCCCCCGCCATTTACCGTCAACGTGTATTTTGTGTTGCTGCGATACAGCGCCGAAACCTGCGCATCGGCCGTGGGCGTCACCAGAGTTGTGTCCGGATCGTATACGTCCTTGATGCTCACTGTGTCGCCAGTCCATCGGTCGAAAAACTTGCCCGGAGGCGCGGAATCCGCTGAAATTTCCGCCACGGTTCCCGGCAGATATACGCCGCTACCGAGTCCGCTGTTTACCCTCAGGGAATAGGTGGTGGAAACATCTGAGCCTGCGTCGAAGAAGCATACGTCGCCGTTCACCAGAGTAACCGCGATAACACCGTTCCGGTCAACTGCCAGTCCGTTATACTGCGGTTCCGACGGCAACGACTGTTGGAAGAGTTCCTCGCCCGTGGCTTTGTCGTATGCATAAACACTGTAGCTTTCGCTTTTTTTCGCCAGACAGATCACCGCGTTACGAGCCAAAATGACAGCGCACATGCTTCCCGGGTTCTTCACCTCCGGCCAGCGGTACAGCGCCGAGGCGTCTGTCCAACCGACAAAGGTATATGAGCCATCCCTCTCTTCCGGTTCGAATCCTTCCTCGTACACCGCATCGAACCGGGCGGCCACCGCATCGGCATCGCAGCTCTCCAGATGGGAGCGCGAATACTTCGTCGTTAGAAAATATTCGTCGTCCCATGTCGGTGTAAGCTCAGATGGGGATGGAATGATCCTGCGGATGCCGCCATCGCCCATCTCCTGCATGACACCGCCGCTCTCTTTCACACGTGCGCACACAACCTCGGTGCCACGGTTCCAGTGTTCGCTCCGATCCTGATAAAGCGCCCGTCCGCCCCAGACCAGATAGTCCCTGAAAAACGCCGTCTGCGCGCCAACCTGGTCATACGATGCTCTCTTTCCCTCGTAACGGTTGAAAGCAGGCGCGCCGGTGCTCAAATCAAATCCGACCGGCGATGAGACCATGATGCTGGATATCCACATATGGCCCTGACCTAGGGTCAGAACAGACTGCGCCGATGCTTTTTCAAAAGAACCATTATCCTTGGGCGTCATCTGCTGGCCCGCTTCGCTGTTTTCCCAGATCAACGCTCCGGTGGTCGCGTTCAGGGCATAGGCGTATGTTCCATCCCAGAACGCCCTGCCTGCCACGAAATAGGCTTTCCCGTCCTCTATCGCTATCCCGCTATTGATCGGCCAACAGCTCCGCAACTGGCCGTAGACCATGATTTTGCGATTCTTCGGGCCTGCCATAAAACGCCAAAGCAGACGCCCGGTTTTCGCTTCAAGACAATAAACAAAACCGTCTTCCGATCCGACATACAGCCTCCCGTTCCAGATCGTCGGCGACACGAGCACCGCCGCGCCAACACAGTAATCCCACACGTCCGTTCCGTCGGCTGTATTCAGCGCGACGACTCGGCCATCCTGATCCGCGAAAAAGGTCAGGTTGCTCGCGCAGACCGGTGTCGTCGGACGCGAGGGGGAGGTTGAGGAATAGATCCATGAACCGCTAACCGTCGGCTCAATGACCGCCTCGGAACGGCCCGAACGACGATAATTCTGCTTGTAGGTCGGCCAGTCCCCGGTGACCACCGTCAAATCGTTGGTGACCGTGTCATAGTTGGGTTCGCGAAACAGTCTGGCTGATTCCGGGGGACGGTAATCGTAGTCGAAACCGGCTTCCGCTCCACCGATACAACTAAGGGCTTTAAGGGTCGATGTGCATTTGCACCCGAAAGAAAACCCGAAGATCCCGCCATTGGCCGGCAACATGCCGGGAGAGCATACGCTTTTCATGTTGAAGGTCGATACTGGCTGTTTATTTTCCAAATCATAGAACGGTCCCATCTGGGCAATCATGGTCTTCACACCGCCATATAAAGGTCCGCACCCGTCGTAGGAAGATCCAGTTTTGAATAATGGTGCGCCGGTCAATCCGTCATAGTGCTGGCCTCTGAACACGACATTGGTGTTGACGATCATGTAGCTGACGCCATCATCCGAGCCCCATTGGAGCAGGCCGTTCGTTGCGGAGAAGACTCGCATGCGGGGATAACGTCCACAGATTATTATCCCGTCCGAACTTACCAGTTTCACGCCGGAGTCGCTCGCGATGTCGTTTGTATTCGCTGGCCACAGTGGGTCGCCGGTGGCCGCGTCCAGCCCGTTAAGGCCGTTCGAATTGCAAAAGAACAGCCTGCCGTCGGAAACACTGATCTCGTAGATGTCGTCGAGCGCGGGCGAACTCCATATGAGATCTTTTGACGGGGAGTACAGATCGAACGCGGCGATCCTTAAACCGTTGCTGACGGACAGTATCGTGTATAAATTGCTGTCGGCAACGCCGAGCCAGTTAATGTTCAAGTATTCTATTGTGGGAAGAATGTCATAGTACAGATCTTCGCCTGTCCTTGAATCGACGCATTGCAGCTTGTCTGAACGGCCGAGGCAGAGCATCCCCGCAGTCGCGTAGCGAGGGTTTCCGATGCTGAAAAAACTGGAATTCGTAGTCCAAAGAAGCTGGCCGTTGAAAGAATTTCTTACATACAAAAGGTCATCTCCATCAGAACCCTCACGACCCCGGGTCCACTGTACACCATGCGCAATGTCCAGCATGCCAGCTCTGATGAAGAACGGATCCTCATACCACCGTGAAAGAAAGGGGTATTCTATGGTTGTGTCCCGGCTCGTCTGGTTTTTGTCAATGCCGTGCCCGGGCTGCCGCCAATCATCCAGTGCTGCGGGATACGGCTTAATGATCGTTTCGGTTACACTGCCCGTGCTTCCGCCGGACAGCCTGTAGAACCTGCCCTCCGGAGCGGTCGCCCTCACACATTCGCCGCTGGTGATTCCTGCGTTGTTCACAACCAGCACGTCAATATAGTTGTCCGGAAACGGAATGTTGGAAGAACCGTAACGTTCAATGAAAAGGCTCTGGTTCAACCCATTGCCTTTGGCGGAGGAAAGCATCGCATCGTATTCGGCATCATCCGTAAAACTCGCGTAAACCACATAATCACTATTCGTAAATATATCTTCCACCAGTGCTCGATCACAGTCGATCAGCGCGCAAACCCCGCGCCGGTTGGAGATCCCGCCGAGCAGATCCTCCGCCGTCACAGCAAAAAGTGATTGGGCCATGCAAAACAGCACGAGTAAAAACGTCTTCATTATCATTGATTTTTTCATCTTACTTTTTCTCCTTGGGGGCAGCTTGCGTCCTTCCAAAAACCCTGACCTGCGCGTCGGGCAAAATGGTCTTCAATTCAGATTTCACGATCTCAACATCGGCCCAAGCGCAACTGCACTCCAAAACCTGAATGAGATTGATCCGGCCTTTTTTATTCAAAAGTTCCTGAGCGTCCGACAACGAAAGCCAGACAGTATTGTCATCCTGATTTCCTCTTTTGGAATGGACCTCCTTCACGACAAAAGTGCGACCCCTAAACAGCAGATGCATACCGGTTGTTATGCCGAACGCTTCGGCAGGGTATGACCCTACAATCATCTCCCCCGAATCCAGATGCTGTTTGACCGCCCCCTCGGGATGACGATGCGCGTCTGGAACGACAACCTTTGTCCCGATAACGATCACCTCATGCTTTTTTTCCGGCCACGTGATTTTCTCGATCAGATTGGGCAACAGGTGACGCGCCATCACCTGCCTATTTTTCGCAAGTAGCGCAACATACTCTTCCGGAATATCCCGCAACGAACCCTTCGCGACGCAAAGCTGCGACAAATCCTGCTCTCGGTGACAAATCAACAGGCCCACCCCTGCACTCTCTTCGGCAAAACCGCTCGAAGACGCCAAAACACACAATGCCACCACGCCGATGGCCCTCGCCCATGGAGTCCGTCTATATTTCATCAACGCTGTCATGGCGCGTCCTCCATCAGCATTGCGCCCAAACCTCTCAGTGCGCCGGGCCCTTCATCGGCACCGATCATAGGAACCAGCCCGCTCTTCCAATCAACCGAAAACAACATATCCATACCTGGGTTCTGCTGCTTTATTTCGCAGGAACAAGGGCCGGATATATATCTGCACAAATCGATAATGTACTCTTCATTGATGTTTTCTATCTCGACCAACTCGATGGCACGTCCCCGTCCGATAAAAGGAATAATGGCCGGGGAATCCGCAGACACATCCGGCGGGAGCACCGAAGAACTAGAAACAGAACGACCGGGCATCCCCCGTCGCATACCCCTCAAACGCAGCAGATTCTTTACAAAAAACGACTCATCGGGATCATCCAGATCAACCATCACGATTGAAAAAGCCAACTTCAAAGGAACTCCGCCCGATATCTTATGTTTTTCGACCGGAACAGACAGCACAACCGTCTCCTCCGCTTTTTTGAGAATGTCTGTCAGCCGAGCGAGACAGGCATCATCCTTTAGAGGATCTCCGCACGGGATCATCACCCAAACAGCCGAGTCTCCGGCGAGGATTCTTTTTGCGATTTCCACCCGAGCCGGAGAATCGAGCAGAGACGCAACCTCCGCTGGAGTCACCCCCCCTTCCCATAATGCAAAATCCGACCGAGGCGACCCCTGTTTAGTACCGGACGGAAGCGGAGGCATCACCACCGCACAGGGGAGCGGCTTCCCCGCAGCGAATGCATTATACATCGTCCGCTTGTGATGGAATAACCTTCGGGCAGAAGCCCGTTTTTTTTCAGCCTCAACCTGCTCCTTGGACTTTCTGTATTCCCGTTTCGGCCCCTTGAATTCATACAGCTCGGCATTGAACCCCGCATCCAGCTCGGCAACATTCACCTGTTCAAACGTAATATTGCCCAGACACTGCTGGAACAAAGACAACGCCTCTTCCTCTTCAGGCTCCGGCTTGTCCTCAAAAAAAACAAAAGCCCTGTAATCTCCGGCCGCCCACTTCTCCAGCGCATAGCGAAACACAGGCGTATCGCAAGCCGTTGCGCTC
>Ga0164315_10004130_pt1 | contig 11256 bp, 9 predicted proteins | sample GuaBasSedimGuay6_FD_113737 | JGI IMG/M metagenome (GOLD analysis project Ga0164315, IMG submission 113737) | Subseafloor sediment microbial communities from Guaymas Basin, Gulf of California, Mexico - Guay6, Core 4569-2, 0-3 cm | ecosystem: Environmental > Aquatic > Marine > Hydrothermal vents >...
ATACAAATTGTTACCTTAATTCCACAAGGAATTATTAATAACCAACACTGAGTCCACTCCGAAAACGATGTTTTTGAAAAATCAGGTTAATCCATAAATCATATAATAAAGATCTTCAGTATTTTACAATAATGCAGAAACATGTAAATCCTGCCTGCCCTTGTAACGAAGTGTACAGTGTTATTCCTGTCTATAATGACTTTTCGGAGTGGACTCAACACTAAATTGTTGAAAAACAAGATTTGTAACCACTTTCAGACCTCAAGTATTTTTACCTATTTTAAATTTATAAATGAGGTACGCTCTCTGGTTATCAAGGGGCGTTTTTTTTTGCGTATTGAAATGATTATTTAAAATTAGTAATTTGTTCTGTACATTTGCAATCCAAATAAAATTTCTAGATGAACTATCAGAATAAAACTAAAGACCAGCTAATTGAAGAGCTAATTGAGATTAGAAGCCAACTTGGTAGCCAAAAGAAAGAAAAGAGCAGATATCCAACTAATGGAACTCAGGGAATTGAAAAAAAACAATTTGAAGCTTTTTTCGAAATCTCACCAGACTTACTTATTTTTTCTGATACAGATTCAAGATATCAAGCCATTAACCCCGCATATTGCCGTTTCATGAATGTTAAGCCGGAAGAAATTGTAGGCAAAACCTACTTTGATATATTCCCTCCTGCAATTGCTGGATTATACCGGCAAGGCGATATTGAAACCCTGAAAACTGGAAAAGTACAAGTTTATGAAAGGGAAGGGTTTGGTATTGAAGGTTCGGAAAAATGGCTACAAGTTATAAAAGCCCCAGTGTTTGATTCAGAAGGCATAGCATCTGGAATATTTACGACAATTCGGGATATTACCGAAAAAAAACAGGTTGAACAGGATCTGTTGGATTCCAGGGAACGGTATCATGGACTTGCCGATGCCACATTTGAAGCTATATTCATCTCCAATAATGGGTTTGTGACTGACATTAATCAAATGGCGACCAAAATGTATGGCTATACTTATGAAGAAGCTATTGGGAAATTCGGTACAGATTTTATAACACCCGAGTATAAAAAAGAAGTAGAGAAAAATATGTTGTCAGGTTATGAAGAACCTTATGAGGCTATTGCCCAAAGGAAGGACGGCTCCACTTTTTATTGTGAAATACGGGGAAGGATGACAATGTTTAAAGGCAAAGAGCTTAGGGTAACTGTAATCAGGAATATTGATGAACAGGTAAAGGCTAAAAAAGAATTGCTTGAAAGCGAATTGAAATATAAGACCCTTTATAACACATCCAGGGATGCAATAATGATGCTCACCCCAGAAGAAGGGTTTTTTGCTGGGAATAATGCTACAGTTGAAATTTTTGGTTGTAAAAATGAAGCTCAGTTTATTTCTCAAAAACCTTCTACTTTGTCGCCCGAATATCAGCCTGACGGAGCATTGTCATCTGGAAAATCGCAACAAATGATGGGGTTGGCCTTGGAAAATGGATCGCATTTTTTTGAATGGAAGCATAAAAAGATTAAAGGCCCTGAATTTTATGCTACGGTATTGCTTACTAAAATGAAACTGCAGAATAAGGATGTATTACAGGCCACTGTTAGGGATATTACAAAAGAGAAGCTTGCCCAGGAAGAGCTTGGGAGCCATAGGAACCATCTTGAAAAACTGGTAAAGCAAAGAACCTGGGAACTTGAGGAAATAAACCTCCAACTTCAAAAAGCTAAAAATAAAGCAGAGGAATCTGATACCCTCAAGTCAGCATTTTTATCCAATATGTCGCATGAAATCCGGACCCCAATGAACTCGATAATTGGGTTTTCGGAATTGTTGAGGGAAAGGGTTTTTTCTGAAAAGCAAAAAAACGATTATATTGACATTATTCTCCGTCAGGGCAATTCATTGTTAAACCTTATCAATGATATTATCGATATTTCAAAAATAGAATCTGATAAATTGAAGATAAATCAAGGCATTTGTGATGTCAATGGCATTATGGATGAACTATACCTTACCTATTTAAACTCTAAAGAACTTGTTGCTAAACCGTCCATTGAATTACGCCTCTCCAAACCAGGGACAAGTCAGCAGGTAATTGTCAATTCCGACCCTCACAGGATAAAGCAAGTATTGTCGAACCTTATTATGAATGCTATAAAATTTACTTCTAAAGGTTATGTCGAAATAGGATATTCAATACTAAACGAAAAAGGGAAAAAGAAAGTGAGGTTTTATGTTATCGATACAGGTATTGGTATCGAGAAAGAAAAACAGGACATAGTTTTTGATCGTTTCAGGCAAGTTGATGATTCCCATACAAGGGAATATGGCGGGACAGGCCTGGGGTTGCATATTTCGGAAAGGTTGGTGGGGCTTCTTGGGGGCGATATTGGGTTTGAATCAGAGTTTGGCAAGGGCAGTGTTTTTTATTTTACAATCCCATTTGTGTCATCCCAGGTTACTGAAAATATACCAAAGCCTGAAACAAATGATAAGTCAGGCTATACATGACCAGATAAAACAATCCTTATTGTTGAAGATGACAGGGATAGTTTTTTGTTGCTCAAACAAAGCCTGATAAAGACAAAGGCTAATATAATCCATGCAAGTAATGGCAAAGATTCTGTTAATATTTGTGCCGATAACCCCAATATCGATCTTGTCATAATGGACATCCAACTTCCTGGGCTGAATGGATTAGAGGCCATGCAGTTGATAAAAACAGGACGGGAAAGCCTTCCCATAATTGCTCAAACTGCCCATGCACTTGCCGGTGACAAAGAAAAATATTTAGCTTTTGGGTTCAACGGTTATATTGCAAAACCTATAATTCTTAAGTCTTTATTGGTAATGCTCCATAAGTATTTGAAAAGCTGATACTGATATATTTCCCATCTTTATTTTCCCTCATTTTTGGTTTTTATAAATTATTTAATTTTATGCTTGTTAATTAAAAAGATTATTCTAATTTTGCAGCCCTAAAAATAATAGCGTTAAATAGTTAATAAGAAGATATATGTATCTCACAACTGACAAGAAAAAAGAAATTTTCAAAGAGTACGGGAAATCAGAATTCGATACCGGTTCAGCCGAAGGGCAAATAGCATTGTTTACCTTTAGGATCAAGCATCTGACTGGTCACCTTAAGGTTAATAGAAAAGACGTATTTACAGAACGGTCATTGGTTTTGTTAGTTGGCAAGAGACGAAAGTTACTTGATTATTTAAAGAAAACAGATATTGAAAGGTATCGTGCAATTATCAAGAAACTTGGATTAAGAAAATAACATTTCAAAAAAAAAGGCAATTATTTAATTGCCTTTTTTTGTATTAGTAAAAATTAAATTAGGATAGTAATGAGCAAAAAAGCAATAACAAAATCATTTACACTTAACGATGGTAGGGAAATTACCATCGAAACAGGTAAACTCGCCACTCAGGCAAATGGATCTGTGGTGGTAAAAATGGGCGACACCATGTTGCTCGCCACAGTTGTATCGAACAAAGAACCAAAAGAAAACGTTGACTTTCTTCCTTTATCAGTGGATTATCAGGAAAAATATGCTGCTACCGGCAGGTTCCCCGGTGGGTTTTTCAAAAGGGAAGCCCGCCCCTCTGAATATGAAATATTGATTGCCCGTCTGGTTGACCGTGCATTGCGCCCGCTTTTCCCTGACGATTATCATGCGGAAACACAAATGATAATTTCCTTGATTTCTGGTGATAGGAACACAATGCCAGATGCACTTGCCGCACTTGCAGCTTCTGCTGCCATTGCAGTTTCCGATATACCTTTTAATGGCCCTGTATCTGAAGTGAGGGTTGCCAGGATTGATGGCCAGTTTGTTCTAAACCCATCAGTAGAAGATATAGCAAAGGCTGACCTTGAAATGATGGTGGCCGCAACAATGGATAATATCATGATGGTAGAAGGGGAAATGAAAGAAATTTCCGAAGCAGAAATGCTGGAAGCTTTGAAATTTGCCCATGTTGCAATTAAAGATCAATGCCGTGCGCAGATAGAATTGGCCGAAATGGTTGGCTCTACTGAAAAACGTGAGTATAACCACGAAGACAATGATGAAGATTTGCGAAAAGTTGTAAGGGAAGCAACATATGACAAAATATATGCGATTGCAAAACAAGGCACTGCAAAACATGAGCGCCATGATGCATTTCAGAAGGTAAAAGAAGAATTTATCGAAGCCCTCCCAGAAGAAGAACGCAATGAAAAAGCAGGTTTGGTCGGAAAGTATTACCATGATGTAGAGAAAGAAGCCATGCGCCGGATGATCCTCGATGACAGGATCAGGCTTGATGGAAGGAAACTTGATGAAATACGTGATATCTGGAGTGAAGTTGATTATCTCCCTGCAGCACATGGATCTGCAATTTTTACCCGTGGCGAAACACAATCCCTTACATCGGTTACTTTAGGTACAAAGATGAACGAGCAAATTATCGACGGTGTAATATTTGAAGGGAAAAGCTCCTTTATTTTGCATTATAATTTCCCACCTTTTTCTACTGGTGAAGCCCGTTTTTTACGTGGCACCAGCCGTCGTGAAATTGGACATGGAAACTTGGCTTTGCGTGCTCTAAAGCAAGTTGTACCACCAGCAGGGGAGCAAAACCCTTATACAATCCGGATTGTTTCCGATATTATGGAATCCAATGGTTCATCTTCAATGGCAACGGTTTGTGCTGGTACATTGGCACTAATGGATGCAGGGGTGAAAATCACAAAACCTGTTTCGGGTATTGCTATGGGATTGATAACCGATAACGAGTCTGATAATTTTGCAGTCCTTTCCGATATCCTTGGTGACGAAGATCATCTTGGCGATATGGACTTTAAAGTTACCGGAACAAGGGATGGGATAACAGCTTGCCAGATGGACATTAAAGTTGATGGCCTTCCTTATGAAATACTTGAGAAGGCACTTGAACAGGCAAAAGCCGGTAGGTTACATATACTTGACGAAATGGCTAAGACCCTTCAAGAACCTAGGGCCGATTACAAACCACATGTTCCAAGGATTGAAAAAATGACTGTCCCCAAGGAATTTATTGGTGCTATCATTGGCCCAGGTGGAAAAGTAATCCAGGAAATCCAAAAAGAAACCAACTCCACTATCCTTATTGAAGAGGTTGGCGAATTTGGGATTGTAGATATTATTTGTACAGATAAGGAGTCGTTTGATGCTGCGAAAGCAAGGATTAAATCAATAATTGCCGTTCCAGAAGTAGGGGAGGTTTATCTTGGTACAGTAAAGAACATCACTGCATTTGGTGCTTTTATTGAAATCATACCCGGTAAAGAAGGCCTGCTCCACATTTCAGAGATCGATTGGAAGCATATTAAAGTTGTGGAGGATGTATTGAAAACAGGGGATAAAGTGAAAGTGAAGTTGATTGATGTTGATTCCAGGACAGGAAAATTGAAATTATCAAGAAAAGTATTGATCCCAAAGCCTGAAAAATAGAAAATGATGTAACCATTACAGGCTTTTTAACGTAAAATTCCCGAAAGATCAGATTACAATTCTTTCGGGATTTTTTATTTTACAGACCTATCCCTAATGCTCTTGTGATTTTTCAAGAACCAAAAATGAAGGGTTGATTTTCAACCCTTCATAATATATATATGAGAGAAAACAGTTTGCAATTTGTAAACTTGTTTTCTTTCAATATATAATACCTTACTAACAAAGGATGGTTATATTATGAGACAATTAAAGATAATAAAACAGGTTACGAACAGGGATACTGCTTCCCTTGAAAAATATCTTCAGGAAATTGGCAAGGTTAGTTTAATCTCAGCCGAAGAAGAGGTTGCATTGGCGCAGAGGATAAAACAAGGTGATAAGATTGCCCTTGAGCAATTGACAAAAGCAAATCTTCGGTTTGTCGTTTCTGTATCAAAACAATACCAAAACCAAGGATTGAGCCTTCCCGATTTGATAAATGAAGGAAATTTAGGATTGATAAAAGCTGCACAGCGTTTTGATGAAACACGTGGATTTAAGTTTATCTCTTATGCGGTATGGTGGATTCGTCAATCTATTTTACAGGCCCTTGCGGAGCAATCAAGGATTGTTCGTTTGCCATTGAACAGGATTGGTACAATAAATAAAATAAATAAAGCTCATGCAAAACTTGAGCAGGAATATGAAAGGGAACCAAATATTGGGGAACTTTCCGAATTGCTCCAATTAGAAGAAGGGGAAATAATTGATTCAATTAAAAATGCCGGAAGGCATATTTCTGTTGATGCCCCTCTTGCTGCTGACGAAGATACAAGTTTGTTGGAATTAATGAAATCTGATGATGGTATAAGCCCTGAGAATGAATTAATACATGATTCGCTGAAAATTGAAATCGAAAGAGCTATTTCAACACTTACATTCCGCGAAGCAAATATCTTACGATTGTTTTATGGTTTGGGAAACAGGATCCCAAAAACCCTTGATGAAATATCAATGGAATATGAACTTACGCGTGAAAGGGTAAGGCAAATAAAAGAAAAAGCAATCAGAAGGTTGAAGCAAACCCCAAGAAGTAAAATGCTGAAAACCTATCTTGGTTAATGGGGGGTTACATGCTCAATTGTAAATTCAACTGTCCTAACTAAGGAAAAATAACAGTTGTTTCAAGCTCTGGAATTATTTTGAGATATTTTTCGACTCACCTTTTGTAATTTCTTTCTACATTTACAGCCTAATTTATATATTATTAAACATACATGTAAAGGCAATTTTGATACAAAGTATCTTATTTCTGATCCCGCACGTACGGGAGTGTTTTTTTTCAAATTGACTTCCTTCGGTCGTCCATACGGATTCCTTTTAGTCATTGGAAAAATATTTCATTTTTAGGAGTAAAATACATCATGTAAATCATGTCAAAACTATTGAGGCTTGTTCACAATGGGTATAACAAGTCAAATTAAAAATTTGTGTTGATTAGTGAAATTAGTGTCTGAAAAAAAAGCCTGTGCGAAAATTGCAAACAAATGAATAGAATGATAGCCCCTTCATTGTTGTCCGCCAATTTTGGACAACTTGCTGACGATATAGAAATGCTTAATGGTAGCGAGGCCGATTGGTTTCACATTGACATAATGGATGGGGTATTTGTCCCTAACATATCGTTTGGTTTTCCGGTTCTAAAGAGTATTGATGAATTGGCACGCAAACCATTGGATGTACATCTTATGATTGTTGAGCCCGATAGGTATTTGCAACGTTTCCGCGATAACGGCGCTGATATCATAAGTGTCCATTATGAAGCTTGTACACATTTGCACCGTACAGTTTCTGTTATTAAAAAATTGGGTGCAAAAGCCGGTGTTGTATTAAACCCGCATACAAATGTCAATGTCCTTGATGATATTGTTGCTGAAATTGATCTTGTGCTCATTATGTCGGTAAATCCTGGTTATGGTGGTCAAAGTTTTATTCAAAATACTTTTTCGAAGATTACAAAGGCGAAGGATTTGATTATCCAAAAGAAATCCAGTGCTTTGATTGAAGTGGATGGTGGTGTTGGTTTGTCAAATGCAAGTAATCTTTTTGAGGCTGGGGCCGATGTCTTGGTGGCCGGTAATAGCGTTTTCTCGTCCAAATATCCAATAACAACAATTTCTGATTTAAAGGCTTAATATTCAATTCCTTTTTCTGTTATAATAATATTATATAAAAGTTTTATAAGTTTTTACGAATTTATAGAACTTTTATTTTTTTATGTAGTATAACATCGTGTCTTATTCAAAAATCATAAAATGTAATAAAATGAAAATGAAAGTAAATATACTACTGGTATCGGTTTTGTTGGGGGGATCTTCTCTCCTGGCACAAGAATTTGATAATGAAAATATAGCTAATACTGAAAAGATAATGCCTGATTTGGTTCAGGAATCTACAGAAGTAGCTGATGTAGGGTTTAGTTTTACTGAATTCTATGAAATTGAAGAGGAAAAAGGGAAGATGGCAAAAACACTTGGGGAGTCAATTCTACGAATAGAACCATCTGCTTCTTCCAGTATTTATGATTTTACAATCCCACAGGGAACTATTATCAATACATATAAATATTATCCTAAAGAAGCCGTTTGGGCGGTAAGGTATGATGATAATTGGGGATTTGTCCCTGCAACACTTGTAATGCCGATGAAACGGAAAGCCCCCGTTTCTAAATATACCCCTTATGATAAACCACCTAAAATAATATCACGGATTAGGTTCAAATATCCACCCAATGCACAAAAGGATGGTATCGAAGGTAGGGTTTTGTTAAAAGTTTTAGTTGGGAAAACAGGTTCAGTTAAGGATGTTGAAATAGTGGAAAGTATTCCCGAACTTGATGAAGCAGCCCTTAAAGCTGTACAGGATGTGAAATTTAAACCAGGGAAATATAAAGACAAGCCTGTAGATGTATGGGTAAGGATTCCAATTGACTTTAAAATTAATTAGAATTACTACAGAAGGATTTCCAATAGTTCTATCTGCTATAATAATACTGAAATGTAGTATCGAAAAAAGCATCTTACTTATATAGTAGGGTGCTTTTTTTGATTAATGAGTGTTCAGGTTATATATTCTATTTTGTAAAATGTATAGAACCCTAGTGCATCAATTTATAAATGTGCCTTATTATATTCACTTCTGTTTTTTCTTCTTTATAGGAAATTTAAAATTTAAAGCATAGCCAGTCCATACTGAGCGAAGTCGAAGTAAGCTATGGTTTCAATTTTGAATGAAATAGAAAGGAAAAAGAGTGTGAAAATACAAGGATGTATTTGTGATTTGATGCACTAACTTTTTTTAAATTGTTCGCATGTTATAATGAGTAAGTTTTCTTCGATCAAATTCCTTTGATATATTCAATGTCATAATATCCTATCTTTGTCCTTTTTGTAAATTTAAAATTTAAATTGATATGAATAGCAAGATAGTAGAATTACAACCAGCCCAATTATGGCATTATTTTAATGAAATCCTTCAGGTTCCGAGGCCTTCCAAGAGGGAGGAAAAGATTGTTGAGTATCTATTGGCTTTTGGGAAACAGAATAATTTGGAAACTGTACAGGATGAAATAGGCAATGTCTTGATTAGAAAACCTGCTACGAAAGGTTATGAGGGTTTAAAATTTGTAGTGTTGCAATCTCATATCGATATGGTATGTGAAAAGAACAGCGATATTGACCATGATTTTGATAATGATCCGATCCATGCTTATATTGAAGATGGCTGGATAAAGGCAAAAGGGACAACTTTGGGTGCTGATGATGGTATTGGCGTAGCAGCTCAATTGGCACTTTTAGTATCTGATGATATCGAACATGGCCCGGTCGAATGCTTATTTACCATTGATGAGGAAACAGGACTTACCGGTGCATTTGGTTTGAAGCCTGGGTTTTTAAATAGCGACATACTTTTAAACCTGGATTCTGAAGATGAAGGGGAATTGTTTATTGGTTGTGCAGGAGGAAAAGATACTATAATATCTATACCATATAATAAGGTAGAAGTTGATTCAGGTTTTTCATATTTTAAAATTCAGGTTTCAGGTTTATCAGGAGGGCATTCTGGTGACGATATTCAAAAAGGGAAAGGTAATGCAAATAAATTATTGAACCGCATGTTGTGGTCATCATCAAATGATTTTGGGATGCGTTTAGCTGAATTTGATGGAGGTAACCTACGAAATGCTATTGCCAGGGAAGCTTTTGCTGTTGTGGGTATTCCTGTTTCATTTGAATCTGGGTTCAAAAACTTTGTAATTGGATATAATAATATAGTACGCTCGGAGTATAAAGTTACAGAACCTTATATGGAAGTTTCTATTTCCTCTGCTGATAAACCCGCTTCTTTTATAGATTTAATTTCTCAAAAGAAATTGTTAGATTCATTATATGCTTGTCCTCATGGCGTGATAGCTTGGTCTGCCGATATACCAAATTTTGTTGAGACATCTACAAATCTTGCATCCGTAAAGACTTTTGAAAATGAAATAGTGGTTACTACAAGCCAACGTAGTTCAGTTGAATCTGCCAAAGAGGACATTTGTAATATGGTGGCTAGCGTATTCAGGCTAACCGGTGCAAAGATTAAACATACAGATGGCTATCCTGGTTGGAAACCTAATGCTTCATCAGAAGTGGTGAAAATTACAAAAATGGCCTATGAAAAACTTTTTAAGGTGGAACCAAAAGTGCTTGCTATTCATGCCGGATTGGAATGTGGCCTTATTGGAGATACTTATCCCAATATGGATATGATCTCTTTTGGCCCTACGATTAAAGGTGCCCACTCTCCTGATGAACGGCTAAATATTGAAACAGTTCAGAAATTTTGGGATCTTACAATAGATGTTTTAAAGAATATCCCAATAAGGAAAGATGCAAATTTATAGAATGATGTAGTAATCCCGCTAAGAAATAATTAAGTAAATGTATCGTATAAAGGTTTTCGTGTTTCTATTCAGTATATGTATAATTGAATGTTGAGATACATATTAATATTTTCTAATGCTTATTATCTATAATAAAATGCTTTTTTGAATATAAAGCTGCGTTTTATACTTGAAGAGATGTTTGTTTCTAGTATCATATTTCTGACAATCGTGTGTTTTTGGCAAAATATTGTAAATTGGTTTTTGTAATTTAGATGCTTTTTGGATTTTGGAATTTTCCATTTTGGATTATCTAGCTTGTACAGGTTAGCTTATTCAGTGCATTTCCTGTTTTTAGGAATTGTAAACCAAATTGTGGCCCTAAGTCCAAATATATAAAATGGAGGTTGGTTATTTGCTTATGCTTAAAATAGAGGGAAGGGGTTTTAATGGATTTTATGCTTTGAAAAGGATAATACAGGCTGGTTTTTCATTTGAAAAATAGGATATTTGAATATGAAAACATGAAAAGGGTGAAAAAAAGGAGCAGAATAATCTGTGAAAACCTCAATATTAGCCACTTGAAAAAAGATTGCTTTTTTTGTAAAAATAGCTTGATTATTAAAAATATTAATGTCTATCTTTGCAGCCGCTTTTGAACAGATAGTTCTTTGAAAAAAGCATGAAAATTAGGAGGTCAAGCAATAAGATAAATTGCTTTTATAATCTAGATTTTCACAAGTGTTTTTGGAAGAAAAAAAGTTTTTTTAAAATAATTAAAAAAAAGCTTGGACGTTAAAAAAAACGTAGTACTTTTGCACTCCGTTTTCAACAAGTAAATTTTGAAAGAAAAAAGTTCTTAA
>Ga0164315_10004131_pt1 | contig 11251 bp, 8 predicted proteins | sample GuaBasSedimGuay6_FD_113737 | JGI IMG/M metagenome (GOLD analysis project Ga0164315, IMG submission 113737) | Subseafloor sediment microbial communities from Guaymas Basin, Gulf of California, Mexico - Guay6, Core 4569-2, 0-3 cm | ecosystem: Environmental > Aquatic > Marine > Hydrothermal vents >...
AAAGCCAATGGCCCGTCAATAATACAATTCGCAATTTGATTCCTATCTGACATTTTAGCAATAATTGCAGCATCAATACTAGATGGCATTGATTGATTAACCGTTTCTGCTGCTGAAATGGCTGCTACTTTTGGATTAAAAATACCAATTTTATTCAAAAATTTCACTGCATTGTTAATAATTCTAATTTTTGTTTCCAAATCAGGAGCAATATTCATTGCAACATCAGTAACCCCCAATAATTTGTGATAGCCTTTTATTTCAAATAATGCAAAATGTGATAATATATTCCCTGTTCTTAGTCCCCATTCTTTATTTAAAACACCTTTTAGTAGTTTTGCTGTAGGAACATTACCTTTCATAAGTATTTGGGCTGCACCTTTCCTGATTAACTTTATGGATGCTTCAACTGCTTCAACTTTATCCTCTTTGTCTACAATTTCTATGTTGGACAAATCAAAATTAATTTTTTCTGCAATTTCTTTAATTTTTGTAGATTCACCTATAAGAACAGGTTCAATACAATTATTCTGATATGCAATTTTAACAGCTTCCAAAGCATGTTTATCTTGTGCGACAGCCAGAACTAATTTCTTTTTTTGCTTTTCAGTTTCCTGTTTAAATAACTCTTCAAGATTTGTAAACATATATCACTAAACTATATTATTTTATTTTACTATTTTGCTTCACTGTTACTAACAGCCATTTATAACATGCCAAATAATAACCACCTATTAATTAGAGTCTGTCTCTAAAGTCTGTGTTTGGTTTAGAAAGTTCGATATCAAAGCCTGTTCCGCTACTGCGGAAGCTTGTACAGTCCGAAAAATGTGAGTCCCGATATAGCTTTTGTAAGGTTTTTAAAATAAAAACCAACAAAAAGCATGATCGGGACGACCATTTTAAGGACAAACATAACGAAGATAGCGGACTTTATGGACAAACACTAATTATTGTCTTACTAATACATTCATTACAGGATAAACATGCGATTCAATTTTTACAGGGTTCACTGAGTTTTAAACTTTATCCATTTATTATACCCAAAGTATCATTAGCAATAACAAACTCTTCGTTTGTTGGAACTACCATTACTTTAACCCGGGATTCATCCGTACTTATGATTGCATCTTCCCCCCTCAAACCAATGTTTTTGTTTTCATCCAAATCTATACCCAAAAACGATAGCCCATCTGTAATCCCTTTTCGAACCATATCGGCATTTTCACCAATTCCCCCAGTAAAGATTAACATATCGATACCACCCATTGCTGCTGCATAGGCTCCAATGTATTTTTTTATTCGATAACTATACATATCCAATCCAAGTTGAGCCCGGTCATTACCCTCTTTGGCTTCTTTTTCAATTTCTCTCATATCTGAAGAAACACCGGTAATACCCAACATTCCACTATGTTTATTAATTAAAGTTCTTGCCGTTTCCACGCCAATTTCCTCTTTTTCCATTAAAAATAACAAAGCACCCAAATCCAAATCACCCGTTCTACTCCCCATTATTAATCCTTCAACCGGTGTAAGTCCCATTGAAGTATCAACTGATTTGCCATTATTAATAGCAGTTATTGATGCACCATTTCCCAGGTGACAAGCAACAATTTTTTGTTCATTAATGTTGGTACCTGATATTTCACAAGCCTTACGTGCAACATATCTATAACTGGTACCATGAAAACCGTATCGCCTTACCCCATATTTTTTGTAGAGCGCATTAGGTGTTGCATACATAAATGCTTTTGCAGGCATACTTTGGTGAAAAGCGGTATCAAAAACGGCTACCTGTGGTATATTTGGCAGAAGCAAATCCATAGCTAATATGCCTTTTAAATTATGAGGATTATGCAATGGTGCCAACTCACTTACTCTTTTTATATCGGCTTTAACCTCATCATTTATTAAAACACTTTCTGTAAATTTTTCACCACCATGGGTTACCCTGTGTCCGGCAGCCTCAATTTCATTAAGCGAAGAAATACAGCCATGCTTTTCACTTATCAGAACCCCCAGAATATATTCAATTCCCCCTTGATGATCAAGTATATCTCCTTCGAACTTAACTTTTTGCCCATTACTTTTTTCATGCATTAAAAATGCACCTTTTAAACCAATTTTTTCAACAACACCCTTTGCCATCACAGATCGATCCGTCATATTAAAAAGTTGATATTTAATTGATGAACTTCCACAGTTCAAAACCATTATCTTCATATGCTTATTTTTGTATTTTAAAACTATTAATTGGTTATTAATTCTAATATATTAATTTCCAATACACTAATTGCTAATTCCCCAATTACTAATTCCCCAATTACTAATTTTATTTACGGGCAATTGGTAACTTTTTGAATACTATCAACTTTATCCCCCTCATTATTATACATATAAAATCCCATACACGTTTTTCTACCTAAATGTTGTGCCCTAACTAGTTTTTTAATTAGTGGTGGTGCTTTGTATTTCATGTCCCCAAATTCATTATACAAATTATCCATCCATCTTACTACTTTGTCAAGGCCAATTTTATCGGCCATTTCAAAAGGGCCCAAAGGAAGTCCTATCCCGTTCCGCATAGTTAAATCAATATTTTCCTTACTGGCAACACCTTCCATTAATGCATCACATGCTTCACTAATTAATGCAACAAATAACCTTACGCTAATAAGACCGGGTGATTCATCAACAGGAATGGGAATTTTTTCTATAAGGGTTGTAAATTTTCTGACATTATCGCAAGTTTCATCCGTAGTGTACAAACCCCGAACCACTTCTACAATATTTGCCCCTGGAGTGGTGGTAGAAAAATGCAAGCTGAGGCACCTGTCTTTGTGAATTAATTCATTTGCCAGTTCAGTAATAACTGTTGTGGTAGAGTTTGTTGCAATAATGGTATGTCGGCCAACGTATTCTTCTATTTTTGTAAAAACACTTTTTCTGATATCAACACTAAACTCCCTTTGTTTTGATAGAATTGATTCAATAACAAGATCACAGTCCTTAAAGTCACTATAATTAAGCGTACCTTTTACCCTTGACAAAACAGCTCTTTTATCACCGGCTGTCATGCCCCAGTGCTCTATTCTGTTGTCAAGTTCTTCTGCTAATTCCCTGTGTGCTTCTTCAATAGTTGCCTGGTCTAATTCAAGAAAAACAACCTCAATGCCTTTTGTGGCAATCATTAATATAATTCTCTGCCCAGTAGTTCCTGCACCAACAATTCCAATTTGAGCAAATTGTGCCTTTGGCCTTCCTTTTTTGCTAAGTGCATAATCCTCAATCTGTTCAATTATTAATTCTTCCATATGTTTGTTGTTAAATATTTTGTCATTTTTTATCAAGCGTAGCTTTCGCGTAAGTTTGACGCTTCGCTGCCATTTGTTGTCATTTGCACTTCGCGCATCATTTGCTATGCGTCATTAATTTATTATCTGTGGATTCGATTATTTGTTTATGACAACCTCTAAAAATCCGTTTCTCTGCGTTACGCCAAAATTTTAAAACACTTACTTCGGCAAGCTCAGTACAGCACATTTTTAGAACCTACCTTATTTGATTGCATTTCTAATCACTAATGACTTAATGACCAATGATTACATAATAACTATCACAATTCTATAATCCTTCTGCTTGATTAGCTGTTATTGCGATAAGGTTTGTAATATCACTTACCGAGCATCCACGTGATAAATCATTAATAGGTGCAGCCATACCCTGCAAAACAGGTCCAATTGCCTGTGCATCAGCCATTCTTTGAACCAACTTATAAGCAATATTACCGGTTTCAAGTGTAGGAAATACAAGCACATTTGCTTTTCCAGCTATTTTACTACCTGGTGCCTTCTTCTTTCCAATGGATTCAATAATAGCTGCATCAGCCTGTAATTCTCCATCAATTTGAAGATCTGGTGCCATTTGTTTAGCAATTTTAGTGGCACTAACTACTTTATCAACCATCTCATGACTTGCACTACCTTTAGTTGAAAAACTTAACATGGCAACACGTGGTTCCATTTCTGCTAAATCTTTACATGTTTTAGCAGTTGCCACAGCTATTTCTGCCAACTCACTATCTGTGGGATTCGGATGAACAGCACAATCAGCAAAAACCATTAAACCATCGTCTCCAAAATCTTTATTTTTTAATATCATGATAAATGCACCTGAAACAACACTAATTCCGGGTGCAGTTTTCACATATTGAAATGCAGGACGCAACACATCACCTGTAGCATTCCTGGCACCGGCAACCTCTCCATCAACATCACCATTTTTTATCATCAAAACACCTAAATACAAAGGATCTTCAATTAACTTAGATGCATCTTCCTTTGTTAAACCTTTCTTTTTTCTTAATTCAACCATTAAATCAACATATGCATCTTTTTTAGGATGATTCAGTGGGTCAACAATTTCCGCTTTATCAATGTTATTTAAACCATGTTTATTAGCCAAATCTGTTATCTCTTTTGGATTTCCTAAAAGGACTATTTGGGCAATACCTTGGGCCAGCACCTCATCAGCAGCTTTTATGGTTCTTTCTTCAGTACCCTCAGGGAGAACTATTTTTTTATTATATTTTTTTGCACTTTCTTTTATTTGTTCTAACAAGTCCATGATTATTAACTTTTTATATGGGTTATATTTTTCTACAAATTTAGCGAAAAACTTTTGATTATTTAATGATAGACTATACTTTTAGACTTTATTTATTGTATGTTAGGCAGCAACAATTTACCTGTCAGCAATTTTTGATTAAAGCTTACCGGTTTGCCAATAACGGTTTGATGGCTACTTGTAGCTCTTTTCAATTTTCTAAAATCTAGTTTTTAACTTTAACCCTGAGCGTGGTTACTGAACGAAGTTGAAGTAAAACCGAAGGGCTAATTTCTAAATAAATGGAGTGGTATGAAATTTTAATAACTATCGGAATTGGCTTAATCGCTGGTTTTATAAATACGCTTGCAGGAAGTGGTTCATTATTAACTTTGCCATTATTAATGTTTATGGGTTTACCGGCCAATGTAGCTAATGGTACGAACCGTATAGCAATTTTATTGCAAAATGTTGTTGGAGTTAGCAGTTTTAAGCAACAAAAAGTATTTACCTACAAAGAAGGTATTTGGTTGGCTATTCCAGCAATAATTGGATCGATTTTAGGTGCTATATTAGCGGTTGACCTTGATGAAGAATTAATGGAAAAATTCATTGGCGGTTTGCTGGTTTTTATGTTTTTCTTTATTCTTTATAAACCAGAACGCTGGCTTAAAGGAAAAGCTGAAATAAAAAGCAAACCGGGTATCTCGCAAATAATTATTTTCTTTTTTATTGGTATATATGGAGGATTTATACAGGCAGGTGTTGGTTTCTTCTTATTAGCCGGTTTAGTTTTAGGTGCTGGCTTTGACCTGGTTAAAGCCAATGCTATAAAAGTTTTTATTGTTCTTTTATATACCGTTTTTGCCCTTGCCATTTTTATGATGAACGACCAGGTAAATTATGTAATTGGATTTGTTTTGGCAATTGGCAATATGTCAGGCGCATACATAGCCTCAAGGCTTGCTGTAAAAAAAGGCACAGGCTTTATTCGTATTATTTTATTGGCAACATTAGCTATATCAGCTTCTAAATTATTTGGCCTGTTTTAATTTGTTTATTTGTATTTTTAACAATCTTTCTTTATTAATATTATAATTAGAAGGTGTGGTTATCTCAGTGGTAAAATAATTAACAGAAATCCTATGAAAGAAATTAAAAGAAGACCAAAATTTAAGAGAAACATCGCAAGACGATATACATCAGAAAGGAATATACCAATAGGTTTAAAGCTAAAAATTTGGTTTGCAGATGTACTCACAGTAATTGGTGGTGCATTTATAATAATGGGAATCCCTTTTGTATTAATTTTTGTTCCTTTTGCGAGCATGTTTTCACAAGGCTTTGATAATTCTGACCCAATTATTGAAGGGGAAATAATAGAAGTTCGATCAACCGGTGCAAGTGTAAATGAAACCCCGGTTTACGAATATGTATTCACTTATAATCCACCTGATGGAGGTAATTATGAGGGCATTGGTTATAGTACCGGAAAAATATTTGAAATAGGTGATCCCGTTCAAGTTATTTATAATAGGAATAAACAGGAAGTTGCCAAAGCTACTGAACTAAGACTTAGTAGCTTTCCTCTAGGAGTTGGTTTTATTGTACTCATCTTTCCATTGGCAGGGGCTATCATGTTGTATTTTAGTACCAAAAAGGCTATTAATGCAATTTATATTTTAAAAATAGGAGAAATTGCCTATGGGAAGTTTCAGTATAAAGAAGCAACAAATACAACGGTAAATAAACAAAGAGTATATAGAATATTCTTTGAATTCACAGCTAAGGATAATAAAACATACCAAACTGTAGCAAAAACACATCAATATCACCGGTTGGAAGATGAGGATACGGAAAAACTTGTTTATGATCCTGACGATCCTGAAAATGCAGTTTTGTTAGACGCTTTACCGCGCGCTGCAAAAAAATACTTTGCAAATCAATAATTGTTATTGATAAATTTATACTTTCGCAGCCCAAAAACATGTTTCTATAATTTTGATTTAACACTTATAATGGAAAAAAAGACTCTTCTGAAACGATTTTTAATATGGCGCATAAGACATTTGCCTACCCAACCATATTTAATGATTTTAAGCCTGCTAACAGGAATTGGTTCAGGCTTGGCAGCTGTCGTAATATATAATCTGGTTCATTTTATTCAGTCAGTTCTTCATTCCGGCCTTTCAAAAGAGTATTTTAACTATTTATATTTAGTATATCCTGTAATAGGTATTTCACTGGCCGTTTTTTTTATCAAATTTATATTAAAACAAAGAATTGGGCATGGCATTCCCAGTGTTTTGTATGCTATTTCGAAAAATCATGGCTATATCAAAGCACATAACATGTTTTCATCAGTAATTACAAGTGCATTAACTGTTGGCTTTGGTGGTTCTGTAGGTCTTGAAGGCCCTACTGTTGCAACCGGTGGTGCTATAGGCTCTAATATTGGAAGATTATTACACCTGACTTTTAAACACCGTATGTTATTATTGGGTTGTGCTTCTGCAGGTGCTATGGCAGCCATATTTAAAGCCCCAATTGCGGCAGTAGTATTTGCTTTTGAAGTAATTATGATTGATTTAACAACATCATCTATTGTCCCGATATTAATTGCTGCAGCATCCGGGACATTGACTTCTTACGCTTTTTTAGGCCAAAACGTAATATACAAAGTTGAAGTTATTGGAAGATTTCAATTTGACGACTTGCCTTTTTATATCGTATTAGGAATACTAACAGGCTTAATGTCAGTTTATTTTACAAAGGTCTACATGTTTATAGGTCAACTTTTTGAAAAAATTAAACATTCATATAATAAATTAATTATTGGCGGATTATCACTCGGTATTATCATCCTGTTCTTTCCTTCTTTATATGGTGATGGATATGAATCTGTTAATGAAGCTCTTCATGGGAGTTATGATTTTATTTTCACAAATAGTTTTTTCAGCTCATATAGTGATAATATTATTGTAGTATTAATATTAATACTTGTCATAACCTTAATGAAAGTAGTGGCAACATCAATAACTTTCGGTAGCGGAGGCATAGGAGGTATTTTTGCACCAACCTTGTTTATGGGTGCAAATACAGGCCTTTTATTTGCTTCATTTATAAAATATCTTGGCTTTAAGGACATTTCAATAAATAATTATGTGCTGGTTGGGATGGCAGGCTTGATAGCCGGTGTACTACATGCACCCTTAACCGGTTTGTTTTTAATCGCTGATTTAACCCAGGGTTATGCTCTTTTTATGCCCCTGATGATTACGGCTACCATATCCTACGCAACTATTAAATATTTTGAACCTAATAATGTATATACCATACAGTTAGCTAAAAGAAAGGAGCTGCTTACCCACCATGCTGATAAAAATGTTTTAACCTTAATGAAAGTCAGGCAGATTTTGGAAACTGATTTTAAAAAAATTAACAAAGATGCTACTTTAGGTGATTTAGTACATGCTGTTTCGGAATCTCCTCGTAATATTTTCCCGATTGTTGATTTGGATAACACTTTTCTGGGTGTAGTAACACTGAACGATATCAGACATATTATGTTTAAACCTGAAGAGTACGATTCCATTTATGTGAAAGACCTTATGCATGTACCTTCCACGTCTGTATCATTAAACGATTCAATGGAAGATGTAGCACATAAAATACAACACTCAAGACGCTTTAACATCGTTGTTCTTGAGGATGGCAAATATATTGGATTTGTTTCAAGGGCAAATGTATTTTCAAATTATCGAAGGATTTTAAAGAATATATCTGCTCATTAATTTGTGGCAATTTAAATCTCAGGATACTTTGTAATTTCCCTAATCCGTTTATAAAGAGGCTCTAAATTTTTATACATTTTTAAATAAACCTCCTTATAAAGCGCCTTATAAATTTTAGTATTTTCCGGTTTAGGATAGAAAGTATCGGTATATTTTACCATATTTTCAACAGCTTCGTTTAATGATGAGAACTTATTTATTCCATAAGCTGTTATTATTGCTGCACCTAAACCTGAGGTTTCATAGGTTTTTCCACGTACAAGTGGCATATTGAAAACATCGGCAACTATTTGACAAATTTCATTGCTTTGCGAAGCTCCACCTGAAACAGCTAATTTTTCAAATTCTAGATTTCCTCGTTTTTCCAATTTTTGCATACCATCAAGCATCCCATAAGCAAGTCCTTCAATTACTGCTCTGTAAACATGCTCTTTTTTGTGTACATCACCAAAACCAATCATAGCACCTTTTGCGTGTTTTTCTTTCAACCCTGGTGACCAATAAGGTTGAACAATTAATCCCATTGCACCAGGTGGCGATTTGTGAAGCAGTTCATTTAAAACTTCTTCCGCAGGAATATTTTTTTCAGCAGCTTCTTGTACTTCTTTATAGGCAAATTCGTTTTTAAACCACGAAATCATCCAGAAACCACGAAATATTTCCATTTCAGGATTCCAGTGCCCCGGCATGCATGAAGTATAAGCAGGAAAAAATCGTTTCGGTTCAATGTATTTGGGTGAAGTAGTTTGAACTGTTGCAATCGTACCAAAGCTTAAACTGGCCATTTTAGTATTCATAACACCCATTCCTAAAGTCTCACAGCTTTTGTCTGAACCACATGCAATTACAGATGTGTCAACCGCAATTCCAGTTAGATCAGAAGCTTTTTTAGTAAGTACTCCAATTTTCTGACCTGGATTAACTAAGTCTGAAAGTTTTTCTTTTTCAATAGGGTAAAGCTTTCCAGTCATTTCAAAAAGATCTTTAGGATTTGCCCATTTTTGTTTTTTATAATCAAATGGTATGTAACCAACTTGTGATGCAACAGAATCAATAAATTCACCCGTTAATTTTGCATTCAAATAACCAGAAATTTGTATGTATTTATGTGTTTTTTTCCATATTTCAGGTTGGTTTTGTCGTATCCAATTACAATGCCCAATACGCTCCATTTTTTGTATAGTAGGTTTTATCCCAATGATTTTAAAAACCCAGTTTAGGGCAAAATTAGACTTGTAGGTATTTTTCGCATTACGGTGGTCAAGCCAAGTCATAGATGGGCGAAGTGTATTAACATCATTATCAACATTTACCATTGTATTACGTAAAGTTGTTACACCTACTCCTTTAATTTTATTAAAATCCAGAGGATTCCTCTTTTTTAGAGTTTTTGTGGCTTTGCACAAACCATCCCAATACACTTCAGGTTTTTGCTCTGCCCAACCAGGATTTTTACTAAAATAGGGTTCATAAAATATTTGTTCTTTGTCAATCATTTCCCCTTTAAGGGAAAATAATATCGCCCTAATACTTTGTGTTCCGCAATCAATTGAAAGAATCATATTTTATATTGGTATATTGTTGAATTGCTAAATTACTGTTTAAAAAATATTTAACAACATAATCATTTAACCATTTATTAATTGTTTTCCCGGGTTCATGATGTTATTCGGATCAAAATGTTTTTTTAACGCCCGCAAAACATTAATTTGATTTTCACCTAAATGTTCTGGCATCCATTTTGAGATCATTCTTCCAACACCATGATGATGTGAAAGTGAACCACCGCTTTTTTGAATAGTATCCAGCAAACCTTCCTGAAAATCAGTATATGCTTTAATATCATTTTCCTTAATTATAAAAATGAAATACAAATTTGTGCCCTGTGCATAAAAGTGTGAAGCATGTGTCAAGCAGATGGTATCAGGTCTGCTTTTAACAAAAGCCCTGCATTGTTGATGTACTTCATGCAAATTGTCCCACGAGACGCCGGTTTCTAAAGTATCAATCACAATTCCGTAATCCATAATATCTTCACGCAAATATGGATCTTTATACCTGCCTGGTTCCCATTTTTTTACTGGAAATGAAGTCAAATTCATTGCTCCATATTTCTTGCAGATTCTTTTTACTTTTGATTTAATGTTCTTTGTAAATTGCTTTTCCCCATCAGCTGAGCCCAGGAATAAACATCTTTCCATAGACTTATAACCTCTAATTGTCATCAATTTATCAAAAATAGTATTTTCAATACCGTACAATTTCAAACCATGATGTGTTTCTTCTGGGTCAGAAATACGAAAAACCGCAGGCATACCAAATTCGCCCTGCGTAATTTCACGACTTGCATTAACTGCTGCATCCCAATTTGGAAAAATAAAACCAAAATATTGTCTGTTTTCTGGTTTGTGTCTATAAATCTTCCATGTAAGTTCAACCACAATTCCATAAATCCCTTCGCTTCCTTTTATTATATCTAAAACTTTTGGTCCGGTTGCGGTTGCCGGATATTCCTTGGTAATAATATCTCCTGAAGGGCTTATCATCTCAACACCTAAAACTAAATCGCCGGCATCGCCATAATACGATGATTGTTGCCCTGAACTCAGTGTAATGAACCAACCACCAACTGAAGAATATTCAAATGATTGAGGAAAATGTCCACAAGTAAATTTATGTTTTACACCATAAAGTTCAGGTGCGTTGTTCAATGCCTCTTCAAATGCAGGCCCCATCATTCCTGCTTCAACAGTTACTGTTTGATTTAGTTCGTTGAACTTTACAATCTTATTTAAATGTGTTGATATAACAAGCGTGATTCCACCTTTTTCAGGATAATATCCAAAATT
>Ga0164315_10004132_pt1 | contig 11250 bp, 16 predicted proteins | sample GuaBasSedimGuay6_FD_113737 | JGI IMG/M metagenome (GOLD analysis project Ga0164315, IMG submission 113737) | Subseafloor sediment microbial communities from Guaymas Basin, Gulf of California, Mexico - Guay6, Core 4569-2, 0-3 cm | ecosystem: Environmental > Aquatic > Marine > Hydrothermal vents...
CGCTTTATCGACTTTAGATGCAATCGAAAAATATCGGAAACTTGAAGATAGGAGCTTTCTATTCATAGATGAAGGAGCGGATGTAGCCTATTCGAGCGATACTATGACTATTTTAGTGCGAAATCTTATTAAATTACTGGCGAAAATCAGAGAAAAAAAGATATTTACTATAATCTGCCTGCCGTTTTTGGATATGCTCACAAAGAGGGTATTGCAAATGACCCACTTGCTTATAGTAGTTCCTTACAGGTTCAAAAATCTCTGGAGCTATGCTTTTGTATATGCCAGAAATCCGAATCCGTTGATAGGAGGTGACGGATTCGGATTCGATAAAGCTAAAAAAATTCTGGAAAGAGGCTTGACTTTGGATTATACAATGAGCGAAAGATGGGTAATTTACAAAGGTCGAAGAATTCGAGAAGTATATCCGAGAATGCTGTTCAGAAAGTTGGCCAGTTTGCCTTCCTTCAAGCTTATGTTTAGGTATAGGCCTGTTAAGAAAGAGCTGGAAGAAGCCTACAAAAAATATGTCAAATCGAAAGTTATGAATCAGGAGTTTCATACCGATTTAGTTTCTCGGTTGAAATTCGAAAAGCTGGAATATATGTATAATACGGTTCTTTATAACCTTTATACTAAAGACGGCAAATCTCTTAAGCAACTCGAAAGGTTGCATATTGACAAATTCGGCAATGTTTTACTATCTGCAGGCAGTATTAAAAAAAGGTTGGAGAGAATTGAAGCTATGGAAAAATCTCCTGATCGGGAAATAATTGAAGAAAAAGTTTTTGCGGAAGAGGAAGAAGAAACTACATAACTTCTTCTCCTTTGAGGACTAAAAAAGCATAATATACTGCGAATGCTAAAGAAAGGAAGCAGAAAAGCAGATTAATGCCTGTAAGGAGATAGTTTGCAGAAGTTCCTATAACCGCTCCAGAAGCGTCAGTCTGGAAGGGAATTGTGCCTGAATAGAGAACATTAACTCCGAAAAAAATGGCTGCAATAACTGCCCAAAGAACAGCATTTCTCCTAAAAGAAATATACAGCATTCCGAATCCTATTGCCATTAAGAATATCGATATGGTTAGATATGAAAAAATCAAACCGCCCATAATTTCTTTATTTACATTTATATTAAAAATATTCGTGGCTTTTGCCGTATCGGTTACATATTCTGAAGCGCCTGTGTAGTCCGTAGAATTAATATGAATTGTATAATATTCTTCAGGAATGACTCTGTAATCGAGATAGTAGGAATTGTTTGTTATAGGTGTCCAGTTGATGATGATTTCTCCATTGTGGGTTATTTTTATCGATTTGTTGAAATCGGCACCGCCCAAATAGTTCCATTTCCAGAATATCCAGTCGGTATCGGTTTCGTGGGTTAAATTTGTAAGTTTGGATATGATATATGTTTTCGTTACCTTTTTTGTATTGCCCGCACAATCGGTAACCTGCCAAGTATAGTTATGAATTCCTGCGGAAATATTTTGAAATCTAATTCTACGTCCTCTTTCGTAGAGTAATTTAATTTCTTCTTCGCTCAAAGCCCTGTTGTAGATGCGGACTTCGTCGATTGTGCCGTTGAAATAATGACCTAAATCTGGTAATCGAGCTCTACCTATATTCAGTGGATATGTCGGTTCTTGTAAAGCCGTTGATCTTGTGCTTTCTGCCTTAAAATCACCATCAATATATATTTTTTGTTTCTCCTCTGATAATGAAAATGTTGCGACTATATGATGCCAAGCACCAGTATAATCAAAAACAGCAACTGTTTTTATTCTGCCTCCAGGAATTGCCGTTGCAAATGCAACACCGTCGTTTTGTAAATATAAACTCCATGACCCATCATCGTTATACTTTCTATCCACTAAACCCTGAAAATTTTTAGCGATATCCGTTTTCATCCACACCTCAACCGTTATTGCATTAGTAAGATTTAAACTTTCATCTTCTCCACAATCCACATAATCATCCTCCCCATCAAAGCTCAAAGCCTTGCCGAATTTTCCCGAGGCAACTCCAGAAGAATTTGTCCAATCAAAATTATATAAAGTTCCGTTGTTTGAATAACCAGATAAATCAGGAGTTTTCAAAGAAGAATCTATATGCTCAAACGGCAAATACAGCACCAAGCCATCATCTAAAGAATAATTATAACCATCCAAATAAAATTGTTCATAACTGAAAGAGCAGGAATCGTTTAGCGTAGCGTTGAAAGTATAGTTTCTATCGGCATACAAAACAGGAGATTCGGGAGTCACATTTTCAACAATAGAAGGCGGTTGCGTATCTACATTAACCCATCTGAAATCGGTCTCATTTCCATCTGAGCAGTAAACTTTGAATTTGTAAGTATAATCTTCCAAATTGGTCATATTTTTATACCAATCGGTTCCAGAACCATCCATCGAGATGTTGTAAGCTCCTGTAGAATTATACCAGGTCAAATTGCACCAATCTACCGGCGAATCGGTATTTACTTCAACATAAACATAATCGTGATTGGTCGGCTTGAGAATATCGTATCCGTATTCTGAAACGAAAGTTATGGAAGCATAACCTACTTTGAAAATTTCTTTCGGTTTGAATTTATCGAATTGCAGGATAAAACAACCTTTTTTCAGTGATAAATTTTCTATTTTAAGGGAGTATCCTTTTGTGATTTTTTCGTAAGGCAATTTTTTGTTCTTGAAGAAATTTGTTAAAAAAGAAATTACTTTCCGTTTGGGCAAAGAAATATTGGCAAAATAATCCTGATAGCATTTTACGAGATTTTTACTGCAATTCTTAATGAAATTTTCATCTCTCGCAGAATAGCAAATTTTCCAAGAAGTGCTGTCTATTTTGATTATATCAAAATTATAAAAATTGGTTAAAAATCCTGTATTTTTTTTGATTATTATTGTTGGTTTTGCGTCGGCATACCATACATTTGCATATACGGGTGCGAAAAAGAATAGGAGAACTCCCGCTATGAAAAAAGTCTTCAGCAATTTGTTCATAATTTCGCTCATAATTTTATTTGATTTTATTTATATAAAGGTTTTTTAAATTATGAAAAAGAATAAGACGGGATTTTTGGAATGGTGTAACAATTGCAAAAGGTATACTATGCATATTAGAACGAGTTCGGATGTGATTAGATGTATAGAATGCGGGCACGGAAAATGGGATTAGTTTACACTGTAAACTCAACCGAAATAAGTCATATTTGCCGTTATGATATTCAAAAATATGAAAAAAACCAAAACTATTTAGCCCGAATTTGCGATTTATGGATTTCCATCATATGCTTTCGGATTTCCTTCCTACTTCCTGTTCTGAATTTGCAAAGATTACAGATGAAGGCGTCGTCTATTTTTTGGTAGTAATCCGAAAGGTATAATTTACTCCAATTGATTTGCTTTCTTTGGTTCTGTTTCTCCTATTTTTCTTCTTTTTTCATAACCATATTGTATTCCAACCTTTTTTATATATCCAAATCCAGAGGCCTATTTTGATATGGTTGCAATCTCCCATCAATCTTTTTCGAAATCTTTTGAGTTCCTGCAAATCCTTTTTAAATTTGCTTTCCAAACCTTTTTCCGTTAAGGTTCTTTTGCATTGGATTAGATAGACTTTGCCTAAAAGATTTATTCCGATGACATCATATAGAGAATGAGAACCTGCTGACCTTGTTGTGTAAATGCATTTATATTCGGTTTGAAGTTTTTTCATAGCCTTGTATTCTACATCCCTGCCTATTTTGTAGTTGGTGGTCATATTCGGTTTTTATAATGTTTCCTTACATAAACAGACAAAATATTCTTCAAAGAATGGCACATAGAACACAAAATCTGCATATTTTCTAAAGAATCTTTTCCGCCTTCTTCTAAAGGCAGAATATGGTCTATAGTTAAAAAAGTTCCTGGTGGAAGTTCTTCTTTTTTTCTTCCGCAAAAGAAACAAAAAGGTTCTTTGTATCCTTTTTCTTCACAAATCTTTTTAATCAGATTTTTGTTTCTCGAATAAAATCGTTTTGTTTTTTCATTTTCTGGTTTGGGCAGCCATTTTATAAAATTTCCGCATTCACCACACAGAATTTTAGCATAATGTGGACTTTTTTCCATTTTTTCAATCTTTACTTCAACTTCTTTTCCGCATCGATGACAATATGCTCTCATACTAACTTATAAATACCCGATTTCGGTTGAAAAATGACGCACTCTTTCATTAGAGAATCTATCACCATTAGCAAATCCTTTTCTTCAAAATAAGTATTCTGTTTTTCGCATATTTCCGATAACTTATTTTTAATATCTTCGAAATCACCTTCTCCGAGAAGTTCCAAAACATTTCTGACTGCAGTAGCTAATTCTTCTCGGGACAATTTTTTCTTTTCAGAATCTTTTTCAACAATTTCTCTATCTAGCAGTTTTAAGAAAAAATCGAAATCAAGAATAATTCCTTTTTTGGAAATATAATTCCCAGAACTATCGGGCACTTTTCTCGGTCCGTATGCAAAATGATTGGAAATTGCAATATCTTTTAAACTGCCTATCTCGGTAGAATAGCCGAAATGTTTTTTTACGCTTCTGAATACATCTTGAGAAATCAAAACAAATTCTTTGTTTTTACTTACATACAGATAGGAAGGTATAATGCCCTTATCTATCAAATCTAAAAATGCAGAAGAAAAGTTTGATGTGATTTTTATTCCGCTCTCTCTCATCATATCCAGTAAATCCTTTCTTATTGAGTGAAGGCATATTTCCCAATCGCTCATTCTTTCTTCCAAATCTTCCTCAAAATATTTTATATTCGGCAAAGGTAAACCGTAATTGTATCCTGCAATTTCGAATAATCTTTTCAATATTTTATAGCCTCCAACAATCATTTCCTCTTCAAAAAGATATTCTTTAAATTCATTGCAATAAGCGGTTATATACGAGCCAATATTCATTAAATCTTTTCCAAGTTCTCTCATCATTTTGTTAATTTTTTGCCTCTCTTCAATAGAATGCCTTTCTTCAGGATCTGTTTTTATATAGTATATTCTATACCGAAGAGAATCGGCAATTTTCGGAAGGTCGTAGTTTGCAGTAACTATGATAGTCCTTTGTGGTGGAAATTTCTTTTTGGCGTGAGAACGAGCGTCTAAAATATTTTCGGCGATTAGTTTTATCATCTCACTCAATTCATCTTCAGGATTCTGAAGTTTGTATAAAAATTTCCCTCCTTCTTCTGCGTAAATAGGAAATGTAGATTTCAACATTGCATAACCCAGCCTTGCAGGATAACTAATAGTAGTTCCCGAAATGTTGCAATCTGGATGGAAATATGCGTTCCAGATTCTTCCTCCCAATTCATTTGCGAAAGTTTTTGCCGTTCCTGAAGGGCCTACAATTATCAAAATAGGGCTTATTTTTTTGTTCTGTTTTCTAACAAAAGCAAAAGGTGCTATTATGTGATAATAAATTGCATTCCAAACTTTTTCTTTCAAGTTACCTCTATTGCAATATGTTTCGACTAACTTTACCATCGTATGTAAACCTGCTCTTAATTCTTCAATAGATATATTTTCTTTTAAACCGAGTTCTTCGTAAATATTGCAATTTTGAATATTTCCATCCTCATCCAAATAAAAACCAAAACCAGAAATAGGCCTTATTTCTATTTTTGCATAGCCCCTATTTTCGAATTCGTTTATCAAAGAGGAAATTGCATTTTCTAAATGGCGTAAACTTTTTATTCCAGACCTTTCTCTTAACGATTCTACCAATTCTTTTATATTTCCCTGCAATTCTACATTGTTTTTGTTTATATTCATAGTAATTATATATTCTTCCGTTCGCAAATTCGGATTTCTGATAATAATCACTTCCGAAAGGTATCCTGCGTGAACATTTACCCAGTGTTCTCCATCCTTTTTCAAAACTCTTTTATAGATACCGAATATTGGAGAATTGACAAAATATTCCGTTGTAGATATTCTCGTCATCACGGTTTTTTCTTTGAAATAGCCAATATTTTTCTGCAATGCTTCCAAAATCTCTGCAACTTTTATATCAATTTCTCTTTCGGAATACTGCTTTTCCGTTAGAATTTTTCTCAAAATATCTTCCAAACCCGAAAAGCCAGTAATTTCTTCTTCCTGCTTCTTAAATGAATCTTCAACTGTTCTCAATCTATCATTGACTTCTTCGTCATTATTGATACTGCAAACTTTTTCAATAATTTTCTTCGTCTGGTCGAGAGAATATCCCTTTTTTCGAAGTAAACCAGATAGAAATAGGCCAAGATAGTGCCGATATCCTACTATCCAAACAGGACGCAATAATTCTCCTAATCTTACTCCAATAGTCTCTATTTTGTCTTCTGGAATATTTCCCTCCTGCAGAATAATTCTTTCTTTGCCATAATCTTGATATTTCTCAAATTCCTCTGGCGGATATTCAATGTTGAATTCCCGAATGACAACGCATTCTTTCCCGCTTTTCGGATGTTTGCAACCAGGGATTCTCATAACCCGAGCAGGATTCTTGACGACAGTATCTATATTCGGAATTATGGTTTTGAGATAAGATATCCAGCCCGATTGCAATTGCTTCCATTTCTCAACATCTATAAATTTGTTCAGAACCCAATAGCAGTGATATCCTTTCTGCCCGCTGAAGACAACCATCGAAGGTTTGATCGGTAATTTCTGAAGGATTTCATCTACAGGCGGAATCGGATACTGCGGAAAATCGATATCGCAGAAGAGAATATTGCTACCGATAATGTCTTCATTCTTGCAACATTTTTTTTCTTCAATTGATATGGTTACTACATTGGGGGTATACCAAAAATCAGAATGAAACTGCTCGTAGGTATCTTTGATTTCCTGCAAAGTTTCGATGAAAGAATCTGTTGATTGGAAATGCATACAGATTGTTTTGCGATTTTCCATTCTGACACGCAATTCTATGACTCCATTTTTCGGTTTGTATTTAAATATCTGCCCGAAAAATCTATTTAGAGCTTCCATGTTGGTTTTGGTTTGATTTTTTGGAATGTTGTTTATAGAATCGGATTAGGTAAGAAATAGCCTCCCAATAGGATATACCGAAACCATACTGAGCATCGATTTCTTTTTTTATTTCTGTCAATTCTTGGTGAACATGCGGAGGCAATTGCACAGGTTTTCTCTCCATGTATATAATGTGTATATGCTTATTTATATTGATTTCGGAAGCGCAAAATATATATTCGAAAATATATTGGTTATAGTAGAAAATATTATTTTATTTATTTTATTATTATATTATTACTACCTTTACTACCTTTACTACCCACTAAATAATACTACTACCTATACTACCTATACTACCCATAAAGTCAGAGAAAAAATTTTCTGTATGTAACCAAAAATATAAGGGGTAGCAAAGGTAGTCGGGGTAGTAAGAGAAAACCGCCGAAAAACGCCAAAATTTTGAAGTTTTGAGACCCAAATTTTCTTACTACCTGGCAAAATTTTGAGTTTACACTGTAAACTTCCAACCATAATATCCACTCCAATCTATATTTTCCATCACCGAAATCTTTATATATATATATAAAGATAAAATATTGTATGGTTGTGATAGAAGAAAAAAACTGGGATGATGTCTGGAATCAAAAACCAGCAGGAAAATTGACCGTCAAAGTGTATATATATAGAGAAATCGATGGCAGGTGGCGCATAGAATACAAAGCATATGCCAAAGACGGTTTCACAGACGATGTGTTTTTGTTAACGGAGGAGGGGTGGAGAGTCAGAAAAGCTGAAAACGGAATATATGAGATGGGAAATACAACAGATAGCGTATCCGAAGTAACGGATAGCTTTGAAAAGGCCAAAAAAATAGCAAAGACAGTAATAGAAATGATTGCGGAAGAAAGAGAGAAAGTCAGAAATGCTCCTGGGCAGGATGTGAGTTTGGCATATGTGATTTGATTTTTTTCTTTTTTCCTTTCCCAAAGCCCTGCTCTTGCGGGAGCAGGGCGGGTGATAAAAATGGCACAGGAAATATACTGCGTGGAGAATATTTGGTTTGAAAAGAAAGAGGAATTAGAAAATAAGTACAATAAGGTCAATTGGAGTAACTTGACAGTAGAATACGCAGACGAAGATACGGACAAACAGGTAACAGAAACCATTCATGTATTTGAAATTATTCAATTCTTAGGCAGAGCGTTCAGCAGGAAATGGTTTATAGCAAGGGATAAAGTGACGGGTGAAGTAGGAATTCTGTTTGTAAGAGATCCACAGGAACTGCCCAATAAAAACTGGTATTTTTATTTAAGTATCCGAGAGCTGGCTGAGGATATAATAGCAAATCAAAAATGGATTTTATGAAAATACAAAATTAATTCTTTTCTTTTTTATATATTTTAAAACATAATTTTTATGGCAAGGAAACTTCTTTCCCCTTTAAGGAGTGTAGGGCATAGTTCTCTCCAATCGAGAAAACTTTCTGCAAGGCAATTGCAAACTCTTCGAAAAAGAGGTTGGATTAAAATCAAAATCGCAGGGCGAACAAGAATTGTAAGAAAAAGGAATGTCAGAAAAGGTTATGTTTATTACTACAAAAGAAGCGATACGGGATCGGTAGCATTAAGGGATTTCGTAAGAGATTATCAGAGAAAAGCCAGAAGAAGATACATTCGAGGGAAACCGTTTACGGGAGATTAATTTTTTCTTTTTTTTAGTTTTGGAAAAAATTCTCTGTTCTTCAATATATATATCACAGCACCGAAATCTATATATATAAATAAAGACAAAAATTCTCTATGGGATTCGAAATGATTTCAGTCAGAGATGAGGTAAAAGAAAAGCTTGTTCAATTGAGAAATGAAAAGCATTTGAGAAGCCTGAATGCAACCATTGAATTTCTCATTTCTTTTTACGAATCTCACCAGAAAGAAAATGGCCGAGAATAGAAAAGTCGTCTGGCACAAACTGTTGGATTTGGTTCATTCCAACAAGGAAAATGCAAATTATAAATCTCTACAAATCCTTAAAACGGACAAAAATATCGTTTTGCAGTTAACCGAAGGAGTTGCACAACAGAGCAAAAATAAAATCCTATTTCAGTTAAATGAACAAGAGTTATCTTTGTTGGTTTTGAGACTGCAAAAGATTTTATTTGATTTATGGGACTATGAAAAAAATAAATGAGAAGCGGGTGGCGGAGTTATTTGAAGACATTTTTGTAGAGGAAAAAATAAAACCTGAAAAGGATCCCGTAATCGATTTCGGAGCAGAATTGTTAGGTTTAAAAGGAGAAACTATTTCGAAGAGAGGATTGTTTGTTCATATCAGGAAAAGAATATGAAAATGATTGAAAAAAAGATTAAAGACTGGACAAACCTGCTAAAAGTTGTCGAGATGAACATAAGCGAAATAAATGAGGATCTGCAAAGCTGTTTAGCGAGATTGCAAATATCCGAAATGACTTTGCACGATTTGATTGAAAAGCTGGAGGAATATGAAAGGAAAGATTGAAAAGGATGCTCGGGAGAATAAAGACTTAATCAAAAAAATTGAGAAGAAATGCTGGAAAGAAATCCGAGACCATACTAAAGATTTCGGTGCTATACTTAAACATATCAGACAATCGATAAAGAAAAAAAACCCTATAGTAGTTGAAGCGGATGCTTTAGTTTTAAGAATCCATTTGGACAGCATTTTGAAGAATTTGTATGTTTTGGATACTCTTGAAGAGGTGGAGGAAAATGGCTGAAAAAATTCGGGGCAATTGGATAGGAGAAAAAGAGATAAATAAAAGAGTAGAGGTCATTATCCTTTGTCACGAATCTTCTACAAAAGATATTATAGCGTTTGATGTTTTCGTAAGGAAGGACATTGAAAAAGAAAAACCCCGATTATACAGATGGTTGAAATCGTTTTCCAGCGATTACGAAACAGAATGTTCTATTGCAGAGATGTTTCAGAAAAGGCACCGAAAATATAAATATGTTTTTAGCCAAGACTTCGACCATATTTTGTATTGCAATGTCGGTGTGTTGAATACTCTTTTACAAATAGCAAGAAAGTTTAAAACAGCCGTTGTTTTATTTGAAGAGGTAGGGGAAAATGATTGAAGAAGAAACCTTGCGGGATTTAGCAACGATATTTTTAGTAAGTATACTTGCAGTTATTCTTTTTAAAGGTTGTTATTATCTTGCAGAAGATTGGAAAATGTATTTAGAACAACATCCCGAAATTATTGAAAATGTTTCTGCCGTTATAACTTCTTTACAAGAAATTCAATTACAAGGAATTGTTAATAACTCCTTTTTATGGTATGTTATACTTGCCATCGGTAGCGTTGCGATTGCATTTATATTTTATTTTGCAGGCCTTTCAACCTGTATGGGAACTTATCACATATTGATTCCTATAGGTATGATTATAATCATTATATCCAATTTCTTATTGGGCATTTCTGGAAGCATTATTTTGGGTATAATCGCTTGTGTTTCTCTAATCGTCGGCGTATGCAGAAGTATTGATGAACATACAGATGCACAAAGGGTGGTTTGAAAATGACCGAAAAACCTCAACCGCTGGATTTGGGAAAAATCAAAAAAGAAGTTTTAGACGAATACTGTGGAGGAATTCCTTTCGATGAAATAGAAGAGTTTCAATTGGAACCAGAACAAATAGAAAAAATTATAGAGATTACGATATATAGAATTAAACAACAAATTAAATCTGCCTGTAAATTTTATCTGCGATATAAAGACAAGCCAGAGTTATTGGTGAAGGAGCATCCAGAGCTTAAAACGTTGATTGAAAAACTGTTTGATATTGAAGGAAAACTAAGAAATGATGGAACAATACTAAGGAATATTCTAGATAAATTTGGATTGTCAAAGATAACCCTTTCAAAATCAATATACTACGACCATAAAAAATACAACGAATGGCTCTTCAAACTTACTTTTAAAGATGTTTTTGAAGATGAAAATGAAAAAGAATGAACCTTTGAAGGGCAAAATACTGCTTTGGAACGAGACGACTGGAGATATAGAGACAACAGACGGCAAATATTTTCTGGAAACAAAAGCAGAAAATGGCAAGTATGTCGAAATCCTTTTGAAGTCGGATATCATATCAGCAGTAGAAGGCTTTGTGAATGATTTGGAAGCCGAGAAAGTAGCCATATTTCCGGATATAGACGGAGACGGCTATGAAGTGCTTTATGATGAGGAAGGCGACTTCATAAGGTTTGAAAC
>Ga0164315_10004133_pt1 | contig 11250 bp, 10 predicted proteins | sample GuaBasSedimGuay6_FD_113737 | JGI IMG/M metagenome (GOLD analysis project Ga0164315, IMG submission 113737) | Subseafloor sediment microbial communities from Guaymas Basin, Gulf of California, Mexico - Guay6, Core 4569-2, 0-3 cm | ecosystem: Environmental > Aquatic > Marine > Hydrothermal vents...
ATCCAGAAAAAACAGTCCCAGTTCACGTACTCCCGCAACGTAAAGGACAGGTACTATGGCTTTCATCAGATTAACGGTATCGGCTCTCAGAAGATTATCCTGGGTGAGTACCACTGATCGTTCTGCAATCAGTTCTTCGCTCAGCAGTTCTCCGGGAGGTCTGCGGCTTTCATCCATCCATTTTTCAAGGCTGATGTGGTCCTCATTTCCTTCGCTTACAGTGGGCAGGTCCGGGTGACAGGAGGTCAGCAGAAATAAAAAAAACAGGAGGAGGGACACCGGATATAAAGTCCGGGGAATGAAATTATTTTTCAATTGCATGTATATTTTCTTCTTCCAGAATGGAGATGAGTTTCTCCACATCCTTTTTTTTCATTTTAAGTACAACCGGGCGGTAATCCACAGAGTACAGACTGATACGGCTGCTCCCTGAACGTCTGTAATTCTCCAAACCGGTAAAGGGATGGTACTCGGCATTATGGCGGTAATGCAGGAAAAGATTCAAACCGCTGCTGTCCGTTTTCAACAGAGGGAGATGATTACCGTATATCACCAGAAACAGAACCAGCACAATTCCGGAGAGATATATAATCATGTCGGCCATCCGGTAATGAACCAGCAGAGGCTGCAGCGCCGGGAGAAAAGGCAGCAGGAATATGTAGTGTGCGGCCCGGGTTAACGGATGTTTTTTTGCTGTAAGAACGGCCATTGCTTCATCCTATGCCGGAAGGACTCAGGGGGTCCATAACACAGCAGTTCCTCCCGGAGGATTTCGCCTTGTACATGGCCTTATCCGCAGCGGCAACCAGTTCGGCAGGGCCGTCATTTTCCACTCCGAAGGCGGCAATACCCATGCTGATGGTAACCGTTGTTCCCGCCACATCTCCCGACCGGGCTTCGATGAGTTTCCGGGCTTTTTCAGCAACCAGAAATGCACCTTCAGCATCTGTTTCCGGAAGAATCACAACCAGTTCCTCTCCGCCGTACCGGGCTGCGGTATCCGAATTTCTGCAGCTGCTTCTTATCATTTCAGAGACGGACTGCAGTACCTCATCCCCTTTCTGATGACCGAATTCATCGTTGTAACTTTTAAAATGGTCGATATCTCCGAGTATCAGGCTCAAGTTGCGGCCGTACCTGCCGCAGCGGTTTACCTCTTCCTGAAGTTTCTGATCGAAGTATCGGCGGTTGAACAGGCCGGTAAGTTCGTCCCGGAAGGCCATGTCCGAAAGGGCATCTCTATTCTGGTTGTAGTAGCGCTTCAAGTCCCGAATTCTTCCGGCCATTTCCGGAGAATCCGCCTCTTTGGCCAGCTCGTGTACTTTACGCTCGAATATCAGGGTATCGTCGGGCTGGGGAATGGAGTTTTCTTCTGAACTGCTGATAATGTACTGGAGGTCGTGGGGGCCGATTCGGATGCGGTCGCCGTCCAGGAGCCTGATAGATCCTGCTTTTCCCCCGTTTACAAAGGTGCCGTTGGTGCTTTGGAGGTCTACCAGGGCGAATCCGCTTCCCGACCATCTCAGTGAGGCGTGGTTCCGGGAAACCCTCTCGTCGGTGAGTTGAATATCGGCTTCCTTTGCCCGGCCGATGATGTACTCTTTGCCCCTGGAGAGTTTGAGACTGGAATCAAGGTAGTAGATGTAATGTTCTTCCATAGCTGTTGGCTTGATTCTAAGGGTTTCGGCCTTTGTTCATCAAGTTTTTTTGTTTGTTTTGGAACACCTCTGGCGAGATGCGGGTTTATTCGTATACTTGGTAGAATGAAAACAAACGGAACTGTTGTATTCCAAAGCGACTTCGGCCTGGTGGACGGCGCTGTCGCCGCCATGTACGGCGTGGCCAACGCCGTTTCCCCTGATTTGAAATTGTACGATCTTACCCATGAGATACCCCAGTTTGATATCTGGGAGGCCTCGTACCGGCTGATTCAGACCGTGGAGTTCTGGGCTCCGGGTACCGTCTTTGTTTCGGTGGTAGACCCTGGAGTGGGAACCGACCGGAAGAGTGTGGCAGTCCTTACAAATACAGGGCATTACATTGTTACTCCGGATAATGGAACCCTTACCCATGTGGCCCAGACTCTGGGAATTGCCGAACGCCATGAGATAGAGGAGGCGGAGAACCGTTTGAAGGATTCTCAGCATTCCTACACCTTTCACGGCCGGGATGTGTACGCTTACACCGGTGCCCGCCTGGCTGCGGGTATGATCGATCTGGCTGGAGTGGGAAGAGCATTACCGGCGGAGGAAACTTTTGTTCATCCTTATACCCCGGCAGTTATTGATGACGGTGTTATCTCCGCTTCCATTGATATACTGGATGCCCGGTACGGCAGTCTCTGGACCAACTGCTCCAGGGAGATGTTTGCCGATCTCGGGGTGAAGTTCGGGGATTATATCGGCATGCAGATAACCCATTATGGGAGAATTGTGTACGGCAACGATCTGAAGTATGGAAAATCTTTCAGTGATGTGAATATCGGGGCCACTTTGATTTATATCAACTCCCTGCTGAACGTGGGTGTGGCCATAAATCAGGGTAATTTCGCCAGGGCCCATGATATCGGTGCCGGAAGGGACTGGCTGATACAGTTTGAAAAATCTACCGGTCTCAGATAGATAATGCAGATGATGAGGAAACTTGTTTTTCAAAGCGATTTCGGCCTGGGAGATGGTGCGGTGAGCGCCATGAAGGGTATCGCTTACGGTGTGGACGGAAACATTATAATCAGTGATGTTACCCACGACATCAGCCCTTTTAACATTTGGGAGGCCTCTTACCGCCTTTTTCAGGTGGTTGATTTCTGGCCGGAAGGAACCGTTTTCGTCTCGGTTGTCGATCCCGGGGTAGGCTCAGATCGAAAGAGCGTTGTGGTCAGGCTTACCGGTAACCGATACGTGGTAACACCGGATAACGGAACTTTAACTCACCTGTTTCTCTCTGATCGTGTACTTGAAATGAGGCTAATTAATGAATCGGTTAACAGGCTTCAGGGGAGTGATGGATCTCATACTTTTCATGGCAGGGATGTGTATGCTTACACCGGGGCCCGGCTTGCATCCGGGGTAATCGGGTATGAAGATGTTGGTGAAAGGCTGGAATTAAGCAGCCTGATACAGATTGATAAGGATAAGGTTCAGATTGAGGGAAGCGCCTTAACCGGGACCGTTGAAATCCTGGATGTGCGATTCGGGCATTTATGGACTGATATAACTGATTCAGATCTGGAGGCCATAAAACCTGTCTATGGTGATATGCTGAATGTGGTGATACTTCATTTGGGCGTTGAATTGTACCATGGAACAATTCCATTCTGTAAATCATTTAACGATGTAAATCCCGGGGATGAATTGGCCTATGTCAACTCCATGATGAATCTTGCCGTAGGGATTCATCAGGGAAGTTTTGCAAAATCTTATGGAATAAAAACCGGTCCCGAATATAAAATCAGAATATCAGTGAATCAGGCGGTATAAATGGCGCAATTGGTAAAAACAAATAAAGTACTGGCTTTTCAAAGTGACTTCGGTTTATTGGAAGGGACTGTGGCCCAGATGTATGGAGTTGCCATGGGTGTCGATCTGGATTTGAAGCTGATGGATATTACCCATAATATTGAGGTGTTCAACACCTGGGATGCGTCCTATTCTTTGTTTCAAACCTGCCCGGCATTTCCTTCTGGCTGTGTCTTTGTCTCGGTTATTGATCCGGGGGTGGGAACCAGCCGTAAAAGTGTTGTTGCTCTTACAAAAGCCGGCCATTATATCGTAACCCCGGATAACGGAACCCTCACACATCTGGTGAAGCATGTGGGTGTCACCGCTCTCAGAGAGATTGATGAATCGGTAAACAGGGTGAAGGGCAGTGAGAAATCACATGTCTTTCACGGCAGAGATGTTTATGCCTATACCGGTGCCAGACTGGCTGCCGGGGTTATTGATTTTGAAGGTGTTGGCCCTGAACTAAATCCTGATGATATTATCTGCCATCCCACACCGGAAGCTGCAGTCTCGGGTAATCGTGTGGATGGAATGATTGATATTCTCGATCCTCTCTTCGGAATGATATGGACCAATATACCGATTGCTGTTTTTGAAGTTCTGAATATTGACTTTGATACGATGGTAAGGGTAACTATTAAATATAAGGGTGAAACCCGATACGAGAAGGACGTTCTTTACGGTAAATCCTTCGGCAGTGTTAAAGAAGGCGAAGATATTATCTACAACAACGAGATAGGCTATTTTGCCGTTGGTACAAATATGAAGAGTTTTGTGGATAAATATAACATTCAATCAGGTTTTGACTGGACGATCAGTCTTGAAAGAATATAGTTATTGTAAAGTTCTTTCATAATCGTAATTATGAAGGAACATCACTGAATTGCAGGAGGTTCAGCATATGTTTAAATTCGGCACAAAGAAAATTGTAGCCACGGGTATTGGTGCAGCGTTGTTCATGGTGTTATTCATGTTTGTGAAAATACCCTCATGGGTACCGGAAACACAGTTTCAAACCGCCTACGCATTAGGCTCTCTGATGGCGGTTCTCTTCGGACCCATAGCCGGGGCATTAATTCAGTTTATCGGCCATGCATTAAGTGATGCCGCTCAATACGGTTCTCCGTGGTGGAGTTGGGTAATTGCCAGCGGCGTGAGTGGTTTTATTTTCGGACTGGCATACAAGAGAACCGGAATTGAAAAAGGTGAATTCACACTCAAGGGTGTAATCACCTGGAATATCATTCAGGTAATCGGAAACATCGTTGCCTGGCTGATTGTTGCACCGTTACTGGATATCTGGATTTATGCAGAGCCATCAAATCTGGTATTTACCCAGGGTGCGGTTGCTGCATTGTTCGGTGTAATCAGCTGTGGTGTTCTTGGAACATTGCTGATGTTTGCATGGTCAAAAACCATACCCAAGAAAGGAAGTCTTGAATAGTTAATTTGGACAGCATAAAAGAAGCTCCGGTTATCGAGTTTATCAATTTTTCATTCAAGTACTTTGCCCAGTCAAAGCCGACGTTGAAGGATATCAACCTGAAAATATTCAGGGGGGAAAAAATCCTCATCGTCGGCCCCAGCGGCAGTGGAAAGAGTACGATGGGGAATTGCCTTAACGGGTTGATTCCCTTTTCGTACGAAGGCGAGATTGATGGCTCTTTAACTATCAACGGTACTGTGACACAGAACACCGGTATTTTTGAACTGTCAAAAACAATCGGTACGGTAATGCAGGATTCGGATGCTCAGTTTGTCGGCTTATCTGTAGCCGAGGATATTTCTTTTTCCATGGAAAATGATTGTGTTCCCCAAAGGGAAATGATTTCCAGGGTAAAGGATGTAGCCACCCTGGTTGGTGTTCAGAACCTTCTCAAACAGTCCCCACATGAACTGTCCGGCGGGCAGATGCAGCGGACATCCCTTGCCGGAATATTGGTTGATGATGTCGAAATACTGCTTTTTGATGAGCCTCTGGCCAATCTGGACCCGGAAACCGGGAAGTATGCCATTGAGTTGATCGACCGCATTCACCGTGAAAAGAATGCTGATAAGTTAAAAACAACCATCATCATAGAACACCGTATTGAAGATGTACTCCACCGGGAGGTGGATAGAATTATTCTGATTGACGATGGGCGCATCATTGCAGATCTTAATGCCCATGAAATGATTTCCTCGGGGTATTTACTGGAACACGGGCTTCGGGAACCTCTTTATGTTACCGCTATGAAATATGCCGGTGTTGATGTTACCAGTGATTTAACTCCCGGTTACTTTTTAACAACTGATTTTTCCAGGATTAAGGGCGATATTCTACGGTGGTATGAAAGTGTTGAGATAAAAACACATATTGAAACTGGAGATGAAGTTTTATCAATCAGGAACCTGGACTATGAATACTACAAGAATACTCCGGTTCTTAGAAACATCAATTTAACCATTCAAGAAGGTGAGATGCTCTCTATTGTCGGGACTAACGGTGCCGGGAAGTCCACCCTTGCCAAGTTGATATGTAAGTTTGAGAACCACTCACGGGACACTGTGTTTTTTACCGGAAAGGATGTTTTTGATCAGTCCATTTCTGAAAGAGCCTCTTTTGTCGGCTATGTGATGCAGAACCCGAATCAGATGATTACTCAGACTCAGATATACGATGAAATTGCCTCTGGACTCAGGTTGAGAAAAGTTCCGGATGCAGAAATTGATGAACGGATAGATCGTGTACTGGAAATCTGCGGACTGACGAAGTTCAAAAAATGGCCGATTTCAGCTTTGAGCTACGGGCAGAAAAAAAGGGTTACCATAGCATCAATACTGATACTGGATCCCAAAGTCATCATTCTGGACGAACCCACTGCCGGTCAGGATTATCACCATTATACGGACATTATGAAGTTTCTGGAGAAGGTGAACAAACTCGGTGTCACCATCATTATGATTACTCATGATATGCACCTGATGCTGGAATATACCCGTCGCTCCATTGTTATCAGCGACGGGGTAATTGTAATTGATACTGATTCCACTGAGGTTTTAACCAATCCGGAGATAATCTCCAAAGCCAGTTTGAAGGAAACCTCCCTTTTTCATCTTGCAAATGAAGTCGGAATCATCCCTCCAAAGTCTTTTGTTGACAGGTTTCTGGACTACGAAGCAGGTTTGAAATATGAATCTATTTAACTACAGTTATGAAGATACCTTCATACACCGGCTTTCGGGTTTAACTAAACTGTTATCATTCATGGCATTAACCGGTGTGGTTATGTATATATACGACATCAGGGTATTTGCGGCTATTCTTATTTTTTCATTTTCAGTGATGAGAGCTGCCAGGATAAGAATGCGTGATTTAAAGGTTATCTTTATTTATGTGGGCATCTTCTTTGTTATCAATGCCGTTCTTTCGTTTGTTTTTGCACCGACATTCGGCCCGGAAACCTACGGTTCCTATACATTGTGGATTCCCATTGCCGGGAAGTACAACCTGACATACGAACAGGTCTTTTATCAGATTTCCAAAATTTTCAAATACAGCTCTGTGGTACCTCTTGGGGTGATATTTTTATTTACAACCGATCCCAGTGAATTTGCCTCCAGCCTGAGTGCTATATTTGTTCCATACAAAATATCCTATGCCGTATCCCTCACTCTAAGGCATTTTCCGGATATTCAGAAAGAGTACGGTGATATTTCCAAGGCTCAGCAGGCCAGGGGATTGGATATCTCCAGTAAAACATCCTTCTGGCACCGATTTAAAAATGCCGCAGCCACCATGATCCCCCTGATTTTTTCTTCCCTGGAACGGATAGACGTTATTACGAATGCCATGCATCTGAGAGGTTTCTCAAAGCATAAAAAGAGAACCTGGTACAGCCGCCGTAAACTGAAAAAAGGTGATTTTGCAGCTCTGGTTGTCAGCTTCGGAATAGCCGGGGCGGCAATTTACATTGCTGTTTTTGTGAATCACGGAAGGTTTTACAATCCGTTCCAGTAGAATTACTCAGCCGGGTTGGCTGAGATTCTCAGGATTCAGTCCTTCCAGTTCTGGAAGGATGAATCGGCCGTCTTTACGAATCAGCACGTCGTCGAACCATATCTCTCCGCCGCCGTTCTGCTCTTCCTGCAGAAGAACAATATCCCAATGGAGGGCGGATTTGTTTCCGTTGAAGGCATCATCGTAACTGTTCCCCGGGGTGAAGTGGATGCTGCCCCTGATTTTTTCATCAAAAAGTGTGCTGTTTACCGGTCGGTCCACATAAGGATTCACTCCGATGGCAAACTCTCCGACATAACGGGCGCCCTCATCAATATCGAGAACCAGATTGATTCTTTTATTGTCATTGGCGGTTGCTTCGACTAGTTTCCCCTTTTTAAAACGGAAACGAATATCTGTGTATTTAAAGCCGTCATGAATTGAACTGGTGTTATACGCAATAATACCGTTTACCGATTCCTTTACCGGAGCCGTATAAATTTCACCGTCGGGGAGATTCAGTTCACCGGCGCAGGGGATTACCGGAATGCCTTTAATACTGAACGAGAGGTTGGTTTCCCCGGGTCCGAGTATACGAACTTTGTCAGTTTTTTCCATCAGGGCTTTTAAAGGTTCCATGGCCCGGCCCATTTTTTTGTAGTCTACAGTACAAACATTGTAGAACCAGTCCTCGAATTCCTCACCGCTCATTTCAGCAGACTGGGCAAAGGCACTGGTAGGATAGCGGAGTACCACCCATTTAGTATGGGGCAGTCTAATTTTCATGTGGACTGGAGAATTGTATTTTTCCATATACATCCGCATAGTTTCAACAGGTAGGTCCGAGAGTTCCATATTATTCTCAGGGGCTGTAAAACCGACATAGGCATCCATCATTTTCATCTGGTACGCATCGGTCTTTGCCGCCAGCTCAAGCATTTCGGGGCTGGCATCTTTCAGCCATTCACGGATTGTTTCCTGATTCTCAAATTTGTAAACAGGTAAAGCGCCGACAGCTTTGGATGCTTTTACTATGGCTCTAACCAGGGGCTCCGAGGCAAAGCCGGTTCCCTGTATGAGGACTTTCTCGCCTTTTTTCAGCTCCAGGGAGTGGTTGACGATGATATTGGCCAGTTTGTCATTTCTTGGATCGTGCATGAGAGTATAATAATACTTCTACACCTTGGCGGTGAAGAGTCCGGCAATCTCCCCGGCCATAAAAAAAGATCCGGTTATCAGTATCGGCCTTACCCCTTGAGAACGTTCGGCAGCAGCCTCCCAGGCTTCTTCGGGTTCGGGGATAAGAGTTACATCGACACCGGTTTTCCTGAACGATTCGGCTACAACTGCCGGATTGCTGGGTTTAAATGTACCCGGAGTACTGATAATCACCTCACGGAAGCAGGGATTGCTTCCTCCGCAGAGTTTTCGGGCCATAGATTGATGGTCTTTACCCTCCACACTTCCGAAGAGCAGAATGGGCCGTATGTCATCATCTTCTGCTGTAATCCGGATGAAGGCCTCGGCCAGGGCCGCCACTGATCGCGGAGTATGGGCTCCGTCCAGAACAACCGCCGGATGATGCTGGAGAAACTGGAATCGGCCGGGGAGACTGACTTCTGTAAGAGCCTTGGATCCTCCGCAGAATCCACTTTCCAGCTCTCTTACAACCATCAGGGCCAGGGCGGCATTATTCGCCTGTATCCGGCCCCCCATGCTCAGGCTGATTAATTCCTGATTCCCGTTTTTCCAACTCAGCTGCCAGGAGAACCTGTCCTCAGTGTCTGATGTTTGTCCCATTGTTATACTGTGCAGACTCAAAGGGAGCTCCAAAAGCTTCATGCCTGTTTCAGCGGCTTTTCTTTTTATTACCTGCCGGGTTATGAAATGCTGCGATGCAGAAAATGCCAGCCCCCTATAAGGGACAGATTTCATTATTCCAGCTTTCTCTTCGGCAATATCTTTCAGCCGGTTTCCAAGTATTTCCGTGTGCTCTCTCTCAATGGGAGTGAATACCACCGCCTCAGGACTGGAGATAACGTTGGTGGCATCAAGCCGGCCGCCCAGTCCTGTTTCAAGCACAGCTGTATCACAGCCTGAATCTCGGAAGAGGAGAAAGGCAAAGAGGGTGAGCAGTTCAAATGTGGTGGCCCCGCCTTCTCCTGGAAGATTTCCTTCAATTTCCGGCAGCTTTTTAATAAGCATCTGTGCAGTTGACAGGCCGGCTGTTTCGGGAAAATTCTCTCCCTGGATGCGGAATCGTTCCCTGTAATTCAATAGATGTGGAGATGCGTACACTCCAACACGTCGGCCGGCGGATGTCAGCAGGGCGGCAATGTAGGCGGCGGTGGAGCCTTTCCCCTTGGAACCGGCCAGATGAATGCTCCGGAAGGATTCCTGGGGGTTTCCGAAGGCTCCGCAGAGGGCTTTCATTCGGTCCAGACGGTACACACGGTTGGGATTTCCCAGGGGAATACCTTTTTCCAGGTTGGTGCGGGCTTCGAAAAAGGAGAAAGCCTCATCCAGATTTTTCAGTTTGTTCATCGCTGCCACAACTGTTAACGGCCGGATTTTCCAGCTGCTGTCCAGTCGATAAGGGCCCTCTGGTGTGCAGGGAATCCTTCATATCCGGCCAGGGTTGCGGCATGGGATCGGAGGTTTTCCAAACCTGATTCAGACAAATAAACCACGCTGGAACGTTTCTTGAAATCTCCTACAGAAACGCCGGACCATGTTCGGGCATTTCCCCCGGTGGGGAGGACGGCGTTGGCCCCCACAGAGTAGTTGGCGGCGGAAAAGGGGACGTTGTCTCCCAGGAGAATCTCCCCGGCATTGGTGATGAGCCCAAGGGTGGCAAAGGGGTCGGCAGTGCGTATCTGAAGGTGCTCGGTGGCAAAGAGGTTGGCCAGTTCGGCGCCTTTCACTATGTCTTTCACTATGAGAATTCCGCCGTAACCGGACATCACATCGGCCACAAAAGTCCGCCGTGGCTCGGGTAGATTATCACCGAGTTCAGAGAGTTTTTTGCTGACCTCTTGCGCCAGAAGTTCTGAATCTGTGATTAAAAGTGCCGCAGAGTCAGAGCCGTGTTCGGCTTCCACCAGGAGGTTCCGTGCGATATCAACAGGATCGGGAGTGGCATCGGCCAGGATGATGGACTCAGAGGGTCCGGCGGGGAGTCCGCAGTTCAGAACATCACTTAAAAGCCGTTTTGCCGCAGCCACATACTTACTTCCCGGTCCCAGACACTTATCCACCTTTTCCACGGATTCGGTACCGTAGGCCAGGGCGGCCCAGGCCTGTGCTCCCCCCATAGCGTAAACCTCGTTTACCCCGCAAAGTCCGGCGGTGTAGAGACAGGCGGCATCCAACCGGCCTTTTTCATCCGGCGGGCTGGCCATGACGATACGTTTTACCCCGGCAATCTGTGCCGGAACTGCCATCATGTAGAGCATCGAGGGAAAGCTTCCACGGGCCCTGGGCACATAGAAACCTGCAGAAGCTATGGGCAAAGTGCGCTCACCAGCCATAATTCCCGTTCTGATTTCCTTCCAGTGAATGCCGTTGGGCACCTGATCGGCGTGGTAACGTCTCACATTTTCCACCGAATATTCCAGGGCGGCTTTTACTTCGGCTGAAAGTAGACCTTCGGCCTCTTTAAAATGGCTTTCGGGAACCCGGATCGCTGTATCAAGAGGGGCTTTATCAAACCTGTGGGTCAGTTCTCTGATTGCAGAATCTCCGCGGCTGCGGACATCTGCAAGTATA
>Ga0164315_10004134_pt1 | contig 11240 bp, 25 predicted proteins | sample GuaBasSedimGuay6_FD_113737 | JGI IMG/M metagenome (GOLD analysis project Ga0164315, IMG submission 113737) | Subseafloor sediment microbial communities from Guaymas Basin, Gulf of California, Mexico - Guay6, Core 4569-2, 0-3 cm | ecosystem: Environmental > Aquatic > Marine > Hydrothermal vents...
AAATTCTAACTTTTACTTTTATTCCTTTCTTTACTTTCTTAATATCTTCGTAAATCATTTCTGCTAAGTTTTCCACTGTTGGTTGTTCTAAGAAGTCATTAAGCTATTTATGGTCGTATCTCATCACTATTTCTTTTAGTAAAGAAAAGTCAATTATCATTCCTTGTTTGTTTTTCTTTCCTTCTACCCATATCTCAACCAAGTAATTATGGCCGTGAAGATTCGTGCATTTAGATTCATAAGGAAGATTTAGTTTATGGGCGCAAGATATTTCCTTTCTCCAGTATATCCTTCTTTTCATTTTACCACTTCCTTTTTAGATGTAGTAGCAACTACTTTTTATTCTATTCTTTCGTATTTTTATTTTTTTCCTTAGTTTTTTGGAAAATGTCTGGAAATGCTTTCTTGATTAAGTTAGTTATTTCCTCATATACTTCATCCCAATCAACTTCAAAATGATGCTCTCGTTCGTATTTCTCTTCTAATTTCTTAAGTAGCCACTTTACTGCTGATTTTATATCATCTTTTAGAAAAACTTCCATTCGGCATGCTGGATGAACATCTTCCTCGTTTTCGTAGATTTCGTGTTCATAACAATAATGCATTTTGTTTTTCAAGGGTTCGGGTTTCATTCTGATTCCTCCTTATCAATTATCCCTTAACCTTAACACTCCTTTTACTTCATAATTTTCTTCAAAAATTTTTTCTTCAACTTTTCCTTTCTTGAGCAAATCAACGAGGCAGTCGTGGACATCGTAGCAGAGGTATCCGTTTCTCGTTCTCTTGAATCTCAAGCCTAAGTTTCTTTTCCGATTTTCGTAGAACATTTTGTTGTGCAGTTCTCGTCTGGTGAGTTCTCCGTGTTTCTGAAGAACATCAAGGATTGCTTTTTTAACTTTTCTGTCTCTCAGGAATTCTCTAACGAATCCCATCATTCTTTATCCTCCTCGCCAAGGATTCTCTTCAAAATCTCGTGCTTGTTGTCGAGGATTGTCTTCTCTATCACTGTGTTTATTTTCCACAGTGGAATGTAATCCTTCTCAATTTCTTCCGTGTTCTCGTAAGTGTCTGGAGTAAAAAGTAAATCATAGTTCATGCAGATGTCTACCCATTTTGTTCTGTTTCTTATCTTTCCTTGATGAGTCGCTATGTGTTTCAAGAGGTCTTTTGATGTTATCACCCTATCGTCGTAAATCACATCCGAATCCTCAATCTTAAGATACTCTCTGAACCTGTCCCAACGAATTCCGTTTATGTCTCTCAAGAAGAGATAGTCGTCCCAGCAGAGAAAGACATCGCACGAGAACAGTAACTTTTCCACATACAGTTTGTTTACCCACACCACCGTGTCTATTCCCATGTTCAGACCTCCTCTATAGTGCTTCCTCCGTGTTCCAATAATCAACTACCAAAACATATCTTTTCCTTATTCCCTGTCTTTCTTCGGTTAGTGCTACTCCTTCTATCTTAACATCCAACTTTCTTGACTTTTCTACAATTTCATTTATCTTCTTTAGATACTTTTCTAAATCTTCTCTATTCCTATCGTTTGAATCTTTATCCGTTACCAACATTTTTCATCCTCCTTTCTATAACTTCGGCTATTCCTTTGCTGACTTTTCCGCTCAATTTATATATGAACAAATCCTCTCCTACTACTTCCTGTTCGCTTATGTATCCTATGTCTACCTGCTCTGCTGATTCTTCCCTGAAACAATCCTCGCAGTAAAGGAGAAAGCCCTTCATGTGGAATTTCTTTCTTGTTAGGTTTTTGTATTTTTCGCATTTATGACATAGTCCTTTAGTCATTTTCTCCTACCTCTATGTGTATTTCTCTTTTCTTTAGTTCATCTCCTTCTTCCACTATGAATACTAAATCATATCCTGAGATATGGTCTGCAAATGCGTCAAGATATATCGCTCGCTTGTATTTCTTCAGGAGAGCATCTACTTTCTCCTTAACCTCGTCAAAATCTTTTCCTATTCCCTTGCAAAATCTTCTTAAGTTTTCTTCTCCAATAATATATACCACACCTACCACCTCCTACCTTCTATTATCTTTTGTTGGAGTTCTATCATTTCTCTTGAAGGATATTCTCCCGTTTCTTTCATTATTACTTCTCCTCTACCACTCGTTATTCCGAACTTGTATCTCTTATTACATCTCCTACATGTGCAGTAGTTCTTTCCTGTGCTTATGTTCGGATATCCGCATTTTGGACATATTGAGAGTTTAAATGTTTTTGCTACCATGTAAATACACCTATCATTATTACTATTAATGCTAAAACTCCTAAAGTCATAAATAACAGGAAAATCGTTCCTAAAATCCACTTTGCTACTCTCAATATCATACTTTATCACCTCTTTTTTTAATTTTATTTTTGTCTTTAAGTTCTACAAGAGCATCTATAAACTTGATTTCTTCTCCTTTTCTGAATAAGTGTAACTCTTTTATTCCTTTTTCGTATCTTACTATTCCTGTTACTGCTGTTTCTGGAAATCTTTCTGAGATTTCTTTTACCTTTCTGATTTCTTTTTTGTTTAGTTTCTTGCTTCTTTTTACTTGGAGAAACATTATGAAGGTTGGAAATACTGCTATTATGTCAAATGCTGTGTGGCTTCCTGCTGTTCTCGTCGTATATATCGCTCCATGCTTCTCAAGGAATTTCTTTACCTGATACTCTGCGTGTCTTCCATAGATGTATCTATTCACCATACCAAATCTCCTGAAGTTTTTTAAGGAGTTCGTAATACTTCTCTTCGTTCACTCTTATTATCATTTCTTCATCGTAGTAGATGTATCCTTTCTCCTGTAATCTCCTAAGGTAGTTAATGAGGTCTCTTCGTTTGATGCTTGGGAAATAGTGAACCAGAGATGACTTCGTTGCCACATCATAGGTCTTTTTCTTCAGGAGATATAGGAGATACATATACACCACTGGGTTAAAGTCGCTGAACCTCATAACAACCACCGTAAGGAGACCATCCATCTATGATAGATAGAGGAATTGTGGTAATATTTAAATATTTGCTTGCCTGAAGTATTATTAAGAGCCTTGAGGTTCAAGGCAATGAATTGCTTCAGGCTGGATAGCCTTAAGGCGAAGTCCTTAGGGCTATGGGCTGTGTAAACCAGCCTTTGCCGGAGTTCCAGCCGTGATGATGGCATAAAGCCACCTGTCTTAGATAGGTGGCAGTTTACTCTTCTACCTCCATAAATCCAATTACCTTTATGTTTATTTTGTTTTTGAAATTGTATATTATTCTTCCTTCGTCATCCATGTATATGCTCGCTATTCCGTCCCAGTAGTCCTTCTCACTTACCTTAAACGATTCTTTCTTGAAAACATCTATTACTATGAAACTCTTATCCTCATCTCTGTATACTATGAAGAATGGGATTTTTAGGACGCTCGCTATGTATTTTTCTAACCTGTATTGAGAGGTTTTAAAGAATTCCTTTACTCCGTGCTTTGTCAGTCCTTTTAACTCTACTATTGCTACTGGTCTTGGTTCTCCGTTTATTATCCTGTATTCTATTGAATCTATGTCAGTCATTAAGCAATAGTAAGGTAGTTTGTCTCTGTGGTCTCTGGAATACCTTGCTTCGTAATCTCGTCTTCCTGTAATTTCTGGTTTGGTCATCCATCTATCACTCCTTCCTTCGTTATTTCTACTAAAACCTCAAAGTTTTCGTGTTTCGGTGAATCTACCATCCTTATTACTCTCTTGTCTTTCTTTGCTTTCCTGATATACATCCGATAAGTTGAGAAGTGTGCTAAGACGCTTCCTCCTACTGGTTTAATTGGGTCTCCGAATACTGCTGGCATTTCCATAACTTGGTTCGTGTAGTAGATTGCTATATTGTATTCTTCCGCTATTCTCAGAAGTTCTTGTAAATACTCGTTCAGTTTTTGTTGCCTGTGTGAAAGTGTGTCTATTCCCAAATACTCGCTCCTGAACCTTGCCATTAAGGAGTCAATTATTATTAGCCGTATGTTTCCGTCTTCTCTTATCCTGTCCTTGATTTTCTTAAGAATTGCTATCTGGTGTTCTGCCGTGAATACTCTTGCCACATATATGTTCTTTAGTGCTTCTTCTACTCCTTTTGCCTGTGCTATTTGTTCTATCCTCTCTGGGCTGAATGTGTTTTCCGTGTCTATGAAAATTGTCTTTCCTTCTAATCCTCCTTCCTCTTTTGGTTTCTGAACCATTACTGCTAACTGGAAGCCGAGTTGTGATTTTCCAGAGCCGAACTCTCCATACATCTCTGTCGTTGCTTTCGTTTCTATTCCTCCTCCTAATAACTCATCCAATTTCTCTACTCCCGTGCTTATGTATTCTATTTTCTTCTTCTTATCGTAGTATTCCTCTGCCGTTACTAAGTCATCCTGGTCGTATATCTGTTCGTAGATTTTCTCTATCATCTGGTCTCCGAGTGCTTTTTCCAATACTCTTCTTGGAGTTGCCATCAATTCATCTATTGTGTAGATTCCGATTTCGTTCAGTTTCCTAATCCTTTCTTCTCCCAAACCTTTCAAATCTTCCAGTTTCATTTTCATTCCTCCATTTCAGTTTCAATTTTTTGAAGGATTTCTCCTACCTCAAAGGTTATTGCTTCTTTGTATTTTTCTATGTCTTCTCCTCGCCAATTGTGTAGGATTTTGTATTCCTTCGTTGCTGGGATATACATTAGGACAGGTAGTTTCTTCATCCAATCAGGTAATACTCTTCTCATTATCTCCCAAATACATGCGTGTTCGCAGGGTATTATGTATAGTCCTGGTTCAAGTTTTTCTAACGCTCTCATGTTTGGAAAAGTGTTGTTGTAGTCAAAGACGATTATCTGTCCTTCCTCTTTCTCTATTATGATTGGTTCCGTGCTCCTCACTCTCATGAATTCAAATATTTCCTTTGCTTCCGTGTTTTCGTTGATGTAAATCACTGGTCTCATGCTCATATCCTCACCTCCTTTATCCTTCTACTCTTGGTGCAATTACATAGGTCGTGTTTATTGTTTGGATTACTAATGGTTTGTCCTCTTGGATATATAGGTCAAGTATGTTTCCTTTGAGTTTTGAGACACAGGATTTCAGGATATCCGTATTGACAACTACTTTCTTACTTCCAATTGCTTCTTTTATTAGTCCTTCGTATTCTGCTGTTTCTGAAAACGCTTTTATCTTGAAGTATCCTTCCTCAATTAATAGTGTGGTAGTATATGCTTCTATCACTCTTGCGTCTTCTATCATTTGCAATAGTTCTCCCGTCTCTATTGATACTTTATCTGCTGTTTCTTTAAATTGTTCGTAATCTATCTTGTTTGGTTCTTCTACTGAGATTACTGAGAGTGTGAATTTTGATGTGTTCGTTCCTTTCTTTTTTGTTATGTAGAGTTTGTTATCTTTGAGTTCCAATACTACTTCGTCTGCTGACTTTACTATTTTCTTGAGTTCCTTTACATCAATTCCTATACTTCCTTCTCTTTCTACTTCTGCATCCATCCAAGTATCTATTAGGTAGATTTGGTCTGGGCTTATCGTGTATGCTGAGAGAAGATTTTCTTTTGCTGTGATGTTTACTTCATTGTTTACTGCTGAGATTTTATCTAAGAAATCTCTAAACTCCTTACCATTTACTTTTACCTTCATTCTTTCACCTCCTCTTTGATTTTTTCTTCAATATCGTTTACTATCATGGCTAAGAGTTTGGCGTATGCTAAAGCATCTTCTTTTTCTACTATTTCTCTCTTACATAGTTCTATTAAGACCTTTGTTACTTCCGCCATCTTCTCATCCAAAGTTTTTATCAATTCCGTTTCATTTTTGGTTTGCAAAACATCTTCTTCCATCATTCTTCATCCACCTCCATTAAGATTTTTTGGAGCATAAACCTATCTATGAATCGCATATTGTTTATGAATAGTGAGAGGCCTATCTTCACTATGTTTTCTTCGTTCTTTATTCCTACTTCTTTTGCGAGTTTCTTTGCGGTTTTCAGGCATTCTCTCATTACGCTGTAATTCAGTTGCTTATATTTTTGCTCGTAGTTCATTCTTTGTCCTCCTTGTTCTTAATCATGTTTGCTAAGAAAAGGTAATTGTCCGCTATGAGTTTTCGCATGTCCTCTGGAGAAATCGTTCCTTTCTTTACTGTCTGCTTTGCCATTTCAATTGCCATTTCTATTATCTTTATTCTCAGTTCCACGATTTTTTCTGCTGTTTCAATTATCATTTTGTTCTCCTGAGTTTCACTTTTACTCTCTTTATTGTCTTTATTCCTTTTATCTTTTTCCCTTACAAATCTAATTACTCCATCTCTTTCCTCTACTTCTACTTCCTTTCCTATGAGTTCCTTTGCGAATTCTTTTGCCTGTTCGGTTATGTCCTTCCACTCTCCATCTATTTTAACTCTATTCTTTGTCTTTGCTACTGCTTCAATTTTCATTTCAATTTCACCTCCTTAGATTTTGTTCAATACATATAACTCTCCTACTGTTTCTGTGAAGAGTTTCATTAAATCCACTCTTATGTTCTCCTTTGCTAACTCGTTTCTCTTTCCTTTTAGGAGTTGAATCAGAATTGCTTTATATAGATGTAGCCAATTATTCGCTTCTTTGACTTCTCTCGTTGTTCTGAAGTTCTTATATTTCTCTTTTACTTTTTCAATTACTTCTTTTTTCATGTCTTCTGAGAATTCTGCTTCTTTTATCTTTGAACCTAACTTCTTCACTATTGCCACTAAGTCATCTGCTATCTTTTGGATTTCCTTGTTGGTGTGGTTGATTTTTGCTTCTGCTATGAACGGTGTCTTTGCTACTACTACTTTGAATGCCATGCTTCTATCTACTGAGTTATATATTCTTACTTGTAGTCCATCGTATCTTGTTTTATAGATGTATTGTGCGAAGTTTGTTATTACTTCTATGTCTCCGAATACTCTTTCCAATTCCATGCAAATCTTTCTTGGTTGTAATAACTTGTATCTCTTGCTGACTACTTCTATTGGGATTTCCGTTCCGTTGCTGATAAGAACGATTAGTTTCCTGTGTCTCACTTTTTCTCTTCCTTTGACGCTCTCAAAGTAAAGGTCTCGGAAGTCATACATTGGAATGTCGTTATGTTTATATACTTCCTTTACTACTTTTCTATATGGCTCCATGCTTTCACCCCTGCGCTACTTCTCTAATTTTATCTTCTACTACTCTCATTTGCCTATATACTCTCTTAATGAACTCATCTCTCGTATAGATTCCGTTCATGTAATCTTCTATCAACATATTAAGATATTCAACTAATCGTATTATATCTCTTTCAACTTCTTCTTTATCAACCATACTTTCACCTCCTCTTTCTTATATTGTTCTTATCTTAAGGAATTTCCAAATATCGTTCTTCTCTTCGTTGATGTATGCTATTACTTCGTTTTTGTCTCCATCTACCAAAACTTCGTCAAAGAGTTCAAGTTCTCCTATCCTCAAATCCTCAAATCCAAATCTTCTTATCACTCTCCTCACCTCCTTTAAATTTTGTTTAACATTTCATATTTCTTTTGGATTTCTTTCAATTTGTTTAAAACATCTATGAATTCTTTGTCTTTTGCTATTTCTAATAAAGTGTCGTAACTATCTGCTTGAATTCTGATATCTAAACCATGACCATAATTTACATAAGCATCTTCGTAGATTTCTTTTATTTTGCGTTCGGTGTATCGTCTCTGGAAATCCTCACTACTTTTTGCTTTTTCAAGAAAAGAAGCCATTATTCGTTGGAATTTGTTTTCAAAGTTTTCAAGTTCTTCAGAAATCTTTATACAGTAGGTTAAAGGAATTCCTGGAATAACATCCTCATAGCAAATTAGGTTGTCTTTATCATATAGTTCCAGGATAACCTCAAAGCGTGAAGACATTCTGAAAGTTACTTCTATGGCAAAATCTAATCCATCTATATTGATATCTTTTCGTAGAAGTGTATAATGTGGCCCTGATATTTCTTCATCTTCCTTAAATCCATACTTTGTTTTCAGAAATCTTATTGTCTCTTCAATTCTTTCTTTTGATTTTTCGGTTTTCATTTTCTCCACCTTTTTTTATTTTTTATTTTGATAAAGCATTTATCATATATATTTTTTTGGTTGTATCATATCTTGTTTAGCATTTCATACTTTCTTTCAAGTTCTTCTAATTTCTTCAAGATTTCAGGAAACTCTTTATCTCGTGTCATCTCCACCAATACATTCAAATCAGCAGTTACATTTATGCTTAAACTGGATGTGTGTCCGTTCTCTATCCACCAACTTACCGTCATTTCAATTTCACCTCCTTTTCATATTTTACTTAGCATAATTTCTTCTTTCATTTTGTCTATTCTCTTTGTCAATCTTTTACATATAGCATTTAACTTCTCTATGTTCTCTTCTGTTAGGCATTTCCTGATTTCACTCAGATATCTGTTTCTCGCATTATTTACTTCCCAGTAGTATTTGTCGTAAACATCTTTATAGTATTTGAGATATTCTTCAAGAACTTCCAATACTTCTCTGACTCTTTCTCTGATTTCCGTGTTGGATATATATTTCTTTAGCGTCTCTTCACTTGTGATTACACTTCTCTCATCATCATTCAGTCTGCTGTATTCTAAGAATGCTGATAAGTGTATGAACTTTTTCTTTGAGAGTTCTGAAGCACACTTCTTATATGCTTCTTTGATTTTCTGAAAGGTTTCGCTCGTGATATCTATGTCTACTTTGAGGTCAAAGAATTTGTAGATATATTCTGGAACGAATTTGCCTTTTACTGTGTAGTGTATTATTCCATATTCATCTTTGTCTTTTAGGTAGTATGTTTTGTATTTCCAGCCGAGCGTGTATCTTCCATCCGCACTATCCACAACTTCAAATCCTTCTTTTTTTAGTTCTCCGATTTTTGCTCTTACTCTACATCCATATGTCCAGCCAACTTGTTCTACTTCTCCTGTTTTCCTATTAAATAACAGTTTTGCCATTTTGGTTTCACCTCCTTAGATTTTGTTTAACATAACTACTTCTTTTGCTTCGTTGATATCTTTTACTTTCCAAACTAATAATTTTGATAATAATGCTTCTCCCGAAATCCAAGAATATCTATTAGTAGTAACAGAAAAATCTTCCGGTTTGATAACAAAAAATTCATCAAGAAATCTTGTAATGAAATAATCATTTATGAATTTGCGTGGTTTGATACATATTTCATGTAATCTTGCATTTAGGTAATTCAAGTTTGATACAGGAACATCTTCAGGAACTCTGTAGGAAAATTCTATCTTTAGTCTATCCTGCCACCAATCATATTTCTCTTCTTCTGAATAGTAACAAATCTCAAGAACTTCGTAATTCTGTAAGTAAACAGAATACTTATCTGTGTTTTTCCATTCATGTATCTTCTTTTTTGCAAATTCAATCCAATCTCTTTCTTTCATTTCTTTCATTTTCATCACTCTTTTTAAATTTGATTTTTCATAATCTTCTCTATTTTTCCGTTTCTGACTTTAGTGAAGTAGATTATTCCTCTTCTTGTGAATTGTTTTAGGAGTTCCTGGAACTTATTTGTATCTTGGTCTCCGTAGCCGTCCGTGAACCATATCACTATTTCCTTTCTTCCGTTGCTCTTCCTCACTAAGTATTCCAAAACATCTATGTAACTTGTGCCTCCTCTTCCTCTGATTTCAAGGTTCTTTAGTTCGTTTTTGCTTCTGATAGTTGTGATGTCTTGTATCTCTGTGTCGTGTTGGATTACTGTCATCTCGCTGATTCGGAACTGTTGTATAAGTCCGTAGAGTTCTGTCAGGATTTTTCTTAGGTCTTCTCTATCCATGCTTCCGCTCGTATCTATTACTGCTGTTACTTTCAATAATTTCTCTACTTTGCTTGGTCCTGGATAAATCACTTGCCAACTGAATATGCTACTCTTCTTCCTATGTGGTCGCTGATAACTTCTTGCGAACTTGTCTAACTCTTGCTGAAGTTTCTGTTTGATGACTTTCTTCCAATCAATCTCTGGTGTCAATAAGTCCTTAAGAATCTCTGACCAAGTTCCTTTTTCCGTTCCTCTTTGTCTTTCATATACTTGCCCTTCTAAGAGTGCTTTTCTGACTTCCTTTGCAAATTTTTCTATCTCCTGTGTGTCTCCTTCCATTAAGTCATTTGCTTTTTCTGTGAGTTCTCCTTTTTCTGGGAGTTCTTGAATTTCTTGTTCACATCCACTTTCATCATCGTTTGCTTTATCTATTAGTTTTTTGTATAGTGTCTCTGCTGTTTCTTTTTCTATTTTTATTTCTTTATTGAGTATCTTTTCTATATCTTCTTTGTATATCGCTCCGTCTATTTGTATTTTCTTTGCTTCTCTGATTTTCTCGTTGATAATGCAATCTGTGGCTATGTTCCATGCCTGTTGGGATTTCTTGTTTCCTTTCAGTTCTGTGAATCTCTTAGAGTGGAGGTATGCTATGTGCAAAAGTTCGTGGAGTAGGGTTGCGTATTGCTGGTCCTCTGGCATTATGTTCATTAGTTCTTCGTTCACATAGATTGTTCTTCCGTCCGTTGCCGCTGGCGCTGGGATTTCCGAGTTTTGTTTGATTTCTATCTTCTGGAGTAGTGGAATAAAGAACGAATCCTCTAAAACCACTTTTGCCCTAAGTTTCTTAAGGTTCACTTACAACACCTCCTTTGACAACTTAGAAATCATTTCCTGATATTCCTTTAGTTCTCTGTAAAGTTCTTTCTTTACTTCCTTGTATTCTTTACCTGTCTCTTTCGTTACTTCTTGCGCTATGAATCTAAGTAACAATATCTGAACTTCTGCTTCTAATTGTTCTCCTGCTCTTGCTAAGAATTCATTTACTTTTTTCTTGTTTCCTTGTAGGTAATCTCTCGCTCCGTATTCTGCTAATTTCGTAACTATTGAATACTGTTCATCAAGTTCTCTTGGGATTGGTTTTTCTCCTTTGTATATCGCTTTAATATCATGTTTCTCTTGAAGTTCTATGAATTTTTTGAACATCACTGCTACTTCTTCGTTTACTGTAATACTTGTCCAGAATTCTAATTCCTGTAAATCATTGATATCTTTGATTACATTTGATACCATTTCCCATCGTCTTGGCGTTGTTATCAGTTTCTCTTCCGTATCATAGTATAGGTATTCTGGGAATCTCTGAAGGAACGCTATTACTCGTTTATCTATGTTATTGCTTATTGCCCATT
>Ga0164315_10004135_pt1 | contig 11239 bp, 10 predicted proteins | sample GuaBasSedimGuay6_FD_113737 | JGI IMG/M metagenome (GOLD analysis project Ga0164315, IMG submission 113737) | Subseafloor sediment microbial communities from Guaymas Basin, Gulf of California, Mexico - Guay6, Core 4569-2, 0-3 cm | ecosystem: Environmental > Aquatic > Marine > Hydrothermal vents...
AAGTTTCATTGCACCCATGGGGCATAGTTAAGTGGAAAATAAAGCCCTTCCGCTTAATTTAGCTTATGTATCCACGATGAAACGAAGTGCCATGACATTTTGGGCAAGGCGGAATCTTTCCTGCTTTATGAAAATGTAGCTTCTCACCACATTCATCACATACGAGTGTACCTGCACCAATAACTTCTCCTGTTCGAGGGTGCAACCGATGTTTAATCTCACCTTTTAGCACTAATAGTTGAAGCTTGGCCTCATCGGCTGTAACAAGTAATTTATCCAACGCGACACTCTTTAGTGCGCCAAGCTCAAAGCCGAGAAAATGCTGAACCTTTGGTTCATTTTTAGCCAGATATTCTACTGCTTCATGCACATCCTGTTTAAGCCATTCTGCCAGTTTTTCAGCATCATCCTGGCCCACCTTTTCTAGCTTTACGGCCTCATCCTTTGCTTCATCAATAAACTTATGTAGGACTGGAGCTGATAGCTCTTCTGCTTTGTGGAAGTTTTCAACTGCACGCTCATACATCGTTTCATAAACTTCACCAAGCAGATCAATTGGGGTCTTCGTTTGTTGATTTTTCATTTTAATCTCCTGTTGCACCCTAAAGGGTATAAGTTCCATTGAAGCGAAAAATAAAGAATTTCCACTTAATCATTTTAAAGCTAAAACAATACGCTTTTTTGTCGCGGATTAACTGATCTACATCAATCATTCAAAAAAGTGACCTGCGCTTTAATTTCAGATGGTCTCTTTTATGACATATTCAAGAAGGAGGATTTGATTGCTTCATGTTTGGCAACACAAACGATCATCAATACATCCTATGCTTAAACAGCCATCCCGCCATAGCAAGCGACAGTGCTGCAATAATCGCCATTGGCCAAAACTGTGGCCATAACAATCCAAGATCACCCCCTTCCATAAAAACTGAGCGAATAATCACCAAAAAATACTTTAATGGGTCAATCCAAGTCAAAAGCTGAACCACATCAGGCATGTTGGCAATGGGTGTCGCAAACCCAGATAAAATAACAGCAGGAACCAAAAATAGAAAAGCCCCTAAAACAGCCTGCTGCTGCGTGATACAAATTGCTGAGATCATCAAACCAATACCAACAGCTGAGAGTAAAAATAGAAATAGCCCTAAATAAAGCGCCACAAAGCTACCCCTCAGTGGAATATCGAACCATCCAACAGCCAACGTGATAATAACGCCTCCTTCAATCAAGCCAATCAGTAGCCCAGGAAGTGCCTTGCCGATCAGGATAAAAACTGGGTGAACGGGGGTTACCAACAACTGATCAAATGTACCCTGTTCGCGCTCTCTAGCAACCGATAATGCGGTAACAATAAGCGTAACAACCAGCGTCAGCAAACCTACAATCCCTGTAACAATGAACCATTGGGAATGTAGATTTTCGTTATACCAGGCACGTGCTTCAATAATCGCCGGAGGCCCTCGCGCCTGTTTTTGATCGCTCCATTGCCGATTGAGCTGGAGAATAATATCGCGCAAATAGTTCAGCGCTATCATTGCCGTGTTCGAGTTACGTCCATCAAGAAGTAGCTGAACCGTTGCGCTTTCACCTTTAGCGATCGTCGCACTAAATTCACTATCTATATGCATCACCAGTAGCACATCTCGATTATCGATTAACCCAGCAATTTCCGACTCTTTCTGAATCCTATAAAGCACATTGATATTGGGAGAACCTTCAATACGGCCGACCAATTCACGAGAAGCAATACCTCGATCTTCGTTGTAAATAGCAACTGAGATATTATCGAGATCATAGCTCGCCGCATAGCCGAAAACTAATAGCTGCGCAATCGGCGGGCCAATCAGGACAAAGCGGCTACTTTTGTCACGAAGTAGAGCCAAAAACTCTTTTAGAGCCAGTGCAATAATGAGCAAAAAGGGACTATTCATGACACCTACTCCAGGCTCTTTCTTGTTTTCTTAGCCACCAGCCATGAAAAAACTGCCAGCAGAATTAAAAGTGCGCCAGTATTTGCCAAGATAACCGGCCAAATATCTCCCGCAAGAAATAGCGTCTGAAGTATCGCCACAAAATAACGTGCCGGCACAATGTGTGTAATGAGCTGTATTGCTGCCGGCATGGAATTAATATCAAAAATAAAACCCGAAAGGATAAACGCGGGTAAGAAACCGGTAATGATAGCGATTTGCCCCGCTACAAACTGGTTTTTAGCCACCACAGATATCAACAACCCGACCGCTAGACTGACCAACATATAGAGTGAACCGGTCAACAACAAGAGCCACAGCGACCCCTCAAATGGAACTTTAAATAGCCATATTGCTAACAAGAAGTTTACAAATAAACTTGTTATTCCAAGAACAAAATAGGGAATCAACTTTCCAGCTATAAATTCATGGTTACGCAACGGTGTTACAAACAGCGCTTCCATTGTCCCTCTATCCCACTCTCTAGCCACCACTAATGCTGTTAGAAGTGTTCCAATTAGCGTCATAATAATCGCCACAACGCCCGGCACCAGAAAAAACCGGCTATCCACTGCTGGATTAAACCAAACTCTGTGCTCTAACTGTATAGGCATCTCTAACTTAGTCCCCCGCGCCTCAGCTTGATGGGTGATCCATGCAAGCCAAGTCCCTCTGATATAGCCTAAAGTGAGGTTTGCCTGATTGGAATTAACCCCATTCACCCTGACAGCAATCACCGCATCTGGTTGGCTAAAAAGCTTGCGTGCAAAATCATTTTTTAACCAGACGATGCCATCTATGTCTCTCTGTTCCAGCGCTCTCTCAGCCTGCTGAATTGTCTGAAAATAAAAAGGTGAGAAATAATCAGATTTTTCAAATGAACCACTCAAAGATTGCGTTGACGCATCAGGTTGTTCAACAACAATACCGATGGGGATATTTCTGGCATCGAGTGAAACACCATAACCAAAAAGAAATAACAGCACGACAGGCAACACAAAGGCAATCGCGATACTTGATGGATCTCTCATGATTTGCAGACTCTCTTTACGAATCAGGCCTGCTAAACGCTGACGACCAGCAGTTGTCATGCGCTCTGATCCGTCTGTTGCTCAATCAAGTAGATGAATGCCTCTTCCATGGTTGGCAGTGGCTGGGCCTCTTTTTGCGCCAACTGCTTCAGTTGCAACGGTGTACCTTGTGCCAAAACCTGACCACTCGCCATGATAATCAGCCGATCGCAGTAATTGGCTTCGTCCATAAAGTGAGTGGTAACCAAAACCGTTACTCCCGACTCCGCAAGGGCATTGGTTCGCGCCCAAAACTCGCGTCGAGCTAACGGGTCGACGCCAGAAGTCGGCTCATCAAGGAATAAAATTTCCGGCTCATGCATCAATGCAACAGCAAAAGAGAGCCGCTGTTTATAGCCAAGTGGTAAATCTTTTGCGTTAGAATCTCGGTAGTCAGACAGTTCAAATGCCTCGAGCGCCCACTCAACCTGCTCTTGTTTTCTTTTTTTAAACAAACCATAGCAACTGGCATAAAAATGAAGGTTTTGTATAACGGTCAAATTGCCATAAAGTGAGAATTTTTGGGCCATATAACCAATTTTCTGCCGCGCTTTATCTGAAGCATGGCGTAAATCAACACCCGCAACCGAAAGCTGACCAGAAGAAAGTGGCAACAACCCGCATAACATCCGAAAGGTAGTCGACTTACCGGCTCCATTTGCTCCTAGCAAACCAAAAATCTCACCTCTTTTTACCGAAAAACTGACATCATTAACGGCAATAAAATCACCAAAGCGACGTTCAAGCTTTTCAACCTTGATAACCTCTTCGGCTGAGGAAACAGACTTTGAAAGCTGGTGACTTCCTGAATAGTTAACACTATGGTCATCACGCTTTTTTAGCAAAGAGATAAAAGCATCTTCAAAAATAGGTTGAACGGCTTTTATTTGTAGCTTTATTGCCGGATCAACGGCAGTCAATATCGATTCAATTTCCGTAGATTCACTAACAACTCTAACGCCCTGATTAGCAATCAACGCATCAATTACGCCAGAAAGTAGACTCAATTTAAGCTGCAGTTGCCGAGGCGTTAACTGATCACTTTCAAACAGCCAGGTTCTACCCTGCAACGGCTCACTGAAATGCTTTGGTGGCGCGTGGTTTATCACTTTGCCCTCGTGCAATAAGATCACTTCTGCACAGCGTTCAGCCTCATCCAGATAAGCGGTACTTAACAATACTGTCATACCTGCCTGTTCAACCTGGTTGTAAACAATCTGCCAAAGTTCACGACGAGATACCGGATCAACACCCACGGTCGGCTCATCAAGCAACAATAATTCAGGAGGAACGACTAGTGCGCAAGCAAGACCAAGCTTTTGCTTCATACCGCCCGACAGCTTACCCGCCAATCGTTTGGTAAAAGGAGAGAGCCCCGTTAGGTGCATCAAGGTTTTGTAGCGCTCAAGGCGGTCTTCTACCGCCAACCCTTTCAAATCGGCATAGAGATCTAGGTTTTCCTGAGCAGTTAGATCTTCGTAAAGACCAAAACGCTGCGGCATATATGAGACACGAGACTGTACCGATTCAGGCTGTTTTGCGGCATCTAGCCCTAGAACAGTAATCTCTCCCTCATCAATCGATAATAAGCCACACAGTAGTCGCATTAACGTGGTTTTGCCCGCACCGTCTGGGCCAATAAGCCCTGTTACCTGCCCCGGCATCAGTTTAAAACTAACCTGATCGAGTGCCTGTACCTGAACCTCGCCAGCCTGAAAAGCTTTGCTAATCTGGCTGACTTCAACTGGAAAGATCATTAGCCCACTTTGCAGTGGTTTGTGGTTGACTCATTCACCTTTTGCTTAAGTGAAATTTTCACAGTGACCGGCATTCCCAATCTCAGCTCATTAGCAGGATTACAGGCATAAATACGCACCGAATAGACCAGCCGAGTACGCAACTCTGGTGTCTGGACATTCTTGGGCGTGAACTCTGCAGTCGGAGAGATATAACCTACCCAACCTTGATAGCGCTTATCAGGATAGCTGTCACTCATAATTTCAGCATTAAAACCTTCAGCCACTTTGCCTAACTCTGTTTCAGGCAGATAAGCCCTGACCCAAACAGGATCAACCAGCGCCAACGTCAAAATTGCCGATTGTGGCGTGACCATATCACCAGGCTCCAAAATACGGTTACGAATCACACCATCTGACGGGCTAATCAATTTCGAATCTTCAAGATGTTGATTTGCTAACCTGACATTTGCCTGTTTTGCCTTTAACATCGCCTCCGCTAAGGCAATATCCTCTTTTCTTGGTCCCTCAACAACAAGCAGCCAGGCTTGATGAACCGCCTCTGCTTGGGCCGTTGCAGTACTGGCTCTTGCTTGAGCCGTTTCCACATCATCAGGGGACGCCAGCTTTTTTGGGAGCAGCTTCTCTAACCGTTTAGCGGTATCTCTCGCTGTTCTCGCCGAACTTTTAGCCGCACTATATTCTGCTTTTGCCTTAGCAATTTCCTGCGGGCGACTCCCTGCTTTCAGTTTATTAACTATCTGCTGTTGAGCCTGTAGCTCAGCTTCCGAACCAGCCAGCTGCGCTTCCAATAATTCGGTATGCAAAGTTGCCAACAATTGACCTTTTTTAACCCTATCACCTTCTTGAACCTTAATTTCTGCAATATGTTCAGAGCCATTTACCGTCAACTGGATCTCACGAATATCTATGTTTCCATAAAGCGATAACACATCAACTGAGCCGGCTGTCTTTTCCTTGTTAAGAACGGCTACACCGCCAACAAGCAACAACAAAAATATTGCCGCACCAATTACTTTCTTTTTCATCCTCTTTCCTTGTTATTAAGCTAATAACTCTTTAAAAGTATGACAGGATCCTAGGGTCAGATAAACTCTCGCTTCAGCTTAAAATTGGTTAAGTGGCAACTTAAGATAACTCACCCCATTACCTTCTTCTTCCGGCAGTGCGCCTGCCCGGATATTGATTTGTATCGCAGGCAAAATCAGCTTTGGCATTGGCAAGACCTCATCACGGGCTGTCCTCATTTCAACAAACCTTTCTTCGCTAATACCATCATGCACGTGCTTGTTATACGCTCGCTCCTCACCGACCGTTGTCACCCAACGCGGCCCTACAACCGCCTCTTCTGGCGCATAGTCATGACACATATACAGTTGTGTCTGCTCAGGAAGGGCAAGAAGCTTCTTAACAGATTTGAACAGTGCGTTAGCATCTCCACCTGGAAAATCACACCGTGCTGAGCCAGCATCAGGCATAAAAACGGTATCACCCACAAAAACCAAGCCATCCATCAAATAACTGACACAAGCCGGTGTGTGTCCTGGGGTGTGCAGAACCTCCACTTTTAAATTACCAATAGAGAAAACCTCTCTATCCGTAAAGAGGTGATCAAACTGGCTTCCATCTACAGCAAAGTTTTTTTCAAGATTAAAAACCCCTTTAAAAACTTCTTGGACTTCACAAATATGCTCACCAATGGCAATTTTGCCGCCCAGCTTTTCTTTTAGATAATGTGCGCCACTCAAGTGATCTGCATGAGCATGTGTCTCTAAAATCCATTCAACCGTTAACTCCTCAGCCTCTATGTAAGCGGCAATCGTATCGGCCGCCTCGGTTGAGACTTTTCCGGTGCCATAGTTAAAGTCCAATGCCGAATCAATAATGGCACACTGTTTTGTTTCAGGATCAGAAACAACATATGAATAGGTCCAGCTCTGTTTGTGGTAAAAATGTTTGATATTCGCTTGCACGTTATTTTCTCCTTTCTGGCATAATGCTGATAAGAATAGCTTATTAGAAGTTGCTAATATAGTGCTAATTTTAAATATTACCCGATGCTACGCCAAAAACTAAAACCATTCATTCCCATTCTAGAATGGCTTCCAACTTACAAGCGCGCCCAGCTCCCGGGCGATTTGCTGGCGGGCATCATTGTCGCGATTGTTCTAATTCCCCAATCAATGGCTTACGCAATGGTTGCGGGACTTCCACCGCAGGTTGGGCTCTACGCCAGCGTACTCCCATTGCTATTTTATAGCCTGCTCGGTAGCAGTCGAACAATGGCCGTTGGCCCAGTCGGCCTTATGTCACTCATGACTGGAAGTTTATTGGCAGAGATGGGAATAAACGATACAGCCCAGCTTCTCTCCATCGCAGTACTCCTCGCGCTTCTTTCTGGGTTTACGCTCCTTTTTATGCGTTTGCTCAAGCTAGGTTCTGTTATCAACTTCCTTAGCCACCCAGTTATTTCCGGCTTCACTAGCGCTGCAGCCATTTTAATTATGTTTAGCCAGCTCAAACACCTGTTTGGCATTGAAATCCCTTCAGAACTTGGCGTCATTGAGAAGATAGGATTCACCTTCTCAAACAGCGATCAAATTAATGCAACCACATTGGTGATTGGACTGCTCTCAATCGTTTTCCTGATTCTAATTCGCAGCCCTTTAGCTAACAAACTAGCCATCAAAGCGGGAGGCATTTTAGGCAAATCAGCCCCTTTAGTGGTGGTGGTTACCGGCATTTTTTTTACTGCCACTTTCCAGCTCGCAGAGAGCTACGGCGTTGCGATTGTTGGTGCTATTCCAGCCGGATTGCCCGAACTAAAAATCCCGGCTTTCGATCAATCACTATGGCAACAGATCCTGCCCGGAGCAATGCTGATTGCCGTCGTCGGTTTTCTCGAAAGCATCTCCGTTGCCAAAGCCCTGGCGAGTCGAAGACGAGAAAAAATTGACGCTAACCAAGAGCTTCTCGCACTTGGCGCATCAAATATAAGCTCTGCTTTTTCTGGTGGCTATCCTGTTGCTGGCGGGCTAGGCCGATCGATGGTGAACTTTTCCTCCGGCGCAAATACACCTCTGGCCAGCATTATTACCGCACTACTCCTAGCGTTCGCGCTTATCTGTCTAACACCTTACCTCTACAACCTACCACGAGCCGTTTTATCCGCCATTATCATCGTTGCGGTTTCTGCACTAATCGATTTGGAAACATTTAAAAAGGCCTGGCGTTATGATCGCGCAGATGCCGCCTCTTTTTTGGCCACTTTTTTTGCTGTACTTATTATTGGGATTGAACTGGGGATTCTACTTGGTGCGATTATCTCGATTTCTCTGTATCTACATAGAAGCAGTCAGCCCCATATTGCCGTTGTAGGTCGCATTGCAGGGAGTGAGCACTTTCGAAATATCGACCGGCACGATGTTGAGACACACCCTCATATCCTTGCCCTGCGCATTGACGAAAACCTCTACTTCGCAAACACGAATTATCTGGAAGACAAGATCATGGGGATGATCGTCGATGATAGCCAGATCAAGGAGCTTATACTAATTTGTAGTGCCATAAACTTTATCGATACAAGCGCCCTCGATTCACTTGAGATGACGATTGACCGACTTAGGAATGCAGGGGTCACCGTGCACCTTGCAGAGGTCAAAGGGCCGGTTATGGACAAACTCAAAAAGAGTCACTTCCTTGCACAACTTGGAGAGGGAAAGGTCTTTCTCAGTACCCACGATGCCTTTACAGAACTTGGATGAAAATTCTACTGCTTGGTGGAACGCAAGAGGGTAAACAATTAGCTGAATGGTTCGCAAATCAGCCACAAATTGAGCTGATCTACAGCACAAAAAAAGCGCTAACACGCCCATCAGCTGATTATACAACGATTCATGGCGGCTTCAGCGGGGTTAACGGGCTCGCTGAAAAGCTAAAAAACGAAGGTTTTGATCTTCTGCTAGACATGACCTACCCATACGCAGCCAAAATGAGCCAGAATGCCGTTATTGCCGCCTCGCTCAGTTCAGTCCCTATTTGGAGTTTTCAATCACCACCATGGATTGCAGAGCCAGATAATCAATGGTATTTCTACAGCTCACTACCCGAAGTACTTGAAGCCATTACGCCCTACCATCGCTGCTTCTTTTCAACAGCAAATGGCCTACAGAAAAAGTGGAACACCATCCCATCTCATCAACACTGGTTCATTCGCTGCCGTTCAGAGAAAGGACAAAAGACAACAGACCAAAGGCGCTTTATTGAGGGGCGAGGCCCTCTCGAATACGACGAGGCATTTAAGCACTTTGTAAGTCTAGAAATCGAGGTCCTTATCAGTTACGACAGCGGCGGCAAAGCTGCAAAAGCAAAAATTGAGGCGGCCAAAGCCGCCTCAATCCCCGTCTTCTTTATCTGCCGACCAATACCTCAACAAACCGACAGACAATTTACGAATATCACTTCAATTAAAAATGCCTTAATTCAAGACTACTGCCTGAATGTTGCATGACAACTGACGCAATAATTCATCGTGCTATTCAGTGCGCGAAGAGACTCTTTCAGGTTGCCTTTTTTAAGCGTTTCAGCCAAATCATCTCCGCTCTTGTGAAAGGCCAAACCCATCCCTTTAAATGCCTCATTCTCAAAACTATTACACATTTTCATCATTCTCTCGTTTGAACCCAGCTGCTCGCCAGCAATGGTAGAGGCACCCTCAAAATCGTCTTCCGCAATCGCTGAAACGATCTTGCGAACCGCATCAAGATGAGCACGCATATTGGCTAATTGATGCTGCTTCATCATCGGTGGCAGATTAAGCGATATTCTCTCATCCGTCGATGACCCACCACCCTTCATACCGTGATCCATCCCGCTGTGTTTCATCATCCCCTCGGCTGAAACCGTTCCCACGGTCAGTGTAAGAAAACATGCTGCAAAAATTGACTTTCTGATCATCTCTCTTCCCCTTAATTTCACTTGTCTACGTCCCGATGCTAACCCCTAGCCAATAGATAAACATTGCTCTAGATCAATTTGCTAGACTTGGGATATTTAAAATATCAGTTTTAAGTTATGCAACCAACAGAACATCCATTCGCCCCCTTTATTCGAATTCTTGGAAAAGGCAAAAAAGGTTCGCGTTCGTTAACGATGGAAGAAGCCAAACAGGCAATGGGAATGATTCTCGACCAACAAGCCACCCCCGAACAGCTTGGTGCATTTCTAATGTTGTTAAGAGTTAAAGAGGAGACCGCGGAAGAATTAGCCGGTTTTGTCGATGCTGCCAACAGCCGAATTGCTCCAGGCAACCAACCACAGGCAGACCTCGACTGGTCAACCTACGCAGGAAAAAGAAGGCGATTACCCTGGTTCTTTCTTTCCGCTCTACTCCTTTCAAAGAATGATGTCCGTATTGCCATGCATGGCTCTCAAGAACAGACAGCCGGGCGCATCTACACAGAAAGCCTTTTACCGCTTTTTGGCATTACCCCTTCCAAAAACATAGAGGCGGCTCGACAGGCGCTGTCAGAAAGTAATTTTTGCTTCTTACCAATAGAGGTTTTAAACCCAACCCTTGCCAATATCATTGCATTGCGTCGCACGCTTGGCCTTCGCTCACCGGTGCATACGCTATGTCGTTTACTGAATCCTCTGAATGCCCCGTTCCGCATTGATGGCGTATTCCACCCCGCTTACGGCCCTATTCATGCAAAAACAGCTCAACTGTTGGGCCAAACAAATAGTCTTACAATCAGAGGTGATGGTGGCGAAGCTGAAATAAAGCCTGACAGCAACTGCACATTACAGTGGTTGCAGGGGGGGGAGTATCATGAAGAAGTTTGGCCTCGGCGCTACCCAAAGCGCCTGCTTAATGAGACGGACCTCGACCACTCTGACCTACCGCGACTATGGAACGGGGAACTTAACCACCCATACGGAGAAGGAGCCGTGATTGAAACAACCGCTGCCTGCCTGAAACTACTCAAGCGATCAGATAGCACCATGACTGCACGCCAATTAGCTGAGAAAATGTGGCTAGGGAGGGATAAAAACTGCTTTAGTGCTTAGTCCCTATTTTTTAAACACTTTTTATCTATCACCCCCTACTTTTATAGATCTTTCGACTATATTCAATTGGATATGGGAGAAGATTCTATGAGCACTCAATTAGCGCCCGCTGTTTTAAACAAAACATTAGATAATTTACCGATGGGTATTACCATCTTCAGTGATGGCAAAATTCACTGGGTAAACGGCTGGCTGCTTAAAAAACTACAAACATCACTCGACTGTTTAGTGGGCCTTTCAAAGGCCCAGGCAACTAAGACTGACTTTGCTGCTTTGTTCGGTGATGATGAGACGCTCCGTTTAACTAACTCGGAGAATCAAACGTACTGGTTATACCGCGAAACATCGTCCTCCCAAGAACACGAAATACACT
>Ga0164315_10004136_pt1 | contig 11238 bp, 9 predicted proteins | sample GuaBasSedimGuay6_FD_113737 | JGI IMG/M metagenome (GOLD analysis project Ga0164315, IMG submission 113737) | Subseafloor sediment microbial communities from Guaymas Basin, Gulf of California, Mexico - Guay6, Core 4569-2, 0-3 cm | ecosystem: Environmental > Aquatic > Marine > Hydrothermal vents >...
ATCACCACAGCTCGTTATCACTACTATTTTCTAGTTTGATTTGATGCAGATCAAAAAACATTTAGGCAAACCCTTTACGATAAGGCTCCAAAATTGGGGCAGAGAAGGTTGTATCGTACTTAGCTGATCCCTCGTCGATATAAATTCAACAATAATTGATGGTTATGCGGACTAAAAGTGAGTATCAAAAACTGCCACTAGTGTATTCCTGTTCTGGTTGCTCTAGTGCGGCTCAAGCGGCTAACTATATTGCACTCAAGCTTGACCGTAATGGTGTGGCTGAAATGTCTTGTATTTCAGGTGTGGGCGGGAACGTGCCTTCTTTGGTGAAGGTGGCTCAATCAGGGCGAGCGATTATTGCACTTGATGGTTGTGCATTGTCCTGTACGTTGCACTGTTTATCTGAACGAGGAGTGACCACTGAGCATCATTTTTTATTGCAAGATCATGGCATTAAGAAACAATACCATGCCGACTTTGATAGGGTGAAGGCGGACCAAGTAGCATTAGAGGTGACTAATAGGTTGCATCAACTATAATTTTTTGGCTTGGGGTACGCTTGAAGTTATTTCGTGAGTCTATAAAGAGGTATTAACCGTTGTTTTGCAATATAAGAAGAGTGTTGATGTTGAAACATAAATGGGCACTGAAAGAAGCCAGTCGAATGTAATCAAGTTTGAGTTATTGATTTGTACGGACCGAATTCTTGACATAAAAAAGCCGCTCATCCTTAAATGGAGAGAGCGGCTTTTAAGAAAGGCTTCTGGTTACTCTTCGATAAGCTCAGTTTTGCCCTCTTTACCATTCCATTCGTCAGCATCTTCTGGTGGATCTGCCACTTCTGTAATGACCGGCCATTTCTCGGTAAGACGGGCATTGATCTCAATAAATTTTTCCTGACCTTCTGGTAGCTCATCTTCAGAGAAAATAGCCTCTGCAGGGCATTCAGGCTCACACAAAGTGCAGTCGATACACTCTTCTGGATCGATAACCAGAAAGTTAGGCCCTTCGTGAAAGCAGTCCACAGGGCAGACATCAACGCAATCGGTATATTTACACTTAATACAGTTTTCTGTAACGACAAAGGTCATTTTAGTTCTCGTAGATTACTCAAAAATTTGGAGGATTATATCAATAGCTGATCGCTCTCGGAAGCAGAACTACTCCTTCAGCGATAGATGTGCCATATCACACTAGAAGGCAAAGCGAATTCCCATTGCGACCAGAATCGTGGCGACAATTGGGCGAAGGAATTGCTCAGGGAGTTTTTGTCCTAAATGGCTGCCGAGGTAAATAGCGGGTAAAGAGCCGATTAACAGGCCTCCCAGGAGTTCCAGATCAACAGAGCCAAAATGGAAGTGGCCCAACCCAGCGATTGCGGTAAGCGGGACAGCGTGGGCAATATCAGTCCCGACAATATTGATGGCGGGCTTTCGTGGATAGAGGAAGAATAGTATCGCAGCGCCGATTGCCCCGGCTCCTACCGAAGAAATAGTCACCAGAATGCCGAGGATAAAGCCGGTTAAAGTGGTCGCAAAGGGGCGGAAATTGATCAGTCGTTGACGCCAGTGCGCCTTCTCACTGAGTGAGCTGTGCAGAAAAGCTAAAAGCCTCTTGTGCATGATAACGACAACGGAGGTGAGTATCAGCATGATACTGAGCGTTGTGGTCATCAATTTCTCGTAATCAAAGCCACTCTCGCGGAGCTGGTCGAGAAAGAAGATTGTGATAATCGAAGCGGGAATACTCCCCGCCGCTAGCCGCTTAACAACCGCCCAATCGATGGTTTTTTGGCGATGATGCGCAGCAATTCCACCACACTTAGTGATGGCGGCATAGAGCAGGTCGGTACCGACTGCAATGGCAGGATTGATTGAAAAGCCGAGAACAAGAATGGGCGTCATTAATGACCCTCCACCGACGCCTGTTAGGCCGATGGTGAAGCCAACTACGGCACCAGCAAGTATATGAAAAAGATCCATCAATTAATCTTAAAAAGAGGGGGTGATTCAAATGAGGTTGCAATATACCTTGAGCTGCATATAATTAAAAGGCATATTTCTCTATAAATCTAGATCAAAAAGTTATGAAGCTGCAGCAACTTCGTTATATATGGGAAGTCTCAAAACACAATCTAAATGTCTCGGCGACGGCCGACAGTCTGTACACCTCTCAGCCGGGAATTAGTAAGCAGATTCGATTGCTTGAAGACGAGCTGGGGATTCCTGTTTTTGCCAGAAATGGAAAGCATCTTACCGAGATGACGCCGGGTGGGAAAATTATCGTCGAGATAGCTGGTGAGATTTTGGCGAAGGTCGAGAATATAAAAAGTGTGGCGAGCGAATACCGGGACGATCAGCGTGGTAGTTTGACGATAGCGACCACCCACACGCAGGCGCGTTATGCGCTTCCTAGAGTAGTGGCCGAGTTTATGAGGCGCTATCCAGAGGTTAAATTAAACCTCCATCAGGGTACGCCAACACAAATATCAGAAATGGCATCACGTGGCACAGTCGATTTAGCGATTGCGACTGAAGCGCTGGAGCTCTTTGATAACCTCGTGACATTTCCCTGTTATGAATGGAATCGTTGCATTCTTGTTCCCCGGGGGCATCCCTTAACAGAGTTGGCCAAAGTCTCTTTAGAGGCGCTGGCTACCTATCCCATTGTGACTTATGTTTTTGGTTTTACAGGACGCTCAAAATTGGACGAGGCATTCAATGCGCAAAATCTGGAGCCACAGGTTGTCTTTACAGCGGTAGATGCCGATGTGATTAAAACCTATGTAAAGCTGGGGTTAGGAGTAGGGATTATCGCGAAAATGGCTTATGACCCGGAAGTGGATAAAGATCTTATAGCACTGGATGCTAGCCACCTTTTTGGCAGCAGTGTGACAAAAATTGCGATTAGAAAAGATAGTTTTGTCAGGCGTTATATCTATGATTTTATTGAGTTGTTTGCCCCGCATTTGGAGCAATCACTGGTTGAAAAGGCAAAATCAATGCGTGATAAATCTGATATTGAAGCGTTGTTCGAAGGGATTGATTTACCAACTCATTGAAGTTTAAATGAGATAAAACAGCGATAATAGTATTCATTCCTCGCACTATCCGGGTTGCCGGACTTTCAATAAAATAACCGCAAAGGCTAAATTCTGCATGGATTCCTGCCGCTGACCCGATCGTTACTCTTTACTCAAAACAGAGCGATCCCCGACATTACCCTCGAAAACTTGGTGTCTGTATCAAAGCTAGGTGGAATTTAAACGTCAATTTAGTTTGCGCCATAAATGGGAAGAGATCACTTTATGGCTGGTTTATTTTGGCTTGATGACAACTGCCAACGCGATACCATTTTTTGCGCATGATTGAGGTGAGTAATTGATTAAGAGTTTATGCTGCTTGGCTTGATTCAAGTCAAGATAATCATCATCAGCTAGCCGTACAATTTCGCCGTCTACCTGAGTTGTAGATATCGTAAATCTAACGGAGAGAGAAATGGATACCCGAAAAGTAATCGGAACGGCGTTGGCTGTGGCTGCTTTAACAGCCAGCAGTGGCGTGCTTTATGCAAAATCAGGCTCGCATACAGAATCTCGCTATGAAGGAGGTCCCAGTGGTATGGATGCGGCTGTCGCGAAAAACATCATTACCTCTGATGGGCCTAAAATGACTGAAGCCGAGTTTAATCTTGGCAAGAAGATATTCTTTGAACGCTGCGCGGGTTGTCATGGTGTATTGCGAAAAGGGGCCACAGGCAAACCTCTTACAACGGAGATTACTCGTCAGCGTGGTCACGAGGCGTTAAAGGCGTTTATTACTTATGGCTCACCAACGGGTATGCCGAACTGGGGGACTTCAGGTGATCTCAGTAAAGAAGAGATCGATATTATGGCGCGTTACCTTCAGCATGAACCGCCGATGCCTCCAGAATGGGGCATGAAAGAGATGAAAGAGAGCTGGCAGGTGTTGATTCCTGTTAAAGACCGCCCGAAGAAAAAATTAAATAATTATAATATCGCCAATATTTTCTCTGTAACCCTGCGTGATGCAGGTCAAATTGCATTAATTGATGGTGATTCAAAAGAAATTATTAACATCATCGATACTGGCTATGCGGTTCATATCTCTCGCATGTCATCCTCTGGCCGTTATTTATATGTTATTGGCCGGGATGCCAAAATTAACCTGATCGATCTCTGGATGAAGGAGCCAGACAATGTTGCAACGATTAAGGTTGGTCTGGAGGCTCGTTCAGTAGAAACTTCTAAGTACAAAGGCTATGAAGATAGGTACGCCATTGCCGGTTCTTACTGGCCCCCACAATATACGATCATGGATGGTTTCACTCTGGAGCCAAAAAAGATTGTTTCCACTCGAGGTATGACGGTTGATACGAATGAGTACCACCCTGAGCCACGTGTTGCCGCTATTCTGGCATCGCATGAACATCCAGAATTTATCGTCAACGTAAAGGAGACGGGAAAAATTCTTCTGGTTAACTACGAAGATCTGGACAATCTTTCTGTGACCACTATTCCTGCGGCTCGGTTCCTGCATGATGGTGGCTGGGACAGTACGCACCGTTATTTTTTAACTGCGGCCAATAAGTCAAACAAGATTGCGGTGATCGATTCAAAGGAACGCAAGCTGGAAGCGTTGATTGATGTGACTGAAATCCCTCACCCTGGTCGTGGTGCTAACTTTATTCATCCAAAATTTGGTCCCGTCTGGGCAACCAGTGCACTGGGGAATGACAATATCACTCTGATTGGTACTGACCCTAAAAAGCATAAAAAGCAGGCTTGGAAAGTAGTTGAAATTCTGCATGGAATGGGTGGTGGATCGTTATTTATCAAAACGCATCCGAAATCGACTAATCTATGGGTCGATGCACCTTTAAATCCATCTACAGATTTCAGCCAGTCAATTGCAGTCTTTGATATCAAGCACCTAGATAAGGGCTTTGAAATATTGCCGATTGCCAAGTGGGCTAATTTAGGTAAAGGGGTAAAACGTGTTGTTCAGCCTGAATACAATAAAGCGGGTGATGAAGTCTGGTTCTCTGTTTGGAACGGAAAAACAGAAGAGTCTGCGTTGGTTATAGTTGATGACAAAACGAGAAAATTGAAAAAAGTCATCAAAGATAAACGGTTGGTTACGCCGACAGGTAAGTTTAACGTTCACAATACAGTTTACGACGTTTACTAACGTTTCTGATCTAACCAAAAACCTGCGGATTGCCTGTGGCATCCGCAGGTTTTTTTATGCTGACACAGGACAAAAGGGGACGCTACCCTTTATTTGGATGGTCGACCTTGAGGCTTATACCGTAAAGACCTTTTGGCTACAATCTCAAGTTGATCAATGAAATTATCACTCCCACATGGCAGTCCTTTTTCTATGTTTCGTTGAATAATATTTGTTACATCGCTATTTTCAACTAAGGACAACCATTCAGCCCATTTGTCCTGAGAAACTCCATTTAATGAGATGGGTAATTTTGCAAGCAGGGAGCTTGTTCTCATTCCACAATGTGCAGCCGCACTTGACCATTGATAATCTTCTGATTTTGTTGTCATTCCAGCCTGAACAGGATTTCTTTCCACATAACGGATAGTTGACCATGTGTAAGGCTCATCTAGTGGTGAAGAAAAAAAGCGACCTTGCCATAAATGACCTTTCCACCCTTTTACTTTATTAATATGCTGAGAATATCGCATATGGAGGGGTTTCAAGACCTGCTGCAATCCATCTTTAGAGTGAGGTGTTAAAACAAGGTGCACATGGTTTGTCATCAAACAGTAGGCGAGAATAGATACATTATATTTTTCACAATAAAATTTGAGCCACTCCAAATAGATAAGGCGGTCTTCATCAGTGAAAAATACATCCTCACGTCGATTGCCGCGTTGAGTAATATGGTGAGGAATATCGGTAAATACAGTGCGAGCAAGTCTGGGCATGGGTGGAGTGTATGATAACTTACAAACAAAGGGTAGCGTCCCCTTTAACTATAGATTACCAGGTTGTCGTAAAGCTCAATGAGACACTCCGCTGAGGCTGTGTAACAGATTGGATGATGGAGTTAGCGGGGTTTAAGTTTCTAACATCCTGCCAGCGCAAGTACTCTTTATTTGTCAGGTTAAACAGACCAAAATGAATTTCGCTATCTCGAGTCATCTGGTAGTTTACGAGCAGGTCAAAGGCCGCATACCCGGGTGTTTTATAGAGATCTGCTTTTGTCTCATCAACACGGGTTTTAGCCGCGGTTAAAATGCTCACGAGGTTAACTTGCCACTTGTAATCTGGGCTATGCCAGCCGATGTTAACCGTTGCTTGTGGCGGAGAGATACTGTTGATCGGCTGATCTGTTTCTAGGTTATTCCCTTCGGTGGCCGATAGCTTCAGATCAATATCCATGCTGGATAAATGCTTATTCCAGTTTTCCAGGTCAGTCTGATAGCTCAGTTCAAGGCCATAAATTTCGGCTTTATGTAGGTTCTGCGACTGAAATAGTGTCGTGCCCGTTGCATCTTTTCCCAGGTTTACTTTCGTTTCAATAAAGTCATTGTAGTGTGTATAAAAAACAGCGGCCTCTATACGGCTTTCCGCATGGATCTGTCTAAAGCCAAGCTCAAAGCCGTCCGATGTTTCTGATTGAAGGTCGGGGTTTGGAATGGCGCGTATTTTAAATAAAGGAAAATCCATGCTGATGTTAGCATCTTCAAAAGGCGGCGCTCTAAAGCCGCGGACATATTGGGCGTAGCCAGTGACTGTATCGTTAAACTTGTGCAAAAGGCCAAGTTTGGGAGACCAGGCAGTTTCTGTGATCGAAACGACCTCTGATTGAGGGTGGCTGCTCACATAAATAGCATCTTTACGGGGCTTTAGATGGTAATAATCAAAACGGAGTGCAGGAACCAGTTTCCAGCTGCTATTGAGTGCGATCTCATCTTGCACAAAGAGCCCTACCTCCTCCGTTTTACTGATCGGAAAGTCTCGTAATGGCGAGGCTTCGCTAAGTAAGCCCGGCGTTATACCCCCCGTTATAAGATCTGTTTGCTGCAATTTTCGTAACTCTTCGGTCTGGGTTTGACTATACTCAAACCCCATAACGACATTGTGATTTCCTACTTGACCGTGGCTGTTAAACTCAAGACCGGTTACTTTTTGCTGATACTCAAAGTATCTATCCTGCCTAACAGCTCTTCCTCTAGATGTTTTAAAACTGGCAGTGTCCTGCTCTGTTTTGGAATCTAAATGATACATTCTAAAGAGGTTTTCTTTAAACAGAGCATTCGTTGAGGAGAACTGATACTCCAAACTCAATCGAGTGGTATCTACTGAATCATCTCCCATTATCTGCGTGTTATGTTTAAATATTCCAGCACTCGCCAGAGCATTGTTTTCCGAATCAAGTGTATGGTGTGCTGACTGTGCTGTGAGGGTGATTTTGTCACCATTCGTAATCAAATAGGTTGCTTTCGCAAAAATTGAATTGGAATCAGCATCAAGCTCATCCTGGATATCTGCGAAATCACCATTATTCATCTCTTCTGAGTGACGGTGGGTGAGAGACAGCAGTCCACCAAAACGTTCCCCCTGCCATGCCGCCATACCACTGACAACCTGCCCACTGTTTTTTCCATCGTAACCAATGCGGAGTTTATAATAATCATTTCCCTCTGTGTGCGAGACCAGTTCGTCGGGATTCCATGTCCTAACAGCGACGACACCACCGATTGCGTCGCTTCCATACAATGTCGAAGCGGGGCCATTCAGAATCTCAACATGGCTGATTAAATCTATTTCGGGTAACACTCTGGCACTATTTGAAAATGCCCCCACATCAAAATGATCGGTTGAAGGTATGCCATCTACCTCAATCGCAACACGGTTACCCCCAATACCTCTAATATTAATAGAAGATGATTGAAAGCGGTTTCCGGTTGACTCTATATTCAGGCTTGGATAGTAGCGCAACAGGTCATCAAAGTTTTCGGCCATATTTCGATCGATATCATCCGCGCTAATGCTTACTACGGAACCCACCACATCGGCGATGGGCCTGGCCGATTTATTGGCCACTACAACCATAGGTACCATTTCTATATCAGCGTGTACCAGTGTGGGGGCGATGAATGTGAGTAACAGTAACCTTGCTGCTTTCATTAGCATCCTTGTGTTGGCAGTGAGGGCGAGTATAAAAGCTAATTTCCCCCTTTGAATAAGGGAGAGGATTCTAAACTGTCTTTTGTTGGGGGGTCTTGATCTAAGTTAACGTTATGAGTTTTTAGCGTGTAATCCGCACTCTTTTTTGCCACCATCTTCCCACCACCAGCGACCCTCGCGTTCGTGCTGGTTGGGCCGAGTTGGGCGCGTACAAGGTTCACAGCCGATACTTTTAAAGCCTTGTTCATGCAGGGGATTGTAAGGCACTTGATAGGCCTCGATATAGTCCCAGACCTGGACGGATGTCCAGTTAGCCAATGGATTGAATTTAACCAATGTATGCTCATCGGTTGAGAAGGCAGCATCTACCTCAATTTCAGAAATATTTTGGCGTGTATCGAGACTTTGATCTTTGCGTTGTCCGGTGATCCACGCCTCAACTGTTGCCAACTTTCTGCGCAGCGGTGCAATTTTGCGGATACCACAGCATTCTTTATGGCCCTCATCGTAAAAGCTGAAAAGCCCTTTTTCAGCAACCATTTTTTCTAGCGCTAAGTTATCGGGCGATAAAACTTCCAGGTCAATTTGGTAGTGCTTTTGAACTTCTTCAAGAAAACGGTAAGTATCTGAATGAAGGCGGCCCGTGTCGAGGGTGAAAACAGTGATTTTCTTACCTAGCTGGTGAACAAGGTCAATCAGGACAACATCTTCTGCTCCGCTGAATGAGATGGCGATATTATCGAAATGGTTTAGGGCAGCTTTTAATATGGTTCGAGGGTTCTTTCCTGCGAGTTCAGGTTGTAGCTGTTCAATATCGGCTTTTGTGAGACTCATGACTTTGTTGTGGCACGGTAAATTAAAGGGTGTAAAGTACCAGAATTGGCGGCTGAAAAGAATTCCATTTACTGCTAATGATAGATTCTACGGAACTAAGCTCGGTTGATTAAAATGACAGAAAAAAGAAAGAAAAAAGGTATTAGGCCTAAAGGACGTTCTGTTAATCCTGTTGCGTTGTCTGAAATTGATGGATTGCTCGGTGAGCAGCCGCTTCAGCGTGACCTTCTGATTGAACAGTTGCACAAAATTCAGGATCACTATGGCTATATCTCTGCAGATCGTTTGGTGGCGCTTGCCGAGCGGATGAAGCTTGCACCGGTAGAGGTGTATGAGGTGGCCAGTTTTTATCATCATTTCGACCTGATTAAAGAGGATGAAGAAGTTACACCTGCCTTAACCATACGAGTGTGTGAGTCGCTTAGCTGTCAACTATCAGGTGCTGAGAAACTGACCGAAAGACTCAAAGAATCTACGAATAACAACAAGATTCGTATTCAAAAAGTTTCATGCGTGGGACGCTGTGCAAAGGCACCCATTGCGGTCGTTGGGCAGAACCCGGTCGAGCAGGCAACGGTTGAGAAGGTGATTCAGGCCGTTGAAGTAGGAGAAATAGTTGCCACCATACCGAATGCAACCTGTTTTGAAGCCTATAAAAAGAGTGGTGGTTATCAATTTATACAGAGCTGTTTAGCCGGTGAAAAAACAGCAGAATCGATAATTGATCAGCTTGATGCGAGTGGTTTAAGAGGGCTGGGAGGTGCGGGTTTTCCTGTTGCGCGTAAGTGGCGAATCGTTCGTGACCAACCGGCACCTCGCTTGATGGCAGTGAATATTGATGAGGGGGAGCCGGGCACCTTTAAAGACCGTCACTATCTTGAGCAAGATCCCCACCGTTTTCTGGAAGGAATGCTTATTGCTGCGTGGGCGGTGGGTATCGAGACGATCTACATCTATCTGCGGGATGAATATGCTGGTTGTCGTCAACTTCTGGAACGGGAGTTGGCAGCACTTAAAGACAGTCCGCCTGTTGATCAACTACCAACGATTTATCTACGGCGTGGAGCCGGCGCTTATATCTGTGGGGAAGAGTCGGCAATGATCGAGTCGCTTGAAGGTAAGCGCGGTATGCCACGCCTACGGCCTCCATTTTTGGCGCAAAAAGGGCTATTTGGTCGGCCGACGCTTGAGCACAATATGGAGTCACTTTATTGGGTGCGTGAGCTTCTTGAAAAAGGAGCGAAGTGGTTTACTGAGCAGGGATTGAATGGTCGAAAAGGGCTGCGCTCTTTTTCAGTGAGTGGCCGAGTTAACAAGCAGGGTGTTCACCTTGCTCCTGCCGGGATTACCGTGAATGCCTTAATAGAAGAATACTGCGGGGGAATGCTGGAGGGGCACACTTTTAAAGCCTATCTGCCGGGGGGCGCTTCGGGTGGTATCTTGCCTGCTCATTTGGGGGACATTCCGCTCGATTTCGATACGCTCAATGAACAGGGCTGTTTTATCGGCTCGGCTGCGGTGATTGTGTTATCCGATCAAGATAGTGTTCGGGATGCGGCACTTAATTTAATGCGCTTTTTTGAACACGAATCGTGTGGTCAATGCACCCCGTGTCGTGCCGGTACGGAAAAGGCGGCACGTTTGATGGAAGCGCCCTGTTGGGATAAAGCAAAACTTAATGACCTTTCTCAAGTGATGATCGATGCCTCAATTTGTGGGCTGGGACAGGCGGCACCCAATCCGCTGCTTTCGGTCTTAAAATACTTCCCAGAGGAGGTTTCCTGATGGCAACGTTTAAACTGGATGGAAAAGAGGTTGAAGCGTCCTCAGGCGAATCGATCCTGCAAGTCGCTTTGCGTGAAGGGAAAGAGATTCCACATCTTTGTTACAAAGAGGGGTTAGCCGCTGCCGGAAATTGCCGTGCCTGCATGGTTGAGATTGAAGGTGAAAGAGTTTTAGCTGCCTCATGCTGTCGAAATATAGAAGAGGGCATGGTGGTTCATACAGACTCAGGGCGAGCCGAAAAGGCCCGAAAGTCGGTTCTGGAACTATTACTTTCAGACAGCAGTGATGAACGCTATACAACCAGTTCTGAATTAGCACATTGGGCTAAGAAAGTGGAAGCAAGATCCAATTACTATCCCTCCCATACTCAGCCAAAAGAAGATCATTCTCACCCCGCGATCAGCGTTAATCTCGATGCCTGTATTCAGTGCACTCGTTGCCTGCG
>Ga0164315_10004137_pt1 | contig 11237 bp, 8 predicted proteins | sample GuaBasSedimGuay6_FD_113737 | JGI IMG/M metagenome (GOLD analysis project Ga0164315, IMG submission 113737) | Subseafloor sediment microbial communities from Guaymas Basin, Gulf of California, Mexico - Guay6, Core 4569-2, 0-3 cm | ecosystem: Environmental > Aquatic > Marine > Hydrothermal vents >...
CTCTCGAAACATACAAGGGTAGCACAATAATCTATTTTTCACTTATTAAAACATTGGATGAGTTTTCTGGTTATTTGTATAAAGCAAAAATTGGTCACTCTGTTTATCATGGAAAGTTAGAACCACAGAGAAGAAAATCAGTTCAACGACAATTTCTGCACAACGATAATCAAATAATACTTGCTACAAATGCTTTTGGAATGGGTATAGACAAGGCGGATATCCGCTTGATAATCCACGCTGAAATTCCTTCATCGATTGAATCTTATTATCAAGAAATTGGACGAGCTGGACGTGATGGAAAAGATTCCCTTTGTTTGCTACTTTACGATCAATCCGATTTATACACACAAATGGAATTTATAAAATGGGGCAATCCTTCTGCTGAATATTATGAACGTGTTTATAATATTTTGCGAAGAGATTCTGATAAAATTAATTCAACTGGTGTCGACTTTATTCGTGAAGAAATGAGTTTTAGAGACAGAAGTGATTTTAGAGTAGAAACTGTTCTTTCAATGCTTGACAGATATGGAGTTACAGAAGGAAGCGTTGAACATTCAAATATTAAATTGGTTGCTGAACTACACCCAAATTTGGAAAATGAAAAACGATTAGAGAACAAGCTAATGAACGATAATAAAAAACTACTTGCAATGGTTAATTATTTCAAAGAGGAGAATTGCAGACGAGTTTTTATATCAGATTACTTTGGATTTCCTGGAGAAAAATCATGTGAGAATTGTGATTGTTGTAACAGCAAAGAGAAGGAGTAAAAACCTTTTATGCCACGAAATGCACGAAAAAACACGAAATATTTATCAGATTAGGAAAAAAATTTTGAATTGTGATTTGTAATAATTTCGTAGAGACGACTCGGTGAGTCGTCTTTTTGTAGAGACTTCTAATTTTGAGAGAAAACTTCCTTTTCGCCACTCACCACAAAAAGATGTTTAATTGGCTCAACCAAAGCTTCCGCTCTCTCTTTTGTGTAATTGTCGAATGAGCTTCTTTGTTGTTCCAATGCAAAAGTTCTAATTGCTTTATAAATAATATCTGCAATATTGCTTTCTGCAACATAAATTTCTGCAGGGAGGGTAAAAATTAAGTCAAGGGCTGCAGATTCGGTGATGCTTAAAAGCTCGATATCGGATAAATCTGAAATACTCGTTTCTTCTGGAAAAATGGATGCTTTTTGAAGTGCTTTTAACTCTAAGACTATTTTTTCTTTTAAAAGAAGAACTGCTGCACTTGTTGGTATCCGAATTTCTATCATAAGTATCTATTTTATTTTGATTTTGTTTCCAATAAGTTACTGAAATAATTATAAAATCTGAAATTAATAAATCAATTGCTTAACAATTCTCAAACAGGGGCTTTAAATCTTTGAATACGAGGGATTTCTTTGTTATTTGTCCGTCATTTATTTTATCTCAGTATTAGCCAATAATTGTTGCACTAAATGACCGTGCAACTAATGCCCAACTGACAATAAAAGATTTTAAGCCCTAAGAATAACATTCTTTCGTAAGTTTGCACATCTAATTATAAAAACATGACTGACACAAAAAATTTAACATATAAAACAATTTTAATCTTCTGGTTTCCGCTTGCGTTAACTTGGTTGTTAATGTCTGTGGAGGGGCCATTTTTGGCATCTGTTATTGCTCGAATGTCAGAGCCAAAATTTAATCTTGCTGCTTATGGAGTTGCATTTTCATTTGCATTAATTGTTGAAGCTCCTGTAATTATGCTAATGAGTGCCTCCACAGCTTTGGTGAAAGACTATCTATCTTTCAAAAAATTACGAAATTTTACCTATTTATTAAATGGTATTATCACACTATTTATGCTTGTTCTTTTAATTCCACAAATATTTGAATTTATTGCTCTCGACCTAATTGGGCTTCCAGCAAGAGTTGAAGAAATTACATACTGGGCATTTGTTGCACTTCTTCCGTGGCCAGCGGCAATTGGATATCGCAGATTTTATCACGGAATTCTAATCCGAAACAATCTAACACGATTTGTAACTTTTGGAACTATTGTGCGGTTATTCACTATGCTAATTACCGCTTTTCTTCTTTTCTTTTTTGCAAATTTGGATGGAGCTGTCATTGCATCTATTGCACTATCTGTTGGAGTAACGGTGGAAGCAGTGGCAACAAAACTGTTTGCTGTAAAAATTTTGGCTAAAATTAAAGATGCTCAAAACTCAGAAACACAAGAAGAGTTAAGTTACATTGAAATTATTCAATTTTACTATCCACTTGCAATAACATCTATTCTCTCTCTCGGAATTCATCCAATAGTAACATTTTTAATTGGACAAAGTAGAATGTCAATTGAGTCTCTTGCGGTTCTTCCAGTAATTAATGCCCTTGTATTTATTTTTAGAGCTGTTGGACTTTCATTCCACGAAGCATTTATTGCTTTACTTGGTCAAAACGGCGAAGGATATAAACCTCTTCGAAATTTTGGAATTATGGCTGGATCGCTTTCTTCAATTTTACTTATTGGAATTACAACAACTCCACTTGCAACCATCTGGTTTCATAGTCTTTCTGGATTATCAATTGAGTTAACTCAGTTATCTATACTTCCTGCAATTATTATGTCACTATTTCCAGCACTTACTTTTTTGATTTCAGTTCAGCGAGCAGTTTTGGTTTACACAAGAAATACATCGCCATTAACAACTGCAACAATTATTGAAGTTGTTGTAATCTTGATTGTATTATTTGTTGGAATCAAATTCTACGATTTAATTGGTGTGTTGGCAGCAACAATTGCATATACTGTTGGAAGATTGATTGCGAATGTTTATTTAACATTTCCCTATAACAAAGCAGTATCAAAATTTTAGTTTATTCTATTTTAGTGGACGCGTAGTATGCACCCACTAAAATAATTTTTATTCCTCTTCGACACAAATTTCTTTATTTGCAATAGATTTGAATGTTTTAAATAACAGATATAAAACTAACCAAAACAAGAAAGCAAAAAGTAATAATCCAATTATTTTGAACTCAATCAATCCAGTTTTGTGATACATCAAAATAGATGCAATTGAAATTGCAGAGAGAGGAAATGAATAAGCCCACCACGAGAGAAAAAATTCAATTTTCTTAAACATCTTATATTGTGAAAAGAGGAGGATTGTTAAAAAGAGAGCAAAATAGTAGAGAATTCTCGCAAACTCGTTTACTTCACCTGTTAATTTCACGTATGAAATAAACCCAATTGCAGGTGGAGCAATTAAAATAAATAGGGTTGGTAATAATTTATTTGGTAGCGGATTGTGAAAAATTATTCTATTAAAAAATATAATTAGTAGAATTACCCAAAACATTAATCCCAAACTAAAGAAGAACCAAAGTGGTTCGTGTGAATAATGTGAAACTCCAGACACCGGGACAACCATACTTCCAACTGGAGGAATAAACCACGCAGGCGACATATGAGTAATTTGAAATTTATCCTTTTCCATCCAAATAGATAGGATTTTTACCGTAACAAAAAACAAGGTTATAACACCTGTAAACCACATATATTTGGAAATATCGTTATCAACCCCTAAAAAGGCAATGCTCAACAATAGAAAGCTAATTGGAAATGTTGGAAAAAAATTGAGTTTAATTGGGTGATTAAATTCATTTTTTACTTCTTGTGGTAGTTTTATAAACTTATACAGATAAACCACTGTCAGCAAAAAGAAAACTGCAACTGTAAACCACACGAAAAATCCACTTAAATGAAATGGAAGTTGAATAATTTCTTCAACTTTTTGAAATGCTATTGAAAACCCCGTAAGTCCCAAAATAATTGAGAAAAACGATATTGGAAAATTATTTAATCTTAGATCTTTTGTCATTATTTTACTCGATAAAACATTTATAAAATTGTTTCGCAAACGTACAAATTTAATTTATCAGATAAAAGATTTTCGAGAAATCTTAATTCGTGACTTATCCATAGGAACTGAATAATTAATATTTTACTAATAGAATTGCAATTATTAACAATGTATTTTTGCAACACAATAATTATCTTTGCTTTTCTGATAGTCCAATACACGTGCGATAGCAATCAGAGACATCTTCATCAACAAAAGGATTATTTATGATAGAACAACCGTTTCACATTCTTCTTATTTTTACTGGAATTATTGCATTAGCTTTGTTTCTCTCAGATAATTATAAAATTGCTCAAAAGATTTCCCCAATTTTAATCATACTTTTTTTAAGTGCACTTCTCGCTAATTTAGGAGTAATACGAACCGACAATCCATTTTACGGAGATATTAATAGCTACGCAGTTCCTTTTGCCGTGACACTTATTCTTTTTCACGTTCGTTTATCAGATCTAAAAAATGCTGGACTTCCAATGTTGGTAGCTTTTGGAGTCGGTGCAATTGGTTCCACTATTGGTAGCTTAACCGGCGGACTTATACTGAGTGCTGAATTTAATTCCATTTTGCCTGCCGAAGGATGGAAAATCATTGGACCATATATTGGCACTTACATAGGCGGTAGTCTAAATTTTTTCTCTCTTTGGACAGGATTGGGAATTGATAATCCAAATCTTTTTGCAGCAGCAAATGCTGTTGATAATCTAACCTTTTTCCCAATTTTTCTATTTTGGATTATTGCCCCAAATTATATTTCTAAATATTTCAAATCTGGTGATAAATGGCATCAAAAAGAGGTTGATGATCTTAACGAAAAAGACAAAACTGTTTCATTCATACCATCGCATATTATTGGATTAACCTTTTCGGCACTTTTGATAATGTTTTTAAGCAAATGGATAAAAGCAGAATTTATTTCCGCATGGATGCCAAATCTTCCAACTATTCTTATTATAACTACACTTGCATTAATAGCTGCTCAAGTTAAATTTGTTCAGAAACTTCAGGGGTCACAGCTTTTAGGAAACCTAGCATTTTACTTGTTTTTTGCTTCTGTAGGTGCAATGATGGATATTCCAAAAGCAATTGAACTTGCCCCTATTCTCTTTATCTTTGTAATTATCGTGATTATTATACAGGTCGGTTTTGTGCTACTAATGGGAAAACTGCTAAAATTAGATATAAAAGTTCTTGCAGTTGCTGCTGTTGCTGCAAAGCTTGGTCCTTCTAGTGTTATTGCTTTAACTAACTCAAAAAATTGGAATAAACTAGCACTTCCAGGTATTGCCGTCGGTCTTTTGGGATATGCGGTTGGAAACTATATCGGATTTGCTGGGGCTTACTTCTTGAAGTTTCTTTTAGGTAGTTAATATTTTTAATAATTAGCCGCTAATTCACGAATTAGTGGCTGAATTATTGATAAGCATCATCTAAGCAAAATCATTTTTTTTATATTCAAAAAACTACCTACTTGAATTTTATAAAAATATACTCCAGAAGTAAAATTTGAAGCATCAAATTTTACTTCGTAATTACCAGTTTTTTGTTGTTTGTTTATTAGTGTTGCAACTTTACGTCCGAGTATGTCATAAACTTGAAGTCTCACTTCTTGCTTCTCACCTCTCACATCATTTGGAATTGAATATTTTATTGTAGTACTTGGATTAAACGGATTTGGATAATTTTGCGATAATGAAAACTCTGTTGGTAATTCCAAATCTTCATCTGAAATATCTGTAAGAATTGAGTTATACCTATCTCTACTATTTGCAACACTATTTTGTATTGAGTTCAAATCAATTCCAGCAGAGAGAGAGAATGCTACTACTAAAGTGGAATCTGCTTTAATCTCAAATGGACCTGCAGAAATAACAGAAGAGACATCACTTGGACCAGCCTCCGTTTTGCTTAATCCATTTGTAAGAGTCAGCCATTTATTAGCATCAGAAAAACCTTCATAAACACCAATCCCACCATCCAAGCCGTCATTTGCTATTCCATAATATCCAGTAGTTCCCTCTGTGAGTAGTGCCATTCCAATAAATGGTTTATCAATTGCATCATGATAGGCATACCCAAAATTATTTTGAGAATCAAATTTTGTTATATTCTCGGCGTATCCTTCATCATCAATATCCCAGTCAAAATATATTCCAGTATAAAAACTGGAATAATCCACTCCACTTTGGTTCTTAAAAATGTATTTCAAAATTATGTAGTTGTCATTTCCATCATCTGAAAATGAATATGTTCTCAACTCTGTCTCGATATTAAGTTTTTGTTCACCTGCATTATTGTCATTAAAAACTGATATTCCCTCTTGATCGGCAATAACCCCTGGATTATTGATTTGAACAAAAGAGAGTGGATAAAAATCATTTGTCTGAAAGCTTTCACCTCGCTCTGGATCTCTAACCGAATTCACCAAATTCGCTTCTGAAGTTCCATACATTAGGCCAGCTTCAAAAAGGAGACTTCTGCTTTTCATAAAAGTGAATCCATCTCCATATTCATTATCTGGATAATCATTAAAAGCTAGTGTTCCCTTACTAGTGATTGTAAATGAGATGTTGTTTCCAGACTGTGTTCTGTATGTTGGATTTATTAAAACAGAAATTATCTCAAAATCAGAATAACTTCCATCCGAATAAGTTAACTTAAATTGAACCTCACTATCATTCGCAGGGTTTTCATTTACTTTAAATTTAAACTTATTACTTAAATTATTGAATTCTTCAAGAGTACCCTTTGCTGATGTAGAAAATTGTGATTGTGTAATTGTTACATCACTGCTTTCCGTTGTTAATACTGCAGTAAAAGAGGTAAGCGGATTTAGATAATTCATAAAGTTAATTCTTAATTCAACATCTTCACCAGCTTCAATTATTCCATCAATATTTTTTGTCTCCACAAATTCTGAAGATAAAATTCGAGCGGATTTAACATCTCTATTGCTTAATGCTTTGTATGCATTTATTCTTCCTGAGCCAAGTAGATTTTTATAGTTAGAATTTTGACTATCAATATTATCTGCGTTAACTCTCACTTGCTCAATAATTTGTAATGGTGTGTAGTTTGGAAATTGATCTATTACCAATCCAACCAAACCAGCTGCAAGTGGCGAAGACATTGAGGTTCCAGTAAGGTAACGATATGGTGCAGTTGTACTTTGCCATGTACTATAAATTCCAAAACCAGGTGCACAAACATCTAAGTCCTTGCCATAATTTGATCCCAAAGTTTTTCTATCATTCTCATCTGTGTTGCCAACTGAGAGAACACCATTATATGCTGCAGGAAATATTACATCATTTAATCCATTGTTACCTGCAGCACAAACTAGAACTGAGCCTTTGCTAATGGCGTAATCAATTGCCTCTTGTTCTGCATTTGATTGCCCAAATCCTCCCCAGCTACAATTTATAACATCAGCTCCATTATCCGCAGCATAAATAATGCCTTCATAGCCATACGCAATCAATCTATCTCCTAAATCATGGCGAGAGGTTTTAACTGGCATAATTGTTAGACTATATCCAAGCCCAGCAACACCTATAGAATTATTAGTTACCGCACTAGATATTCCAGCGACATGGGTTCCGTGGGTTGGTGAGTCTTCAACTGGGTCGTTGTCTCCTGTGCCATCAAGTCCACCAAAGTCCCATCCTCTTATATCATCCACAAATCCATTTCCATCAGTATCTGATCCGTCTAAAACTTCATCAGTATTATTCCAAATATGTGCTGCTAAATCTTCATGATTCCAATCAACACCTGAATCAATAATGGCAACAATAATATCGGAATTCCCTTTACTAATATCCCATGCTGCTTCTGCCTGAACCTTTTCAAGTCCATACTGGCTTGACAAACTTGGATCGTTTGGGGTGTGTACAATCTCTCTTAGATAAAGGGGTTCAGCCCACTCTATCTCAGGATGCTTTGCCAGCTTTGATGAAACATAAACAGGGTCAAATGGTGAGCTAATATTTAGGCGATATATTTGATTGATTGTGTTTTCTTCGCTTTTATCTTTGGGATTAAAGTGTTTTATAATTTCTGAAATTCCAAATTTAGAAAATTGATTTGAAAGTGTTTTGCTTTGTGCTGTCTTATTCAAAACAGAGTGTGGTGTTTTAAATTTTACAACAATTACATCCGAAAAATATTTTAACCCGTTTTTCTCTACTATGTTCGTGTTTGCTAATAGAGTTGATGCAATTAAAAGAAGAAGTAAATATTTTATTTTATTCATAATAAATCCTTTGTGTGTCTCAAAACTACAAAACAATAGTTGTCATTTTGAACCCATTTTTTAGGGTGAGAAATCTTTTGAATTATTAGCGATTTCTCACATCTGTTCGCAATGACATGTTTTTTATAAATTTAACCTCTAATCCAACGTAACAACTTTTTCAACTTTTGTAAGTAACGACCCAGTTTCAACTAACTCGGAAACCTTATCAATATCAATGTGCATTATTCTATCTTTACCCAATGGACGAACATGTTTTCTAATTTCCTTAAACGCTGCGTTTGTTCCTTTTCCACACTTCAGTGGTTTAAGAAATTCAATGCCTTGTGCTGCTGTTAGCAATTCAATTGAAATCACCTTTTGAACATTCTTTAAAATCTGAAAACACTTGCGTGCTGAAATTGATCCCATTGAGTTGTGATCTTCTTGGTTTGCAGATGTTGGAATTGAATCGACAGATGCAGGATGTGATAATACTTTATTTTCGGAAACCAAACTTGCTGCTGTATATTGAGCAATCATAAATCCAGAATTAAGTCCACCTTCTTTTGTTAAGAAACGAGGTAAATCACTTAGTGAGCCATTCGTTAATCTTTCTACTCTACGCTCAGCCACATTTGCTAATTCCGAAAGAGCAATGCTCATAAAATCCATTGCAAGTGCCATTGGTTGTCCGTGGAAATTTCCACCTTCGAGATGTTCCCCAACAAGTTGGTCACCATCTTCTAGAAAAATTAGCGGATTATCATTTACTGAATTCAATTCTATTTCGACTCTCGAACAAACATAATTTACAGCGTCTTTTGATGCTCCATGAATTTGTGGAATACATCTAATTGAATATGAATCCTGCACTCTGTTATCGTTAGTTAAATGCGAATCTCTTATCTCACTTCCACTAATTAATTTTAGCATATTGCTTGCGGTTGTTGTTTGTCCTTCAAATGGACGAAGCATGTGAATACGTTTATCGTATGCTTTATCTGTCCCGCGTAATGCTTCATGACTTAACGCAGCAGCTATATCAGAATATTTTAAAAGCTTCTTTGCTTGGATTGAAATGTAGGCTGCAAAAGCAGTCATCATTTGGGTTCCATTTATTAGAGCAAGTCCTTCTTTGGCTGAAAGCCTAACTGGTTCTAACCCAAACTTTTTTAAAACTGACTTTGATAAAACACCCTTTGGATTTTTTTTTGTTAAATATGTTAGCTCCTTGAATACTTGAACTTTCCCTTTTCCAATCATTGCCAGAACAAGATGTGATAGTGGGGCTAAATCACCACTTGAGCCAACAGAACCTTGTGATGGAACGACAGGAATAATGTTATTATTAATCATATCAATTAATAATTGAAGTGTGGTAAGTCTAATACCAGAGTGCCCACGCGCAAGTGCGTTTACACGAAGTAGCATCATCACCTTTACAATAAAGGGTGGAAGCGGATCACCAACTCCAACCGAATGACTAATAATTAAATTTTCTTGCAACTGCTCAAGGTTTTCCTGTGATATTTTCACATTTGCAAACTCACCAAAACCTGTTGTAATTCCATAAACAACTTCATCCGTAGCAACCCATTTATCAACCATTGCACGAGCTTTTTTAACTCGTTTTTTTGATTCTGTTGTGAGTTCTACTTTTACTTTTCTTGAAAGAAATTTTTCAATTTCATCAAGTGTTAATGACTTTCCATCCAATTTCATTTTTGATTCCAAAATTTATTTTTCAAAATAAGAATAACTTTTAACAATGGTGTAAAAGTATTCTATTTTGACGATTCTTGCAAACGGACAATTTACAGAGTCAAGCAATACATGTTGCAACATTAGATGTTATAACATATATTATAAATACATTTTTATTAACAAAAGGATATAAGATGAAAAACATAAATAAACTAATTGTTGTTTTTGCTTTATTAAGCACAACTCTTTTCGCTCAAACCAAATGGAAGTTTGATAACTCCCACACTAAAATTGGTTTTACTGTAACTCATATGCTAATTACTGACGTTGATGGTTATTTTAAAAAGTATAGCGGTTCTATTGTTTCAACCAGTGATGACTTCCAAAATGCAAAAATAGAATTTGAGGCCGAGATAGAATCTATTTTTACCGATAATAACTCCCGAGACAAACACTTAAAATCTGATGACTTTTTCGATGCCGAAAAATTTCCAGCATTAAAATTTGTAAGCAGATCATTTTCTAAAATTGAAGGTAAAAGCTACAAACTTGTGGGTGATCTTACAATTAAAGGCATTACAAAGGAAGTTACATTTGATGTAAAATATAATGGAACTATTACCGGTCCGTGGGGAAAAACAAGAGCAGGCTTCAAAATTAGTGGTGAAATAGATCGCTTCGATTATAATCTAAATTGGAATAAAGCTCTTGAGGCTGGTGGTTTAGTAGTGAGCAAAGAAGTTGAGCTAGATATAAAAATTGAACTGATTAAAAAGAAATAATGAACCGAGCATGTAACAGTGGTTTCACACAAGCAGATGATTATATATGCGAGCACCATCTGACCGAAATAATAAAAACGTAAATAGATGAAATTAGAAGACGAAATAAAACAAAGCAAATTTAAGAACGAATTTCAAAAACTAGCCGTGAATATTTTTTATACTCACGGCTGGTTAGTAAGTAAACATTCTGACATAATGAAAAAATTTGGTTTAACAACCTCTCAATATAACATTCTAAGAATCTTGCGAGGGCAGCATCCAAACTCAGCACCGATATCTTTGCTTAAAGAAAGAATGCTCGATAAAATGTCTGATGCATCAAGACTTGTTGAACGTCTTAGAAACAAAGGTCTATTAAGTCGAAAAACATGCAAAGAGGATAGACGAAGAGTTAATGTTTTAATTTCTAAAAAGGGCTTAAATCTACTTGCAAATTTGGACAAATTTGAGATTGAATTAGAAACACACTTAAGTAACTTAACCGATGTAGAAGCAAAAAAAGCGAACACTCTTTTAGATAAAATACGAGGATAATTGGAGACGTGGAATGAGTAATATCGTTTATATAGCCACTAGCCTTGATGGTTTTATTGCAAGAGAG
>Ga0164315_10004139_pt1 | contig 11236 bp, 11 predicted proteins | sample GuaBasSedimGuay6_FD_113737 | JGI IMG/M metagenome (GOLD analysis project Ga0164315, IMG submission 113737) | Subseafloor sediment microbial communities from Guaymas Basin, Gulf of California, Mexico - Guay6, Core 4569-2, 0-3 cm | ecosystem: Environmental > Aquatic > Marine > Hydrothermal vents...
AACTCATCCTGAAGTTCTGTAAGCAGGTTCAGAACCTGGGCCTGAATGGAAACATCCAGAGCCGACACCGGCTCATCGGCAATGATGATTTTCGGCTCCAGGATTAAGGCCCGTGCTATCGCGATGCGCTGCCTCTGGCCGCCTGAAAACTCATGCGGGTATCTTTTCATATACTCAAGTTCCAATCCCACAGCTTTAAGAACTCTCTCAGCTCTGGCATTCCATTCAGATTTATCCGAACGGCTATGGATCTTCAGGGGCTCAGTAATAATTGATTTTATGTCCATTCTCGGGTTCAGTGAGCCGTAAGGATCCTGGTAAATCACCTGCATATCATTTCTGAACCGTTTCAGCTGCCGGTATGATAGATCGGCAATATCTTCCCATGACTCAGGCTTACCGGATTCTGCTGTATTCATCAGAATCTCACCGGAAGTTGGATTGTACAGTCTTAATATGGTTCGGCCGGCTGTTGTTTTTCCACAGCCGGATTCGCCCACCAGCCCCAGTGTTTCACTTTCATACAGCTTGATATTAATTCCATCCACGGCCTTTAATACCCGGTGGTCTTTCTTGAAAAATCCTTTCTTAATCGGAAAATGTTTTTTGAGGTTTTTAACATCGAGAAGAATTCGTTTATTGTTATCCATATTGTCCCTTTAAGAGTATAGCCAGCAGGAAGTCTTATGATTATTTTCAGAGAGTTCCAATGCAGGTGACTCCTGTGTGCATATATCCATTTTCCGGGAACATCTCGGGGCAAATCCACAGCCTTGAGGTATGTTGAACGGGCTGGGTACATTTCCCTCAATGGTCTGTAATTTATCCTTCTTCTTATCCGTTATGGAAGGTATGGACTGAAGCAAGCCGACTGTGTAGGGATGTTTCGGATTTCTGAACAATTCTGAGACCGGGCCGGATTCAACAATCTTACCCAGGTACATAATTACAATGTCGTCCGCCATTTCTGCAATAACACCCATATCATGAGTGATAAAGAGAACGGATGTTTCAAAATCATCCTTAAGCTTGTTCATCAGTTTTAAAACCTGATCCTGAATCGTCACATCCAATGCTGTTGTCGGTTCATCGGCAATTAACAGGCTCGGCCGGCAGGAAAGTGCCATAGCTATCATGGCCCGTTGTCTCATACCTCCTGAAAGCTGGAAGGGGAACTCATTTACCCTTCTTTCGGGGAGTGGTATTCCCACCGCCCTCAGCATTTCCACTGATTTCATCTTTGCATCGGTTTTGGAAAGATTCTGATGAAGGATAATTGCTTCATTGATCTGATAGCCGATTGTATACACCGGGTTTAATGAGGTCATTGGCTCCTGAAAGATCATGGCGATTTCATTTCCCCTGATTTTTCGGTATTCCTTTCCTTTCGAGGGTAATTCCACCAGGTTTTTTGTTCCGTTTTTACTGTGGAAGAGAATGGATCCGGATTCAATCTTACCCGGGGGCTGAGGTATTAAACCCATAACAGACATAGCTGTAACAGATTTTCCGCAACCGCTTTCACCTACCACACCAAGGGTTTTTTTACGGTTGATTTCAAAGCTGATGCCGTCAACGGCTTTCCCGGTACCACCTTCGGTGTGAAAATATGTCTTTAGATTTTGAACTTCTAATAGCGGTTTACCCAAAATCGCCCTCCATGAGTACCGACATTACCTCACAAATGAAGATGTTGACAGTACTTGAGAGATTTTGGAAAACGTTTAAAAGCTTGATGACGACATAATATCCGGGGTATTCGACGAAGGCATTCCGCCGCCTGCGGATCCATCGAGAGCCTGGTATACACGCATCAGATAACGGGCTTCTGCCAGCATGCCGCGTACGTCTTCTTTATCACCTGAAAAAGAACGGTAGAAGGCTGCTGCATCCCGATAGTTACCGGATTGAAACGGTCCTTCGGCAAAGCCCTGCCTGTAGGCATCCTCCAACCCGAGGAGAGTGTTGAATGTTCGCTCTGAAACCGGAAGTATGGCCCTGAGTTCCAGCATCCCCGGACTGAGAGCCCTTTTGTCTCTGATGATATCCGCAGTAGGCGGAACATTAACATTGCCCTGAACTATCTGCTCCCAGCGGCTGATAACATCCTGCTGAGTCTTGAGTTCCGCCATAGCTGCTTCCAGCCTGGGAAGCTGCTGATCCCATTGTCGGGAGAATTGCTGAATGGAAAGTTTTGCGTTGATTTTAAGTGCATCGAGTCTCAGGCCCTGCCAGTACTGACGGTACAGATTGATATCCTCCGGGGCAATTCTAATGGAGGATATCTGTGCATGGTTATCTACCGATGCCACGGTTCCCGGCTGAGCCATAATTGTAGTTCTGCCGCTTTTACTTTCCACATGCCCTTCGGGCACAGTTACCAGCACAGAACGGTCGGCGCTCATATCCACGTTGAACTCGGTTCCCCTGACGGCCATTACAGCTGAATCGGTCTGTACTTTGAAGGACTCTCTGGATGAGAGCCTTCCGACTTTGAGGCTCAAGGCCCCCCGAAGCATTTGAAAGATGGTTTCTCTTCGAGCTGCTCCCTGGGGACTGCTTTCAAAATAAAATGAAGTATCCGAGCGGACTTTAACAATAGATCCGGCGGAGGGGGCGTTCATTTCAACCTCGACATAGCCATCATACCCGGTTTCGATGGTGTCTGAAGGTTCAATCTTCAGTCCTATACCCACATTCCCGGAGCTGAGGTAACGGCCGTTTCTGGATACCTGTACGCTTCCTTCAAGGTAGCTGATGATTCCAGCGGTTGATTCTGCTGAAATAATGAAGGTGGTTACCAGAAGCAGGGTTAGTGCTGAAAACAGTCTGCGTGTACTCATGTGGCAAATATAACCCTTTGAAGCCGGGGATTCAAATTACCTGCAGACTGTTTTCATAAAATCTCTGAATTTTAAAAAACCGGCGGAGATATCCGCCGGTCAAATTAGCACAGTAAGCGCTAAAGGTTTTACTGGTTTACAGGGGAGTCGACTCCGGCGGACCGGGGAGGATTATTCTCCACTTCAGCATTCAGGCGTTCAAGAGCCTGCTGGGCTTTGAACTCGGAAAAGGCGGCGTCTTCATTTCTTGAAAAGACTTCACCTACACTGTCGATCATTGCGGCTCTGGGGAAATAAACCATGATGTACCAGGTGCCGTCATTGGCCGGGTACTGTTCTTTGGTAATGGCTCCCTGGAGTTCTATGTCGGCGACTTCTTTGGACACTCTTTCCACAAAGGTGAGAGTCTGGGTTTCACCGTCGGCACCGGATTCCTGAGCATAATCGGTAAGCATAGTCTGTACACTTACAGCAACCTGAGCAGCAATATCCGCACGGGCCCGGGCCAGAGCGGTTGTACGGGACAGATTGTCATCCGACAGTTTTGCCATTCCAAGACCGACAAACTGGTCTTCAGGAGTGGGGGGGCTCAGAAAGAAGTCCGGGAAATCCTTTCGCTGAGGGGGGCCGGTAGGCTCTTCAGCATCTTTTGAGGCACAGGATGAGAGGGCTATGGCAGCCAGAACAATCATCGCTATCCCGATTCGGGCAATATTCTTCATTTTTTTCTCCTTGGCATCGTTCACGATGCGTTTTCAAGAACTTACAAGCAGAATTATAGCGCCGTTGACAGTTGGAATTCCATGAACTGGCGGGTACTTTTCATTTTTTTTTGATTTCGGGCAGTCAGGAGGGTTGAAAATGCTCACTTTACGGCGTTAGAGGTCAGTTGCAATTTTCCGGTAAACGGCCCTCCCGGTCTTCGATATCCTCAAGAGAATTCACCAGGAAGAAGAGATTTTCAATTTCCAACCCGATGTTGACGTTGTGGATTACACAGTTGCCGGAGCATTTGAGCTCCATCGGGGCAAAGTTCAGGATACCCCGGATTCCAGCCCCCAGAAGACGATCGCGCACCTCAGCGGCAGCACCGGCGGGAACCGTGAGAAGTGCCACCTTGGCCCGGCTTTTTTTAATGAATTCTTCCAGTTCATCCATGGGAAAAATCGGAATATTCCCAACGGCAGCAAGTTCAGGGGAAATATCGAAACCGGCAACCAGGTTTATTCCTTCCTTATAAAACTCTTCGTGGTTCAATAACGCCCGGCCAAGATTGCCGCATCCTACAAGGATAGCTTCCTGGGCTTCATTGCCTCCCAGCAGTCGGCTGAGCCTTTCCAGCATGGAATCAATGCTGTATCCCCCACGGCGGTTGCCCTGCATTTCAATCCGCGCCAGATCCTTGCGGACCAGAGCGGCGGAAATTCCGATGGCATCTCCGAGATTGTTTGAGAAAACTTTTTCAAGCCCGAGAGATCGGAGCTGTATGAGAACCCGTTTGTATTTCATCAACCGGAGCATAAAATCTTTGCGTGTCATGACTTTTATTGTGACGACCGTAACAACAAAAGTCAATAAAATAAAAACAAATCGAATAAAGGCGCAATAAACAGACAAAAGGTATTGATATTAAACCTTGGAGTTGCTTATACTTCATTTTATTCATAGTTAAGGCAATCTTAATGGAGGTTTCATGGCTGAGGCTACCAAAGAAACAACTCTTACAGACGGATTGAAGGCGTATATCGAGGAATGGAAAGACCGCCCCGGTAATCTCATTATGATACTTCATAAGGTACAGGAAGAGTACAGATACGTTCCCAGGGAAATCGCATTTGAGGTAGCTCGACTGCTGGATGTGCCCCTGGCCAAAATTTACGGTGTGATTACATTCTATCATTTCTTCAAGATTGAAAAACCGGGTGACGCCAACCTGCAGGTTTGCATGGGTACCGCCTGTTACCTCAGAGGTGCCAGCGATCTGATCAGTGAACTGGAAAATCTCCTGGATATCGGAGTGGGGGGAACAACCCCCGACGGCAAATTCTCTATAGAAGCGGTACGTTGCGTTGGATGCTGCGGCCTGGCACCGGTGATGATGGTTGGAAACGAAGTCTACGGCAAGCTCACTTCCGAGAAACTTCCGGAAGTACTGGCCCTTTACAGTGAAGGAGTTTCATAAATGGCCAAACTGACCCTTGATAAGCTTCGAGTGCTCCGTGAAGAGCAGAAAGTTGTTATTGAACGACGTGATACCAGCGACAAGAGCATCCATGTCATTGTTGGAATGGGAACCTGCGGTATAGCCGCCGGAGCCAAAGAAGCTCTCAATGTTTTCCTCGGCGAAGCCTATACCCGGAAAATGGAAAACGTTGTGGTAAAACAAACCGGCTGTATGGGGCTCTGTTATGCCGAACCCACTGTCGAAGTAAAGATGGAAGGTATGCCGGACACCCTTTACGGTAATGTAAACGCCATAGTTGCCAAAAAAATTGTAGATCAGCATCTGGTCGGGCATCGGCTCGTCAATAAACATGTTTTCGACTATCCCGCCAGGGATATCCACAAGGAGTAGCCCATGGCCATCAAGAAATACTGCCTGGTATGCGGCGGAACCGGTTGTGAAACCGGTAAAACCGATGCCATTTATCGCGGACTTCTCGCTGCTGCCGACGCCAATGGAATCAGCGATGATATACAGGTGGTTAAAACCGGTTGTTTCGGTCTCTGTGAGAAAGGTCCCATTGTCAAGGTTCTTCCCGAAGAAACATTTTATGTCGGAGTGAGCCCGGAAGATACTGGAAAGATTATCGAGGAACACCTTGTGGAAGGGCGTATAGTCGACTCCCTCTTATACAAGGTGAACAATAAAAAAATCAAGTTTTACCAGAAGCAGAAGCGTCTTGTTTTACGGAACTGCGGTGTTATCGACCCTGAAAAAATCAATGAATACATTGCCCGTCAGGGTTATGTGGCCCTGGAGAAGGTTCTTTTTGAATTAAGCTCCGAAGAGGTGCTCGAAGAGCTTAAAATCTCCGGCTTGAGGGGTCGCGGCGGTGCGGGATTCCCCACCTGGCTCAAATGGAAATTCACCGCTGAGGTTGAGTCCGACAAGAAATACATCGTGTGTAACGCCGATGAGGGCGATCCCGGTGCCTATATGGATCGGGCCACCCTGGAAGGCGACCCTCATTCCATTCTTGAGGCCATGATTATTGCCGGAAAGACAGTTAATTCCGATCATGGTGTTATTTACATCCGTGCGGAATACCCCCTGGCAATTCAGAGGCTGGAAATCGCCTTGAAACAGGCCAGAGAATCCGGTTTGCTCGGGGATGACATTCTCGGAAGCGGATTTTCTTTCGATATCGAGATTCGTCTTGGTGCCGGCGCTTTTGTCTGCGGCGAGGAGACGGCGCTGCTTGCCTCAACTGAAGGTAATCGGGGAATGCCCATTCCCAAGCCCCCGTTTCCAGCGGTGAAAGGCCTTTTTGCCAAGCCCACGGTAATCAATAATGTTGAAACATATGCCAACATCCCGCTTATCATTGAGAAAGGTGGAGCGTGGTTCAAAGCAATAGGAACCGAAAAATCTCCCGGGACCAAGGTGTTCGCCCTCACCGGCAAGATTGAAAATTCCGGCCTGGTGGAAGTACCCATGGGTACAACCTTAAGGGAAATCATCTTTGATGTTGGAGGGGGAATCCGGGACGGTAAAGAGTTCAAGGCCGTTCAGACCGGTGGTCCTTCCGGGGGTGTTATTACAAAAGACTACCTGGATACTCCTATTGATTTCGACCACCTGACGGCTATCGGATCGATGATGGGGTCCGGCGGCATGATTGTTATGGACGAGGACGACTGTATCGTAGATATCACAAAGTTCTACATGGAATTCTGTGTTGATGAATCCTGCGGGAAGTGTGCCCCCTGCCGTATCGGTACCAAGCGTATGCATCAGATTCTGGGAAAGATAACCAGCGGCCAGGCAACCATGGAAGATCTTCAGAAGCTGAAAGATATCGGCCTTGCCACCCAGAAAGCCTCTCTCTGCGGATTAGGGCAGACAGCTGCAAATCCGGTTCTCTCCACCTTGAAATACTTTGAAGAAGAGTATCTGGAGCATATCCGGGACGGCAAGTGCCGATCCGGAAAGTGTAAGGATTTAGTTACATATACCATCGATGCCGACAAGTGTATCGGTTGTACCGTATGTGCCAGAAAATGTCCGGTTCCCTGTATTGCAGGTGAACGTAAAGCCCCTCACGTCATCGACCAGAGCAAGTGCATCAAATGCGGTATCTGTTTCGACGTCTGTAAGTTCGGCGCCGTGATAGTGGCTTAGGAGGAGAGAAATCCAATGGCAATGGTGAATATAAAAATTAATGGTCAGCCTCAGGAAGTTGAGGCCGGCACCAGCATACTGGACGCTGCCAAGGCAGTTCAGGTAAAGATCCCCACCCTCTGTTATCATCCCGACCTTGAACCCTGGGCCGCCTGCGGGCTCTGTGTTGTCAAGGTGGAAAACTCGCCCAAGATGGTGAGAGCCTGTGCCACACTCGTGGTTGAGGGGCAGAATTACATAACCCACGATCCCGAGCTTATGGAAGTTCGAAAAACAGTTGTGGAACTGATGCAGTCCAACCATCCCAACGAATGCCTGACTTGTGCCAGGAACGGAACCTGTGAGTTTCAGGATATTTCCGAAGATTTCTGTATCCGGGAAGCACCTTACTGTGAAATGCTCAAGGATCTGCCAAAAGACGAATCCACTCCCTCGATCGTTCTGGATCCCCGCAAATGCATCAATTGCGGGCGCTGTGTACAGGTGTGCCAGCAGATGCAGGATGTCTGGGCTCTGGAGTTTATCAACCGTGGTTATGATACTGTTATGCAGCCTGCTGCAGGTGCTCTGTTGAATGAGAGTCCCTGTATCAAATGCGGTCAGTGTTCGGCTCACTGTCCGGTAGGTGCCATCTATGAAAAAGATGAGACTGAAAAACTGCTTGCGGCTGTCAGGGATGAATCCAAACATGTGGCCATACAGGTGGCTCCGGCGGTTCGCGTTGCCATTGGCGAGGCTTTCGGTCTGGAACCGGGGGTTCTGCTCACCGGGAAAATCTATGCGGCTCTGCGGATGCTTGGTGCGGATGCAGTTTTTGATACCAACTTTGCAGCCGACCTCACCATCATGGAAGAGGGCACCGAGCTGGTTAAACGGCTCACATCAAAGGGTGGAGGCCCCCTGCCTCAGATTACCTCCTGCTGTCCGGCATGGACCGACTTCATGGAGAAGTACTATCCGGATATGATTCCCCACTTCTCCACAGCCAAGAGTCCCATGATGATGCAGGGTGCAGTCACAAAAACCTACTATGCCGAGAAAGCCGGGATTGATCCAAAGGATATCTATTCGGTAGCCATTATGCCCTGTACGGCAAAAAAATATGAAATAGGTCGGGACGACAACATGCGTTCCTCGGGTTATAACGACATGGATCTGGTACTCACCACCCGGGAACTGGCCCGGCTTATCAAGCGGGCGGGTATTGATTTTCTGAACCTCAAAGATGAAGAGGCCGACAATCCCATCGGAATTTATTCCGGTGCAGGTACCATCTTCGGTGTAACCGGAGGTGTAATGGAAGCTGCTCTTCGAACCGCCTACAAACTGGTTACCGATGAAGAACTCGGAGATGTGAACATTCAGGCCGTTCGTGGAATGGAAGGTGTCCGCTCCGGGGAAGTTTCCGTAGGGGATACTACTTTGAGAGTAGCTGTTGCTCATGGAATGGCCAATGTCAGGCAGTTAATGGATGAGGTTCGCGATGCCCGGGATAACGGCCGGGAGCCCCCTTATCATTTTATTGAAGTTATGGCCTGCAAGGGTGGTTGTATCGGCGGCGGCGGACAGCCGTACAACACCGATGAAGAAGTCCGGCAGAAAAGAACTGCGGGAATCTACAGCGATGATGAGAAAAGCACCGTGCGCTGTTCACACCAGAATCCCTCAATCATCAAGATATATGAAGATTATCTCGGTGAACCATTATCTGCAAGGAGTCATGAGCTGCTGCATACGAAGTATCAAGCCAGGCCTTTGTATCAGAAATAGAGTTTAGTTTTTTCATTTCCTCCTTTACCGGCTTCCTTTTTACAGGGCGGCCGGTTTTTTTATTATGAGCCCATTGACCCCCTAATACCGGCTGAACGATAATTCCCTCAAAATGAAGAAAGACAGTTTTCGTATTGCCATAGTCAGCGGAAAGCTCGGAGATGTAGATGGTGTATCTCTGGAAGCGGATAAATGGATTGATATTCTCAGCTCTCAGGGGCATGAAATATTCACCATCTCCGGATTTTACCGCCAGCCGGTTTCCGGAGTAAAAGAAGAAAATCAGATACTCCTGAAGAGCATCAGTTTTGATTCGGCGGAACAGAAATACTTTGAAACACTGGTGTTTCCCTATCTTTCCAAACGTCCTCCCCATTTCACAGAGCCCAGAATGGGAGAAATCCAGACTGAGCTTGAAATTGCAGGAGCTGAAGTCGGTAATCATCTGTATGAAATCGTTCAGGACAACCGGATTGATGTCATTATTGCCGAAAATACCAATGCTATGCCTATGAGCCTTCTAGGTGGTATTGCAGTATATAGAGTTGCCACAAAACACCGGGTGGCTACGATATTTCATCACCACGATTTCTGGTGGGAACGCAGCCGGTTCAGTGAGAACTACATCGAGAAACTGCTCAACCGGATTATGCCGCCGTCAGACTTGGGGACCGAACATGTGGTTATCTCTTCATACGCCTCCCATATCCTCAAGTCTATCAAACGGGTAAACCCCAGGGTGGTACCCAACTGTGAAAATTTTGACTCTCCGGTTGTTCTGGATGACTGGAATGCCGATTTTCGAAAGGATCTTGGTTTTTCAGAAGACGATCTGCTCATCGTTCAGCCCACACGAATTGTCCCCCGGAAGAGAATTGAGGATTCTGTACGTCTTGTAGGCCGGTTTATGGAGGCTTACCCCGAATTGGCCAATCGAATCCGCTTTATTATCTCTTTGTATCAGGGTGATGAAATGGATGAGAACTACATCAATGATATCAAGGGCTATGCTCAGCGGCTGGGTGTTTCTCTTTACCTGATTGCCGAGAGGGTTGCATCCCGAAGGGCGAAGGATAAAGAGGGGCGAAAACTCTACACTACCCGGGATGTTCTGATTCATGCGGATCTGGCCACATACCTCCCTGTCTGGGAAGGTTTCGGTAATGCTTTTCTGGAGGCGGTATCCTGTAAGGTGCCCATCGTAACCACCACCTATCTGGTGTACAAAACTGATATTCAGGGAGTCGGCTTTAAAGGACCTGAAATCCGTGACCGCTACGATGAAGACGGACGTCTGGAAATTCCCGACAGTGTACTTGTAAAAATGCATCGTATACTCACCGATCGTCCATACCGGGATAAAATCGCCGAACACAACTTCAAAGTCGGCCGAAAAGAATTCGGCTTTGATACCCTGCGGAAGGGACTTTCCGGGCTTATTGATGATTATTCAGATGAGATCCGGGCTTCCCGGAGGCGGCTGGCTAAGAGTCTCACCTCGTATTTTGTCTGAATATGACAATAAGTGCACCGACAGACTATACTCAAATCCAGTAGGATTGGGATCAACTGTGTATGTTGGTGAAAAATGGGGGTTCTATACAAATGTAAGCTGGTATCTGCCTGCTGGCTATTCCCGGGAGGCGTCAGGAACACGAGATTCCGGCTATTTCGAGAAATTCCGTTTTGGAAATAATTTAATTATCGGTGCAGGGTGGTTTCCCCTTAAAAGCGAAAAGGCCGGGCTTATACTGGGTGGCGGGCTGCACACGGATTTTGCTTATTTCAATCGCTATCCGTCTCTAAGCGACCCGAACATTACATTTTTTGAACTCTGTTCAGGCCGGGGTTACACGGGTATCACTATGTCAGTGAAAATGTCGCACTTCATCTTGGATTAACGGGGTATATGGATTTCCTGCAGTTATTCTTCGGAACCAATGATTTTTACATCAACGGCTACGACTATCGTTATAGTTGGGGTATTGGATGGGTGAAAGAAGCTGCCGATACTGTCAATTAACCAGCCGCCGGTGGGCCGTCGGTACAGCACTCCCAACGAAGCCATTCATAATACAATTATTAGCAGCTAACAAAGAAAGCCAATTCTAACATAAATCTTTACCTTATTAGGAATTATTCTTATTATTAGACTTGCAATCCGAAGTCAGCAGTCTTATGATTATTACAAGGGCGTAGCCCTGCAATACTTTCTGTATAAATAAGGACAAGTTATGAAAGATCTTAAAGGTACTCAGACCCAGAAAAACCTGATGGC
>Ga0164315_10004140_pt1 | contig 11235 bp, 22 predicted proteins | sample GuaBasSedimGuay6_FD_113737 | JGI IMG/M metagenome (GOLD analysis project Ga0164315, IMG submission 113737) | Subseafloor sediment microbial communities from Guaymas Basin, Gulf of California, Mexico - Guay6, Core 4569-2, 0-3 cm | ecosystem: Environmental > Aquatic > Marine > Hydrothermal vents...
AATAAAGAAGGATTGAATTATGAATTTTGTACAATTATGGGGATGTAGTTTAATAATAACTATAATGTTATTTATTAATTACATTGTTACAACTAAATGGGCTTGGTATAAAGGTTTATTTGTATTTATATCTTTTACTATTATAATGGCTAATGCTTTAAGTTATTACTTATTGTATTTTAATTAAAGGAGAAAACATGCAGATATTTTACAAAGGTAAGATGTATAAAAGATTGGATAAAAATGAAGTTATCGAAGAAGGCGCCTTGCATAATAGTAAAGACAATCCAGTATTTAAACCAATTATGGGGGTTGATACTGTAGGCGATGTACCTTCTAGTTTTGATTCTGATAGAATATTTTATAATCCAGTTAAAAAATAATAAGATTTTTTTTAAAAAAGAGTGTTTGTTGGACACTCTTTTTTTTTGTTTATTTATATGTATTATTTTCGTTTATAACAGTTCTGATATCATTTAATAATTTATCATAATCAATGTTAGGATTATTTTTTGCTTTACCTCTTGACCATATATAAGAAACTACTCCTGCTATTGTCATGATACTACCCGCTATATTGTTTATATATGCTAACATTGTATTAGATTCAAAATTTGTTATAACACCTAACAAAATTAAAACTCCAAAAAATGCTGATACTATCATAGCCCAAAACTCTGTTGTCTTCCATCCTGGTTTAATGTAGTTTTCCATGTCATATCTCCTTTTATTATATGTTCCATTTTATTTCAATTAACTATATATATTATAAACTATATAGAAAGGATTATTAACTTAAATTTAAGGAGAATAAAATGAAAAAATTTAAAAACATATCATTGACAATTGGTATTGTTCTATTTCTTATATCTTTAATAGCTAATTATATGTATTCCAATAAGGTTTGGAAATTGAAAAATGAGCTTAGAGAAAAAGAAATTGAAATGATAATGAATGAGCCACAATCTTTGGGCGGAATGATGTTAGAAAAATTTGACATTATAAAAGAAAAATTTACCGATTAATAAGGAGGTTCAAAATGAGTAAGAAAAAATATCAACCATGTCCAAAATGCGGCTCAAATGTGGATGAGTATCTTTATGAATATGCTGATCCTGAAACATTGGTTAAAGAAGAACTTTGTTTTAATTGTGTTAAATCCAAAAGAGAGTTTGACCAAATGAAATCTGATTATTCCGAAGGAGAATAATATGTTTAATTACTTTATTATGTTTAATGAAGAAACAAAAAAATGGGGTGTTTGGTCTGTTGGACTTATTAATAAAATTCCTAAGACAGTACCAAAAGAAGATAAATTTGGAAAATCTTACCTTGGTCATGTAAAAGCTATTAGGATTGCAAAATTGAGGAATGAAGAGATTGACATAATTGAAGTTTATTGAATGACGGAAAAATGAGCAAACCCTTTAATAAGGTTTGCTCATTTTTTTGCTTAAATATTATATAAAAGTTTTATTAACACATATAAATGTATCCCTAAACTCTATTAACACATATAAAATACCATTTAAAGTTATTCTATAATAAGGTATTACATATAAACAATACCTCGTTTAAATCGCGTTTAATCAAGTCCAACTTTATATTTTAATTTTTTAACTATACTTTTTTCTTTTCTTCTATTCTTCCATCTTTTAATAATACCAGGTTTTTTACCTTCATCACCTTTAACTTTATCTTGTAATTTATCTAACCAACCTTGACGAGTAATAGTATCTTGAGCTCTTTCTCTACTTCTTTTCCATCTTTTATATTTACTCTTGGTTGTTTCTACATTTCTCTTATGTCTCTTTTCTTTTTGTTTTATTTTTTCAGCTGCTCTTTCCTTTCTTTCTTCTCTGGCTTTAGCCATTCTATCTTTAGCATTTTCCCATCCTTCTCTGGTTTTTTTATTAAATCTACCACGAAGGGTTTTACTCTGATTATGCTTATCAATAGCTTTACTACCTACATAAGCTGCTGCTCCAACCGCTGCTGCTCCAAGAGCATACTTACCATACTTCTTTAATTTATCTTTCAATTTAGATTTTTTTTCTTTATCTTCTTCATTAAGGTATGATAAATATTCATTTAATATAGTCATAATCCATTCCCCAGATTAGTGTTTATTTTATAATATGTTCTAATTTTTTTTCATTCAATATAAACGAAATTACTATATATATTATAAACCATAGATAGATAGATTTGTTTTTAATTAATAATTATAAAGGGAGAGATCTAATGGATTCAATAGCTAATTATTTTAAAACAGTTTTATATGTAATTGTTAATGTATTTAACTTTTATGGAAAATCAAGTAGAAAGGAGTTTTGGTGCTACTTTAGTTTTATGTTTACTCTTGCTTTTTATATAGGAATGATGAGTGGTATAACTGGATATGAAAATGAATTTGCATTATTCATATTTGATTTACTGGTTGATTTTTCATTTCTTGCATTAGTTGTTAGAAGATTGAGAGACTGTAACATGGTCGTATGGTTAGGAGCTGCAGCATTTTTACCATATGTAGCATTTCCATCAATTATAATCATAGGATGTATAAGTCCAGTAAAATATGATTATAGTATTCAATAAATTATTACAAAAAAATAATTAAGACTAACACTCTTAATTATTTTTTTTGTTAACTTTTAATTTTTCAGAATATTCTATATCTTCTTTTCCATTTAAAAAAACATGGATTATAGTCATCGTTCTTTTATGGCGTTGTTTTTTATCAATTCCTATTTCATTAATAATAACTAAATTATCTTTTTCATTTTTGGATATTAATTTACCTATTTTATAAGCTTCTTCATCTTCAATGAACATAGATTTGGTTGGTGTTGGATTATCATGAGTATCGATAACATGTAAGTATAACATTTCAAACTCCTTTAATAACAGTAAAAAAGCAAATATAACACAACTCAATTGTTAAATAATATATATAGATTAATGTTTTTAAATGGATGGTTTTATTTATAAATTTGTTCTAAAAAAAATGGATTCATTATAGATTATAATTCTATATATATTATTTTGTATATGAAAAGGATTATTAATTTTAATTAGGAGAAGAATTATGAAAAAAATTAGTACTGTTAAATCTAAATCCGGTGAAAGTAATCAAGATTTTTTTGATAGAAGGTTAAGGGTTGCTATGGCTAATTACAGAGAAGCAGTAGCAATAAAAGAAAATGAAAGTTGGACGGATCGTTTGGATCGCTTTAGAAGTTTTAACAAAGATTTTGGGTTAGATTATATTCTTAAATTAAGAAAAAATCTGCATGATACTCAAAAGAAAGTTGATAAAAGAAAATCTGTTTATCAGAAACATTGGAAAGAAATTGAAGAATCTGAAATTAAACAGCTGGATAAAGATTATAAAGAGAAATTAAAAACTCTTGCAGATGATCATAAGAAAAACATTGAGGATGTAAAACAATCAAAGGTGGATGATGTTTTTAATAAGATTAAAGCTAAATCCATGTTTGAAAAAGAGTTAAATGAAGAAACGGAAAAAGAAGAACAAGAAAAAATAACTTCTGAAGAAAAAGAAGTATATGACAAAAAGATTTTTAAAGCTTTTCTGATGTTTATTGGAATAGTATTTATTTGTCTATTTGTTAAACTTTATTTCATATCTTCATTTCTTGGATATACATCTTTAATAGTTTTTGTTAGTTTAATTATATATTTTTCTAATAGTGATGATATTTACAATAAAGTTAATGATAATAAATGGTATAGAATGATCATGAACTTTATGTTTAAATTTTCATCAATAACTTCTGGAGTTTTAAAAACTGCCGGACACGTAACAATAAGGAAATAATATGAAAATATTTATTTTGATAATTACATTGTGGATACTTTATATGACAATTGGTGCTAATGCAGAAGTCATTTTAAGTTTTATTAGAATGACTTTTATTGGAGTCTTGCTTGTTTTGTTTCTTATTCCTACAGTAAAGGGATTATTTTCTGCAGTGAAAGAAGATTAAAACAAAAAAGAGATTGTGTATTATTAACAATCTCTTTTTTTTGTTTTTATCTTCTTGCTTTAGAACGAGTTCTTCCAGCATATTTTTTATGAAGTTTTTCTCTATATTTTTTACAGAGATCACAATATTTTTTCATCATTTTATATAAAGGATCTCCACGTTTTTTCGCCATACCAGTTGATAGTTGACTTTGAGATCTTTTAATTTTTGTTTTACGACTTACAGAATGTCTAGATCTTTGTTTTCTTCTACCTGCTTCTTGTAAGTCATCTAAGTAACCATTTAAATATTTCATATTAAACCTCTATAAATTTAAAGTTTTTATCTTCATCAAATTCTAAACACACTTTATTATGAATTATGTCTCCACAATTAATATAAGTAAAATCATCTCCCTCTACTATTTTTGGAGTATGTGTATGACCCATTATAAGATATCTACAACGATCTTTATAATGTTTAGATGCTTCTACTTCTATATCATTTATTAATTCAGAATAATATGGTTTATTTTTTTTATTAGATACTGAATAAAAAAATTCTCTAAATGATGCTTTTAAATTAAAATGAAAAAGTCTTTCACATATCCAATTAGGTATAAATATTAATTTTGAGAACCAAGAATATTTAGTAACTAAATCATCAAATTCATCACCATGAACTATAATAATATCTTCATCAATTAATAGCTCACGTAATACTACTATATTAGGATAAAGATTTTCAATCTCTATCATATGAGGATCATGATTTCCCATGATAAAATATACGATTTTTTCTTTTGATAATTTATGTAATAAAATGCTGAAATCAAAGTTAGTTGATAAAATATCATTAAATGGTTCTTCCCAAACATCAAATATGTCACCATTCAAAACTATTGTATCATATTCTTCGCGTTTCATTAAATTCATTATTTCGAGTTTTTTATCAACTAAAGGACTTCCTAAATGAATATCTGAAATCACTAAAGTTTTCATATTAAACTCCTTATAATGTTATATTCCTATTTTTTTTAGAAAGATGTATGTGCCAATGAGTATCAGAATCACTTATAGTATTATCAAGATATAACCTTGGATATTTTTCATCAATAATTTTTAATAATTCAATAATTTCTTTACTAGTAATTTCAATACGATGATTTTTTAAAATAATCAAAGGTACAAAATGTTTATTACATTTGACTCCAAAAAAATTTTCCGTTTCCCATATTTTCGTTTTAACCTTACACATCTTACACTTTAATCTAGCCATTTTCTCCCTACAATTTTGTTAGTTTAGTTTTCATTTTATTTATATCTTTTGATATTTTTAATAATTGTTTATCAACTTTGTTTATACATTTTGGAACATCTGCTGACCATTTTTTACATACATTTTTAAATTGTTTAACCTCATTAGATGTTTTAACTAATGCTCTAATTTTGTATTTAATAAAACAAATTTTTTTTGATTCTTTTTCTTGATTAGAACAATATTTGGATATTTTTTTATAGTTAAAATATTTTTTATATATTTTGGCTGTTAATACAAGCATAGGTAATACAACAAATTCATTTAATTGTTGATTATCCCCTTGAACATATTTTAAATAATCATTAATCATAACTAACCTTTTTGATTCACATTCATATATTGATCATAACCAGCAGGTTTTTCAATTCCTAATAATTTCTTTAATGTTTGTGAAATTGCTTTATTACCATCACCACCAAGTTCAGCAGCTTTATCAATCATAATTTGTTGAATTTTAGGATTTTTCATTCCTACTGATTCCATTAATACAATAGGATCATCTTGATCTATAATCACTCGTTGCTCAATATTTTGAGGATTAGAATTAGCTGCTGAATAGTTTGATGATGGTGATCCATTTCTTCTGTTTTTTAATTCTTGAACTTTTTGCATAATATCAACTGCTAATGTAGATTGATGTGATTCTTTTATTTGAGCTACTTTTTTCTTTGGAGTTGATTTTGGATTAACAATAACCTTTTTTGATTCTGTTAATTTATTAACTTTTTTGATTAATCCATTAATACCAGAAAATTTACCTTGTATTTTTCTTTCAACTAATTCTTGTCTAGATGGTTGTCTTGGTTTAGGCTTAACAGGTTGTTTATTTTCTACAATAGGTTTAACCTTTCTTTTTACAGGAGCTTTTTTAATAGGTTTTGGTTCTTCATATACTGGCTCTGGTTCTTCATATACTGGCTCAGGAGTTTCATTAAGACTAAAACCTTGTTCAGCTAATCTATCAAACAGCATTTCTAGTATAGCCTCTTTATCAAGTTTAGAATTAGATTCTTCTTCTTCTTTTAAAGATGCAGACATTCTTTTCTTTTTAGATTTAGGATCATTATCAAGTTTAAGTTGAGTAGTTTCCATTTTAATAGGAGTTTTTAATTCAAACTGTCCATCCCAAGGATTTAGATAAAAACCGTTTCCAAATATATCTAACTTACATTCCACCACGTCGCCATCTTTCATACCCATAGCTACAATTTCTTCTAACGGAGGAACTTCAACAGAAACTAAATCTTTTTGAATTTTAACAGGAATTCCATATTCAACATCTTCTATAATAAACTTTAAAGCTCCTGTTAATTCATCATAATTAATTCCTTGAATAACAACCTCAAACTGTAGGTTTTTTATTTCATCGGTATTTAGTCTTAGCATTATTTTATTCCTTTTGTTCAACAACTATTTTAAGGGATTTGATTTTTATATTATCTGACGTTAAAGCTTCTTTTTCTATATTTTCTATTAAAACATCTTTAACTAAAATGCTCGGTTTTTTTATCTCTACTTCTTCTCGTCTTACCAATCCAGCTCCGCCGCTATTATCTCCTCCAATAATTGATTTTCTTTGAGGATGAATAAATCCCTTTGTAACTAGTGATATTCCAGACATTATATTTTTTCCATTTTATATGTTTGCATTTGTATACCATTAAATGTAGCAGACATGTGATATGTCTCCAATACGTTATTATCAGTTCCAACCGAAATATTATCTGTATAAATTCTAACTCTTGATGAAGTTAAATTATCACTTTCATCATATATTGTTTGATCAACAGAAAAGTTTTCTTGAACCAATCCAAGAATTTTTTGTAGCATAGTTGCAATAGAATCAAAATCATTTGCATATACTTGTATTGTATTTGATTTACCCCATGGAAAATATGTTGCATGATAAACAACCATCATCCAATTACCAACCTGGTTTGGAGTAAATGCAACTCTATAATGACCATATCCAAGTTCTATAAAATTAACAGAAGTAGAATCATATACCTCAGCATCGGAAGGATTAAATAAATGAGCAGTAAACTCATCTAATGGAATTCCACTGACTAGATTATTTGATGAATCAAGTACAGAAAATTCCTCTTTTACTTCCTCTCCAAGTCTACCAAGAATCATTATTATTTTCCTTTTTGATATCTTACTTCATATATGGTTTTATCAAGATTCAAGAAATCATCAGGCATAATATATTTTTCTTTAATTGGATGATTTAAAATATCATTTATAAATTCTGTACATGAAAATTCTTTTCCATCTGAAAAGTCAAAATTAAAGTCATATTTAATACCTTGCTTAAAATAAGCAGCAGCTTTCTTGATCGCTATTTTATTAATTTGTTCATCATTGCACCTGATGATTGCTACTTCATCACAGCGACAGAATGTTAAGATATCTTGTTTATCTATTCCTATTCCAAGCATATGAACAATTTTATCATTACCCATATAAATGGCAGCATGAGTATAATGACCAGGGATCATTAATCCGCTAACATAATGATTATATCTCCTTAATAGAATATCACCAGGCTTAATGATATTCAAAACATCTCGAACATCTTCACCTTTCATTTCATATGCAGTGTGACCAAACATAATAAATGTAGGATATTTAAATATTTGAATATTACCGAACCATTTAATTATTGTCGATTTTATTTTATACCACATATAATCTCCTTATACTGATGAATTTCTATGCATACACATTAAACAAGCAACACCCCATTTATGATCATCAACAGTTTCATTTGTATCTGCAATCATTTTTAATCTCATACCATGTCCCATTTGATCTGTATCAGATGAATTTAATGGTAAGAATCCACTTCCTAATAATGGCATATGATTTAAAAATCTAGCAAAAGTAATTTCAACTGAAAACATATTATATCTGCCATCACCAGTTGGAGCAGCTGATATATTTTCATATAATTTAGTAGATGAATTATAATCTGCATTCCAAAAAGCTGTAGGTGCTTTACCTAAATCATTATCAGGCATATAAATTAATCCAGCATTTGGATCTGTTATATCTGCAGTTAAATCAAATGTTCCATCTCCAGCAGCTGGTACAACCATGTATCCACCATATAAATTATAGTTGGTATTTGTACCTACCTGACCTGCAGTAACCCTTGGACACATTTCAAGAGTTAGTCTATCCATATTACAATTTTGCCAAGTTATATAACCTTCATGTAACCATGTTTCATTGTTAACTATATTGAAATCTATATAAACTGATTCTGGATCTCCTTCTCCTATATCATGTTGAATATCAAATGCTTGACCTCCTCCTACAGAATGAACATTAGAAGGATCATCTCCAAGACCTATCCACATAATTCTAGTTCCAAGTTTTCTAGACGTTTGATGCATTCTTGGTTTACCTGATCTGTCTTGAGGACCTATATCTAATTGTTTTTCTATTATTACGGATTTATCTGGAGTAATAGTGTGAGTATTATCATTAGGACAAGTGGTAAATATTTCTTCACCCCATCCTTCTACCCACGATGCTTCTGTTTCACACCAAATTCTTGTTTTATATAAATCAGTCATTTATCACTCCTTAATATAACGCTACATAGTATAGTCTTGCATCATAATTTTTTTTACTAGTTTTAAATTGAATTTCAATTATTGATGGAACATCTGGTATGTTATAAAATTCTTCAGTTGATGATATACTTTTTGCAATATTAGTCCATTCAAGATTACATATTTCATTATTATTAGTTTGGTCATAACATCTAACAGAACCTGTTGCTTCATCTTTTAATGATGATATAACTGAAAATTTTTGTGGTATCCAATTAAAAGAACCTTCATATACAAATGATGTTGCTATTACCCAGTTTTTTTCTTTGGTATAAATATAATCAAGACCTGATTGATTACTTAAAGAAAAATCAATTTTAGTTCCTCCAATAAGTGGAGAATTTTCTGGATCACATGTAGTAAGTGGATTATGATTAGATATTATTTCATCTAAATCTTCTTTGTCTTTATTATCTAAATCTCCATCAAAAACTATATTAACAGTATCTGTTTCATATTCTGTATTGATTGCAGATAAAATAATAGGAAATTCATATTCTACAATGGTTCTATCTAAACATGTCGGATTAATTCCATTAATAAAATCATTAGATAAATCATATGTATATGTAGTCATTAGCTTATTCTCCAAAGTGACAAGTTGCAATTTCTAATATTACAAGTAGTGTTGGAAAGATTTCTATATTGTATTGCAATAACTAAATCACCTATTCCATCATAAGTAATACTCTGATGATTAGCAAATGAAAACCAGTTTGTACTATTATTAGTTTGTTGCACAGATTCACTATAAGTAACGTCATTTGAAATATCATATAATCTAACAGCTACTTGTTTATTATTATTTAAAGCTTGAAAATCTGCATTGGAAAGAATTAGATATTCTCCTGCTTCGTTAGTTGTTGTAATTGTTAATGTTAATTTATTTATATATGTAGATGATGTAGTTGATGATACCTCAGTTGACTTAAGTGACTGAACACTAAATAAACCTCCAATTTCATCAAACGTTATTACATCATTTTTACATTTTATATAATCTATTCCATCAGAAATAATTAAATCATCAGTTCCGTTATTAATAGTAAATGTTGAATCACCAATCAATGCCTTTAAATCTTTCGACACACAAATCTCAGGAAAGTCAAATGTATCAGAAAATATTTTTTGACCAGAACCTGGAACAGCAGTACCCATATCTTCTATGAATACTGATGCTCCAGTATTATTTTTAACTATTACTATATTAGACATTTAATTTCCTTATTATGGACGATATGCTATTTCAACTATAACCATTGGATCATCAACAGAAGTAGCATTATCAGAATACATTTGTAAAAAGTCAGCTTGAGAAATATCCACATTTAATGTATTATCTTGATCACCAAGTGCTGCGGTGATTGCTAATGTTGCAATATTAGCAGCATTATCATTTGATCTTAATCTCATATCAGCAGTACCAGAAGAATCTAATTGTCCAGACATAGAAACAATAGTTGCATTTCTAGGAATTCTATAACCAGAATTATTAGATGATAAATTACCAGCTGCATAACTTAGATACTGATTGCTAGTTTTACCTTTTCTACCAAATGCTAAATATATTCTTTGAACGCTCAACCATTTACTTCTTGTTCCATCATAGCAACAAAGAATACCATCTTTAACAGCAACCTGTCCAGCAGCTAAACCACTAGTTGGTAATGCAGCTTGTTGAGTTAATTCAAGTGGAGCATATGTTCCGCTAGTTGCATCTAACTTAACTGCTCCAGAATCTACAATAATATCTTTTCCTGAACCTGCTCCACCTTGATCATATGCACCATCTAATGTATTAGGTTCACCATAATCAATATCTGCTATTTTAATCCAAGCTAATACAGTATCTTCATATATATATTGAGCTTGTTTTCCGTCACCATCATCATCAACTAAAAGCGCTTCACTATCAATCGGATCTGTTCCTGCATCCCAAGTTGTTCCAGACCATTCATAAATAACTTCAGCAGTAGAATCTAAATTAATAACTCTATCTCCAGCTACTGGAGCACCCTGATCAACCCAAGCGGCACCAATATATTTATATAAATGATCATCATCTGAATCTATAAAAAAGTCACCTTCAACACCAGCTGGTTGAGCAGAAGATATTTGAAGAATTCTTGCTTCTACTGGATCTAACCAACTAGAACTACCAAATGTAGGAGCGTTAGTAATGTTATCCCAATGCACACTAGAATTACCTGATGTCTGTAAATCTGTTTTAGGATAAAATTTAACTTCTGTTTCTTTTGCATTATAAAGTGTTAAAAACAAAACACCATCTACAGCATTTAAAT
>Ga0164315_10004142_pt1 | contig 11231 bp, 6 predicted proteins | sample GuaBasSedimGuay6_FD_113737 | JGI IMG/M metagenome (GOLD analysis project Ga0164315, IMG submission 113737) | Subseafloor sediment microbial communities from Guaymas Basin, Gulf of California, Mexico - Guay6, Core 4569-2, 0-3 cm | ecosystem: Environmental > Aquatic > Marine > Hydrothermal vents >...
ATGGTGTCGGCGTAGATGGATCGATTGAAAAATTAAGTGGCAAGCCCAGCGAGCAGGATGGTTCGTTCGACCTCACCTTCAAGGCCGATAATACTAACGATGATGGATTGCAGATTCTTTTTGAAACTGGCAAGACGGATAAAGGTGTTTCGATACTCTATGATGAAACCAACAATGACATTGTGGTTTATTATAATGATAAGGACGAGCAGCCGAATACTACTTTTACGCTGACGGCGGATCTGGATGATCTGGCGGGTGACGGCAGTATCGCTGCAGTCGATGCAACTGCAGATTTTGTGCATGTTACATTGGTCATAGCAGGAGCAAGTACTGATGGTGTCTATACTGATGATAAGCTCACGATTTATGTGAATGGTATTGATGGAGGGTCATTAACTAACGGCGCTGATGGTATCGAAATAAAAAAATGGAGTGATGCAAATGCCGCTGGTTTAGGGACTGAGGCAGGTGGCAAACATGCCGGTGATGACATTAATGCAGGATCGAATTTCGTCGGTCAAATGGCAACATTCAACTTTTTTGAAACTGCGTTAACAGCAGCTGATGTCCAGCAAAATTTTGACAGGCTTGTTGTTGCTCCCACAATTGAGGTGACTTCGGTTAGCAGTGCTACAGCTGGTGCTACTGCGGTTCCAGGTGGTGGTTCAGTACAGATCACCACCGATTTGGGTGGGCTGGTGACGGTCCATTCAGATGGCACAGTGGAGTATTCCCCGAATGGACAAACGATTTTTGCTGATCTTAACTTCGGTGATAATCCGGTGGTGGATAGTTTTACCTATACCGTCTCCAGTACTGGAGATGATGATGTCGCGACGGTCAACATTACTGTCGATGCCAGTAATGAGTTTGACCTTGCTTCTCTTACAGGTGGAAGCGGCAGCCAGGGGACTATATTCAATGGTATAGCAAGCGAAGATCGTGCTGGGCATGTATTCGCAACAGGAGATGTCAATGGTGACGGCTTTGATGATTTGATTATTGGTGGTCCCGGGGTTGACACCTTTACTGGAGAGACCTATGTAGTGTTTGGTAAATCAGGCGGCTTTGGTGACGAGTTTGAGTTATCTTCACTGGCAGCAGGCGATGGCAGTACTGGTTTTGTCATTAACGGGATCGATGTAAAGGATAATAGTGCACGTTCAATTGATGCCGGTGATTTCAACGGTGATGGATACACCGACATTCTTATTGGTGCGAACCGTGCAGATCCCAATGATTCATTTACTTCCGGCGAGAGCTATGTGGTATTTGGACATGCAGGCTCTTTCGATGCTGAATTAAATCTGGCTGATCTGGCAACTGGCGATGGCAGTACTGGTTTTGTTTTGAATGGTGTTAATAACAATGATATCAGTGGTACATCGGTGGCCTTTGCAGGCGATGTCAATGGCGACGGTCTGGATGATATTGCCATCGCTGCTCCCTGGGCTTCCCCGAATGGTAATACTTATGCAGGTGAGACCTATCTGGTCTATGGCAAAAATGATACTAATCTTTCTTCAATATTAGGGATTGGTACAGGCTCTGATAGCAATCCTGTTGATTCAGGTGAATTTGAATTGTCTTCCTTATTTGTTGCCAACGGTGGTGATGGCAGTAATGGTTCAGTATTCGTTGGTGGTGCGGCATATGATTATAGTGGCAGGTCTGTGGCTGGTGCCGGTGATATCAATGGTGATGGCTTTGATGATTTGATTATTGGGGCCTGGGGTGCGACACCTGATACACGTACAGGTGCTGGTATTTCTTATGTCGTATTTGGTCAAGCAACAACATTTACTGCAGAGTTTGATCTATCTACTGATATTACGGGGATCAATGGGTTTTCACTGAACGGTGTGACTGCCTATGATTATAGCGGTGAGACAGTAGCCTCTGCCGGTGATATTAATGGTGATGGTTTTGAGGATTTGGTGATCGCAGCAATATATGCAAGTCCTAATGGCACATATTCAGGCGAGACCTATGTGGTATTTGGACGCAGCAACGCTAACTTTTCTGTGATGTTAGGTGGTGGTAGTGAATTTGAGTTATCAACTCTTGCGACAGGTGGTGGGACAGATGGCATTGTTTTTTATGGGTCTGCAGCAAATTTCTTTAGCGGAGATGGTGCAGAGACGGCGGGTGATATCAATGGTGATGGCTTTGATGATTTGCTGATTGGTCGCTGGAGTTACAATGACACCGGGCTCGATACGGGAGAGAGCTATGTAGTGTTTGGAAGTGATAATTTCACACCATTTTTGGGCATAAATCCTGGTGTTGATGATGGAGTATTCGAACTCTCAATTATTATTCCACCGACAGATAATCACGTTACAGGAATATCGTCCACTGTGACTGCAGGGTTTGTCTTGTCTGGTATTGACGATGACGATATCAGCGGCGAGTCGGTTTCCTCGGCAGGTGATGTCAATGGCGATGGTTTTGATGACATTATCATCGGCGCTTATCACGGCGCACCGAATGGTGTCAGATCAGGTGAAGCCTATATTATTTACGGAAAGGATTTTCGTTTTGAATCCCCCATAGTTGGAAGCAGCAGTGCAGATGTCGTGAGTGGTAGCGACACCTTAAGTTCTGGTGCCGGAGATGACACGCTTACGGTTGACAGCCTTCCATCTAATACTGCTCGAGTCGATGGCGGTAGTGGTACAGATACTCTGAGTTTGACGGGCGGTATATTATTGAATCTCACCACCTTGAGTAATACGGTTTACCAGGGCATTGAGGTTATTGATCTAACTACAGGTGGTAATTCATTACGATTAAACGAATTAGATCTGTTTGACCTCTCGGGATCAAGTAATGTTCTGACTGTAAATGGCACAACAGGGTTAGTAACCCTGGATGCATTAAATCCAGGGAATGGTGGCTGGTCCTTTGATGGGTTGCTTGATGGCTATAATGTATACACTAATGGCGAAGCTATTATTCGAATTCTTAACAGTATAAGTGTAACCGTGTCTGCTGTTATTCCTTTAGACATAGATCTATTAGCGGAAGATGAAGAGCTGATTGCCAGTTCTGAATTTGTTCCTGAAGATGAATATTTTACACAGGAAAATTCAGGTGATACAGGGAATATTGTTTCTCTAACAAATCATGAAGTTATTGATGATGTTAGTCCTGAATTATTGCTTGAAACCGATGCATATGCCGATGTAGTGAAAACAGGGGTGACGCCCTTCAGCCAACAGTTACAAAATGTTGCAAATACTTTTACTGTTAAAGCCAATACTTTGATGTCAGCACTGACAGGCTAGCACACTTTACAATCCACAATAACATTCGGAGATGATGACCTTCAGATTATATTCAGTAAACTCATGCTGGTATCCTAGTGTAAAATAGTACTTATTATGAGTGGAATATTCGGACTTTATTTTCGTAATCAGCAGGCGATTGACAAAAATATCCTGGTCGATATGGGCGCATCAATGATGCATCGTGGGCCAGACGGAATGGAGGTTTGGCTGGAAAATAATATCGGTATGGGAAATTGTATATTCCATACCACTCCAGAATCAGTCGGTAAAAAACAACCCTGGTTTGATAATGAACAGGGACTGGTGATTACGGCGGACGCACGTATTGATGCCCGTGATGACCTTGCAAGGAAACTAGGTCTGTTTAATCGTCTAAGAAATGGTATTTCTGATTGTGAATTACTTCTTGCCGCTTACACCAAGTGGCAAACAAAATGTGTTCACCATTTGATAGGAGATTTTGCTTTTCTAATTTGGGATCAGAAAGAACAACATATATTTTGTGCCAGGGATCATCTCGGTGTGAAACCTTTTTATTACCATGTTGCAGACAATATTTTTGTTGCTGCTTCAGAAGTTCGGTCAATTCTTAAAGTGCCGCAAGTTCCAAATACCATCAATCAAGGTCGAATAGCAGACTATCTGGTGGATCAACTAGAAGGGATCGATAAGATCTCAACTTTTTATGAGGGAATTTCCAGACTTCCTCCTGCGCATTCATTAACAATCACAAATCAAAAAATATCGATTAATAAATATTGGGAACTAGATCCGGAATTTGAGACTCAGTATCAATCAGACAATGAATATGTTGAAGCATTCCATGAAATATTTAAAGAATCCGTTAGTGATCGTCTTCGAGGTAATGGAGAAGTAACGTCAATGTTAAGTGGCGGTCTTGATTCTTCCTATATCGTAGCTACAGCAAAACAGCTTAATCAAATGATGGGGAAGCCTCCTTTGATTACATATTCCGGGGTCACAGAAAATGACGCTGCTTGTCGTGAAACTCATTTTATAAAATCCGTCATCTCACAAGGAGGGCTTAACCCGATAACGGTCACTACAGATGATATAGCGGCTTATGAACAAGAACTCATGTTAAGAGATGCTTCACTAGAAGAGCTTTTTGATACGTATATGACGATGCCACGATTATTTTATTTAATGGCACGCGATCGGGGACAGCGAGTAATGCTAGATGGAGTAGATGGTGATCTGGTGCACTCATTATCAACGTCTTACCCGACCAGTCTAATTCAAAATGGCCATTATCTCAGGGCGATTTCAGAGAGTTTCGATATCTGGCGTAATAGCTTCAGAAAAGAAACATCACTATATAAACTTCTGGAGATGACTATTCGGGCTGCGCTGGTACCTGATTGGTTACGCAAATGGCGACAGCGTCTGCCTGCAAAATCTATGTTAGAGATAAATCTGCAAGCTACCCATATCAATCGGGATTTTTCCATAGAGGTAGATATTGAATCCAGATTATCGCAGTTGCATAGTCATAATATGCTTTCTATCCATGCGAGCTTACGCGAGAAACATGTGCAAAGCATTATGCACCCTTACTTGACCGTGGCACTGGAACGTTATGATCGAGTAGCAGCGGCTTGCTCAATTGAGCCGCGTCATCCATTATTAGACAAACGTCTGGTCGAATTTAGTGTCAGTCTTCCATGGGATCAAATAGTCAGGAATGGTTGGTCTAAATTTATTATTCGACGCGCGGCAGAGTCCAATTTGCGTGGTGAAGTTGCCTGGCGCCAGGGATGGGATTCCATAAACTGGACTTTCACCAGTGCTTTAGTCAAAAAAAGACATCAATTCATGACTAAAAGAATTGTTGAGCAACAGTCAATATTAAGTAAATATATAGATTCAAAAATGTTACAATTTGCCGCAGAAAATAAGGAATATATTGCTTCATATGATGATGAATGCTTGATTTATAGTATCTATCACCTGGCGGATAAGTTGCAGTCTAATCTATGAGGAATTGAGAAATGGTAATCAGAAATACAAAGGACAAGCATAATTCCACAGCTACAAAGAAGTCTTATTGTTCCCCGGCATTGACACATTTTGGCACTATCCGGGAATTGACTTCTGGAGGCAGTTCTGGAGATAACGAGGGCATGAAGAATAAGGATATGAAGAAACGCTCATAAACATCTAGTAACATATGTGCTTAATACTATCATAAGTAAGCTAATTTTTATCCCATTCTGTTTTTAATCAGCACAATGTTAGATTTATTTCGAATACGTATATAAATCAAAATAAAACTTAATATAGTCTCACTTTCCAATAAAAATCAAGACATAAATCTTATGTATAGCATATCCGGTTTTGGGTCGATGATAATTGATAAGGGCCGCATGGATCCATATGTAGCGGCCTTACTTGATGCTGTGCAGCCTGATTCCATTGTGATGGATATTGGCACGGGCACAGGTATTTTTGCCTTGCTAGCCTGTCACTTCGGTGCGCGTCATGTTTATGCCATAGAACCTGATGATGCCATACAGGTAGGGCGGGAATTAGCGGCTGCGAATGGTTTCGCAGAGAAGATAACATTCATTCAGGACTTGTCTACGAAAATTACCTTACCTGAAAAGGCGAATATCATAATTTCAGACATGCGCGGCATGCTACCACTTTATGAACACCATCTTCCTTCAATTATTGATGCGAGACAGCGCCATCTTGCAAGCGGAGGTAGTTTGATCCCTTTACAGGATACAATGCGAGTCGCAATGGTTGAGGCACCAGAATTATATCAACGCTATGCCGCGCCATGGGATGGTAGTGCCTTTGGAATCGATATGCAGGTCGCACTTCGTTGGGTCAAAAATAGTTTCTGGACTGACAAAGTCATAAAAGAAGATAAAGAACGAATTGTGGGAGAAGCAAAAACGTGGGCAACGCTTGATTATCAGACACTTGAAGGACCGGATACGAAAGGAGAAGTGGTCTGGCAGCTAGATCAAGATGCCACCGTTCATGGATTCAGGATATGGTTTGATACGGTACTTGCGGAAGGGGTAGGCTTTACTAATGCTCCGGATCAGACTGAACTTATCTATGGGAGTGTTTTTTTTCCCTTTCTTGAACCAGTTTTGCTGAATAAGGATGATACGGTCTCAATTACTCTAAATGCAGATTTAATTGGTGATGAATATATCTGGCGTTGGCATACCAGAATTTATGCTAAGAATGATCCTGATAAAGTTATCACAGAATACAAACAGTCTACTTTTGACGGGGTGCCTTTGTCACTTTCTCAAATGCGAAAAAGGGCAGGCAGTTATAAACCTGTCTTGAATGAGGATGGTCTGCTTAATATTGAAATAATGAAAATGATGGAGCAGGGTTTAATGCTGGAAGATATTGCACACAGGATCACTGAAAAATATCCAGAGCGATATGCAGATTGGCAACATGCGCTTGCTGACGTAGGTAAATTATCTGTTAAATACAGTAAGTGACTTACACCGTTGTGTCATTTCGACAGAGGACGCCTACATGGATGTACGACTGCAGGGATGCAGGAGGTAGAACGACTCAGGAGACAAAGTCGAGGTAGGTAGAGTAACGCATGGAGCAGTTACCGAGAAATCCAGTTACTCGATTCTTATTTAGAAGCAAGATTTCTCGCTGCACTCGAAATGACAAGTAAACTAGTGGTTCCCTGGTTGTTTTACGGAAAAAATTTATTACATGTACAACATTTTTGATATTTCAATTGAAAGTGATCTACGCCTGCCAGAGTTATCTGAAGGTGTTGCCAGGGAGACCGTAATAAAGATCAAGTCTGGTGCAGATAGTAAGAGAGCGCACTGTGAGCCAGAACATCTTCATGAATGGAAAGATACAGATGGTGAAATTTGTATGCTGTCTGCGAAGTTTGAAGATAATTATCTTTTACGGTTCCCTGGTCTGGTTGATTTTTTGATCTGCTCATCAGGGGAGTCTGTATTTTATTTCCCAGAATCAGATATTCCTGAAGAGACTATCAGGCATCTGATTCTTGATCAGCTTATTCCAAGAATCTTGGGGCAGCGAGGACATCTTGTATTGCATGCCAGTGCGGTACAAATTATAGATGAAAAGGCTGTTGTATTTCTGGGCGCTACCGGTTGGGGAAAATCCACTATTGCTTCAAGTTACTACGAGAACGGGGCACAATTAATTACTGATGACTGCCTTTTAATAAAGATTATAGAAAATAAGGTATTTTGTGTGCCTAATTATTGTGGATTACGTCTTTATCCGGATTCTGCTGAGGCGATTTTTAAAGATAAAATGCAATATGAGCCAGTTGCCCACTACACCAGTAAAGAACGGTTGATTCTACATCACGTAGAACCTGAAAAAGCAGAGCCAATTCCGGTCAGTGCAATATTCCTCCTATCTGATCCAGACATAGGCAGTGTCGATACGGTGAGTATAAAAAAGATACAGGGGGCGAAGGAAATAATGGCCATTGTAGAACAAACTTTTCTCATGGACATTGAAGATAAGGCCACCATTTCAAAACAATTTACAAATGCCTCTGTATTAAATGAAGTTTCACCTGTTCTATACGGGCTTTCTTACCCTCGTAAGTATGAAATGCTTGCGGAAGTACGTAACACTGTAGAAATGACAGCAGCAAATATAATTTAAATGATATCAATGAACATTGCCGAGATTACATTAATTGGTTTTGTTGCATTGGTTTTGACGCTATTGCTTACGCCACTTTCTATGAAATTAGCACTTACTGTGGGTGCCATAGATGTTCCTGATGAGCGTAAATTACATGATGCCAACATCCCGTGTCTTGGGGGGCTTGCTTTTGCCATTTCGTTTGGTGTCAGTTGTCTAATATTTTTACCGCTAGATTCGATTCTCAGCGGTCTGTTAATTGGCCTGGTGATTATCACGATAACCGGTTTAGCCGATGATATCTGGCACATACGACCAGCCTTAAAATTCGCTGGTGAGATTATTGCGTCCCTGGTATTCATATTTTATGGTGGGACGGAGTTAACAAGTTTTGGTGATCTGATCGGGATTGGGCCAATAGAAACAGGAATATTTGCAGTGCCGATCACTGTTTTTTGCATGATCGGTGTAATGAATGCGATAAATCTGGTGGATGGCCTGGATGGACTCGCGGGAGGATTAAGTGCCATAGCCTGTCTTTTCCTCGGCTATTTTTCACTGCAATCAGGACAGTGGTTGAATCTGGCCCTGTCAGTCGCATTGCTCGGTTGTCTTCTTGGTTTTCTATATTTTAATACTTATCCTGCAAAGGTATTTATGGGGGATACAGGCAGTTTGGTATTGGGTTATATATTGTCATCTATCTGTGTGCTTTCCCAAAAACTTGATGCTGATATCCCCATCGCACCTATCAGTATGGCCTTGATACTCGCTTTGCCTATTGCAGATACACTATGGGTAATGACGAATCGAGTATGTCGAGGTAAAAGCCCATTCACACCTGATAATACCCATCTTCACCATGATCTACTAACACTCGATTTGCCACACTCTGCTATTGTCTATGTCCTATATGGATGTATGTTCATTTGTGGTTTTTTAGCTGTATTGATGCAATCAATGGATGAATGGCTTCAGTTCGCCATAGGCACGGGATTCATTATTTCCGTGTACGTGATAGTGGCTGTGTTTCAACGAAGGGGCTGATTTCTTTCAGCCTGATGATAATTCGTATGAAAATACTGGTAGTTGATTGGTTAATTCCTCTTTTCATGGCGAAAATGCGAATTGCATCATAGAGTTAGGTAATCAAGCGATGCTAGTCTCTGTTTCCCGAATAGGTCGATGACACACTCAAAAAGTTAGGGATTGTCAGTGAATACTAACGGAAATATAATACCGACAGATACCTGTAAATCGCAAATTGATCAACCGGATTTTACACAAGATCAAAATAGACATTAATTCCTTTAATATTAATTAGTTAACTATTATTTCAATAATTGACATTAGATATAAATTCATCTAGATTCCCAACATCGGAGTGGTGTGCCTGTGGTTTGTGCAGGGGACCATTCTTTATGCCGTGTCACAACACGATAAAGCAGGCGAAGTAATCTTTAAATTACGATGAGATATATGGGAAATTTAAATTGCATCGAAAGTTGACGAGGTCGAGAAACCTGGTTATTTCCATTGTGCTCTGCGGAGTCACAGGGTCTGCACTCGCCATTGATAAATCTTATTCTACAAAGGATGGGGTGGGGGGTGATATCAAGATTGCTGGAATCACTGCATATCCCAGCATGAAGATCATTACTCGTCACGATGATAATATATACGAGTCTGCCGCAAACGAAAAATCCTCTCCTATAGTCATTGTTAAACCTGCGGTTAAGCTTCTATTGGAAGACAATATCAAAACATTGACGCTGGACTATGATATTGAAGTTGGTACCTATACCGATAGTAGTAGAGATAATTATACAGACCAGAAGCTACTTGGCATTTTCGAATTTCTCCCAACAACCAAACTCAAGATGGCGCTACGTGTTGAATATCTGGATGAGCACGATCCTCGTGGTACAGCACGAACCGAAGGGATCGGTGGGATTAACCCACTGAACCTGGATCCGGATGAATGGCATTCCTACGGTATTGGTGGGCTGGTCAGCTATGGCTCACCTAATGCGACAGGGCGTATTGAGCTAGCGACTGATTATGTCACAAAAGACTACGATAATAATCGGCTGTTCACTGCTGATCGTGACCGCGATGACTTCCATCTACGAGGTACTTTTTACTACAGGATACGGCCTAAAACACGATTATTATTTGAAGTAAGACGAAGAACTTTTGATTATGAAAATGATCCTGTCGGTGCTCCGTCTCTGGACAGTACTGAACGGGATTATCTGTTTGGTATAGATTGGGAGAGAACCGCCAAAACAACGGGATATGTCAAATTAGGTTACAGGGAGAAAGATTTTGATTCGGATTTGCGAAGTGATTCTGGTAATTTTGCATGGGAATCTGGTACCCGATGGAGACCCAGAACATATTCGACGGTGGATTTGAGCACTGCGCGAAGAACAGATGAAACCAATGGTATTGGTGATTCCATTGAAGTAAGTGAATATAAAGTTTCATGGAAACATGACTGGCGTGACCATATAAGCAGCAGTATTCACTTCCTCTATAGTGATGATGAATATGAAGCCTCTATTCGTGAAGACACCAGGTTGAGAGCTGGTATAAATCTTAATTACAAATGGCGTCGTTGGGCCAAAATAAGCGCGGGATATCGATATGAGGAACGTGATTCAGATGTAAATTTATTTGATTACGAGCAAAATATATTTGACCTCACACTTGATTTAACACTTTAGTATTAAATTTTTCTCTAAGATGACACACCCTTGTCATCCTATGCTCACCAGTAGCCAGGTAAAAGTTTATAATAACTTGGTTAGCTACGAAAGTAGCAACAAGGCAGAGCACACTACAAATTGTCATTCGCGTATAAATGCCGTTCGAAATGAGAGTCTCTGTCTTGTCATTTGAGAGAGAAGCTGGACAGTTCAATAGGCATAAAAGCCTGCATACAGGATGGCTAGCTGAGATCTCATCAGATTGAAGAGAGCGAGGTGAAGACAATGATCCAGTTTGTAGGGATTGATATATCCAAAGACACATTTGATTTTTATTTTGAGCAAGCAGGTCGCGCGATGCAATGGCAGTTGCAACAAAGCGAAGCGGATTATGAAACTTTTATCAAGCTTATCGGTTCTAGTCGATGTTGTGTGATGGAGGCAACCGGGAACTATCACTTGAAGTTAGTGAATTATCTACATCGGCATGATATTGAAGTGGTGGTAGAGAACCCGTTAAAAATCAAACGCTATGGACAGATGAAGTTACAACGCGCAAAGACAG
>Ga0164315_10004143_pt1 | contig 11230 bp, 7 predicted proteins | sample GuaBasSedimGuay6_FD_113737 | JGI IMG/M metagenome (GOLD analysis project Ga0164315, IMG submission 113737) | Subseafloor sediment microbial communities from Guaymas Basin, Gulf of California, Mexico - Guay6, Core 4569-2, 0-3 cm | ecosystem: Environmental > Aquatic > Marine > Hydrothermal vents >...
CATTTGTTTTACCCATCAGACAAAAACCTCCTCAGTAATCACCGTTGTTTCCGTATTCTGGGTTTCTCTGTCACGGATTATTTCCAAAGCCCTTCGATATTCAATCGGCATAACCTTAACAAAACTCGGCAGGCTCTCTTCCCAGGAATCAAGGATTCGGGTTCCCACCAGGCTGTCGGTATATTCCACATGACGTTCAATCAGAGTTTTCAATACCAGGATATCTTCTTTTTCCACAACCGGTTCAATATCAACCATTTCCAGATTGCAACGGGTATCAAACAGTTGATTCTCATCGTAAACATACGCAAGCCCCCCGGACATTCCAGCAGCAAAATTCACTCCTGTCGGACCGAGTATCACCGCAGTGCCTCCGGTCATGTACTCACAGCCATGGTCTCCGACGCCTTCTACCACAGCTGTAGCTCCAGAGTTCCTTACACAGAACCGCTCACCGGCCATTCCGTTGATAAAGGCCTCCCCACTTGATGCCCCAAAGAGATTGACGTTACCGGTAATGATGTTTCTGAATCCGGAGAACGTTGAATCCAGAGGGGGCAGCAGTATCAGTCGTCCACCGGAGAGCCCCTTACCAAAATAATCGTTGGACTCTCCGGCAAGTTTGAATGTAATACCCCGGGTGATAAACGCTCCGAAGCTCTGTCCCGCCGAACCTTTGAAATTAACTGTAATTGTGTCGTCGGGAAGCCCTTTTGAACCGTACTTTCTGGTTACGTTGTAGCTTAATGTAGCACCGACAGTTCTATTACTGTTCCGGATAGCTCTCTCCAGTGTTACCCTCTTCCCTTTATCTATTGCTTCTTTGCAGGCCTTAACCAGTTCAGGGTCTAAAGAGAGCGTAAAATCATGATCCTGATGGGAGGTACAGCGCAGAGGTTCACCATCCACACGCCGGGGGGGCATCAGGATTTTTGAAAAATCCAGACCTTTGGTTTTGTAATGGTTTACCGCATCATCCACTTCCAGCATATCCACCCGGCCAACCATGTCATCCAGACTCCGAAAACCCAGTTCCGCCATAATGCCCCTGAGCTCCTCTGCAATAAAGCGCATGAAGTTCATCAGATGCTCAGGCTTTCCGGGGAACCGTTTACGGAGTTCCGGATTCTGAGTGGCAACACCCACCGGGCAGGCATTGGTGTGACAGGCCCTCATCATCACGCAGCCCAGAGATACCAGGGCTGCCGATCCGAAGCCATACTCCTCTGCCCCCAGTAATGCGGCAATGGCCACATCTCTTCCGGTTTTCAGCTGTCCGTCGGTCTGAATACGGATACGGCTGCGCAGCTTGTTCATTACCAGAACCTGCTGAGTCTCCGCCAGTCCCAGTTCCCACCAGGTTCCGGCATACTTGATGGAACTTAAAGGGGATGCGCCGGTACCACCGTCACCTCCTGAAATAAGCACCATATCCGCCTTACCTTTGGCAACACCGGCGGCAATGGTACCCACTCCGGCTTCGGAAACCAGCTTGACAGAAACTCTTGCATCGGGGTTGGCATTTTTCAGATCAAAAATCAGCTGAGATAAATCTTCAATCGAATATATATCATGGTGAGGCGGAGGGCTGATAAGCATCACACCGGGGGTTGTAAACCTGACATCGGCAATTTCCTGATTCACCTTATGCCCGGGAAGCTGGCCCCCCTCTCCAGGTTTTGCCCCTTGAGCCATTTTTATCTGCAGTTCATCACAGTTCGCCAGATAGGCGGCATTCACACCAAAACGCCCGGAGGCTATCTGCTTGGTATAACTCTTTCGATCAGACCCGTCGGAATCCGGAGTGTAGCGGGCTTCATCTTCACCACCCTCACCGGAGTTACTCCTGCCGCCTAAAGCGTTCATGGCAATAGCAACTGTTTCATGAGCCTCCCGGCTGATGGAACCGTAGGACATGGCACCGGTGGTAAAGCGTTTCACAATTTCTTCAACCGGTTCCACTTCTTCCAGAGCCACCGGATGTCCTTTTTTAAACTTGAACAGACCCCGCAGGGTATTCAAACCTCTGGATCGATCGTTGATAATCCCTGAATATTCCCGAAACTTATCAAAGTCGTCATTCCTGACAGCTTTGTGCATGGCAACTATTGCCTCGGCGCTGAAGAGGTGGCGGTCTGACTGAACCCGGGAAGAATACGAACCTCCCGAGGGGAAGCGGACACTGTAAACATCATCCGGTGCACAGGTCTGCTAATGCCGTTTACCGACAGGCTCCTCCACTGCCGATATAGTTATACCGCCGATGAGGCTGGCGGTTCCGGTGAAATACTTATCCACCAGAGAGTCAGAAAGACCCACAGCTTCAAAAATCTGGGCACCACGGTAACTTCTGATCGTGGAAATACCCATCTTGGACATCACCTTGAGCAACCCTTTCTTGACAGCTGTGATGTAGTGTTCCATAGCATGCTGCAGGGTGAGATCTTCAGGAAGATAACCTCTACCCCGTATTTCAGAGAGGGATTCAAAAACCAGGTAAGGGTTTATACCGCTGCATCCATAACCGACTAAAGTGGCAAAATGCTGCACTTCCCGAACTTCGCCTGACTCGAGAAGCAGACCGGTAAGATGCCTTTTACCTGCCCTGATAAGGTGATGATGAACACCTGATACTGCCAGAAGAGCCGGAATAGCCAGATGTTCTTTATCAACACCCCTGTCAGAAAGGATTACCAGAGAGGCTCCCTCATCGATACATTTTTCAACCGAGATGCATACTTCCTTGAGAAACTTCTCCATAATTCCGGTTTTCCCTTCAACAGAAAATGCCAGATTAACTGTATCTACTTTGAAACCCTCATGGTCCACCTCTCTGAGGTATTTGATATCATCATTTGTCAGTACGGGATGTGCCAGTTTCAGCTGCCGGCAGTGAGCCGGTGTTTCACTGAGAAGGTTCCGCTCTTTTCCGATAAAACTCATCAGGGACATCACAAGATGCTCTCTGTAAGGGTCGATGGGAGGGTTTGTCACCTGGGCAAAGTGCTGCCGGAAGTAATCGTAGAGCAGCACCGGTTTCTCTGACAAAACCGCCAGAGGACTGTCATTTCCCATGGAACCGATAGGCTCCTGGCCGTTAGTGGCCATGGGAACGATAATTTTATGTATATCCTCATAAGAGTAGCCGAAGGCCCTCATCTTCAAACGAAGGGTTTCCAGGTCGTAATCTGCATCCCTGGGAGCCTGGAGCAGGCCGGCCAGTTCAATCTTTTCTTCACTGAGCCAGCGCCGGTAGGGACTCTGACGGCATATATGGCTTTTTACTTCATTATCCCGGACGATACGCTTGATGGCCGTATCCACGACAAAAATCTTTCCCGGTGCCAACCGGCCTTTTTCCAGAATGTTCTTCGAGTCAACCTCGATAACACCGGTTTCCGAAGCCATGATAACAAGGCCATCTTTGGTAACTGTGTAACGCCCCGGCCGCAGACCGTTCCGGTCCAGGGTGGCTCCGATACGGGTACCATCGGTAAATGCTATAGCTGCAGGCCCATCCCAGGGCTCCATAATGGCGGCATGATACTCATAAAAGGCCCGTTTATCCTCGGACATGTGATATTTGGTCCCGAAGGCTTCGGGTATCATCATCATGGTTGCATGTTCCATGCTTCTGCCGGACTGGGTGAGAAGTTCAAAAACATTGTCAAATACCGCTGAATCACTTCCTTTGGATTCGGCAATAGGAAAGAGTTTTGCCAGATCATCGGCAAAAAGATCCGAAGACAGGCTGGTTTCCCTGGCATGCATGGTATTCAGATTTCTCCGCAGAGTGTTTATTTCTCCGTTATGGGCGATATAACGAAAGGGCTGAGCCAGAGGCCATGAAGGAAATGTATTGGTGCTGTAGCGCTGATGCACCAGGGCCATAGAACTCACCACATCAGCATCCAGAAGATCCGGATAAAAAGTGAGAAACTGAGGTGCTACAAACATGCCCTTGTAGACAATCGTCCGGGAAGAAAGAGATGCCAGGTAATAATCTTCCAGCTCAAATCCCTTTGCAGTTCCGTTGTTCTCAAGACATTTTCTCAAGACGAATAGAGAACGCTCCAATTCGGAACCTTCCACACCTTTTCTACTGACAAAAAACTGCCGGATATAGGGCATTACACGTCGGGCCAGATCCCCCAGGCATTCAACATCCACCGGAACATCCCGCCATCCCAGAAAATTCCACCCTTCATCCCGGCATATACTCTCGGTAAAATCGGAAGCCTGTTTCCTCATTTTTTCGTCAAGGGGAAGAAACAGCATCCCGGCACCGTAGGAGCCTTCTTTCGGCAGCTTGAAATCAGTTACTTTATCAAAGAATCTATGAGGAATCTGAAACAGCATGCCGGCACCGTCTCCGGTTTTCTGATCCCCGCCAACAGCCCCCCGATGTTCCAGATTACAGAGAATTTCAACACCTTTTTCGATAATATCGTGAGTTTGTTCACCATTGATACGAACGATAAAACCAACCCCGCAGGCATCATGCTCAAAATCGGGATTGTACAGGCCGTGTTCCTTCATCATAGATATCCCCTTTTTGTGGCAATTGATTGCCGCAAAGAATAAGATAATCAGGATGAGACTGTCAAGAACCCGTTCAATTCAGGAAATATTGCCGTAGTAAATGCCTGTAAAGAACAAGATGAGATTCTCCATTCCTTCAATAGGTGAACCTACAGCCGCCCAGTACCGCCCCCGGGGCATCGAGGCATTCAGTATAAACTCAGCCGACCAGAAGCCTGAGGAATCGGTCTGCAGCTGAACCGCTGAAACAGGAAGTAAAAGAATCTTCCCCTCTCGGTATTCATCACTCACATGGTACAGAGCCACCTGAAGGCTCCCGGGGCCTGAATCCTGATGACCGAAGGCATAAACTGTGTCTCCCGGGGAATAATGACTCCGTGGTGAATCTCTCAAGGGATCCGGATCAGGAATCGGAACAAGAGAAATATCTGCGGGTATCAGATCAAACTTTCCGACTGCCGCCGGCCAGTTGTTGTCGTTGAGAAAGGCGTAAATCTCCCATGAGCCGGCATGCAGCGTTGCCAGGGGGAAAAAATCCACCAACAGAACGCCGGGTAAGAGTTCGCAATCATTCAGACTGTAATATCGATCGTAGCTCTGGGAACCATAAGATTCTGCAACGATGTGAAGGCGTCCGCGGCTGTTCGAACTATCCGGGGCACCGGGATTATCATCAGCATTTGCATCTGAGTTTTCTCCTGAGTTTTCGCCAAAAACAAAAGTCCTGAGATCAGATTCTGGTGAATCAGAAAAGGGAATAACAAGTTTTTCCTGATCGGCATTGTAAGTGATAACACCTTCGGAAGTCTTTTCAATCTGAATTTCATTCTCCAGACCGAAAACCGGCAGCAGGATTTCGGGAAGATTCCGGGGATTCAGAACACCAGGAGCCTCTAAAGGGGCATTTTTATTCTCTCCGGGGGGAACTACACCGGGATCGGGAGGAACCGAATCTCCCGAAACCTCTCCGAAGCTCAGAAAACCTCCGTATGTCCAGCCGGAGTACCCATCGGCCCGGATAAAAAACCACGGAGAATCAAACCCGGCAATATCTTCGGTCCACCCGGTTCTTGATTCCACAAGAACACGGTTTCCTGTCATCAGATGACCGACAATCTGCGCATCAAGATAGGGAGCGTCCCTCACCCGCAGAGAATCAGCAGTTACTGTGGCTGTTATTTTTTCCGAAACAGGGACCGCTGGAACAGCTATAGGAGCCACAGGAGACTCAACCACCGCCGTCTCAACCTTTTTCCCACCGCAGGATACTGTCACAAGTAGTGAGATAATGCCCATACAGAAAAAAACCGATCTTTTCATCATACCCTTTCTTACAAACTTATCAGATTTCCTTATGCATTTTTTTTACCGCTGCTGCAACGAAATCCCGGAACAAAGGTCCTGATTCCAGAGGACTTGAGGTAAACTCAGGATGGAACTGCACACCCACCGACCATGGATGATCCGGCCACTCGGCGGACTCCACCAGCAGCCTGTCCGGGGTAAAGGCAGAAAAAATCAAACCGGAGTTCTCAAGTTCCTCTCTATAGGTATTATTCACCTCATAACGATGACGGTGACGCTCTTTAATACTTGTTCTACCATATGCCTTGTAAATAAGGGTGTTCTCAACCGCTACCGACTCACTTAAGCCCAGGCGCATGGTTCCTCCATACTGGGTAACATCCACCTGCTCTTCAAGAAGGGCAATCACATTGGATGGACCGTCTGGAGTGAACTCTCCGCTGTTGGCCTCTGCTATGCCCATCACATTCCTGGCCCACTCAATAACCTGAATCTGCATACCAAGACAAATCCCCAGATAGGGCAGTCCGCTCTCCCTGGCAGCCCGGGCCGCAGCAATCATTCCCGGAATACCCCTCTCCCCGAACCCACCGGGAATGAGAATCCCCTGAACACCGTTCAGAGCCTTTTGAGTCTTCTCAAATGAAGTTAAAGACTCAGAATCAATTTTTCGGATTTTGATGCGAACGCCGTTGGCGATGGCACCGTGAACCAGGGATTCGTCGATTGATTTATAGGAATCATCCAGCTCGATGTATTTCCCCACCATGGCAATCTCAACAACTTCTTCAGAAGCTTTCCAGGTTTCAGAGACTTTCTCCCAGGCACTGAATTTATCATCCTTCACATCCAGTCCCAGACGTTCACACACCACCCTGTCCAGCCCCTGATCCCGGTACACAACCGGAATCTCATATATTGTGGTATTTACATCATGGGCCGAAAGAACACATTCATAATCAATATTGGTAAAATTGGCGATTTTCTTCTTCATCGCATCATCCATCTCAGTGGCGATACGGCAGAGTAGAACCTCAGGTTGTATACCGATTTCCCTGAGTGTCTTCACAGAATGCTGGGTGGGCTTGGTTTTAAGCTCACCGCCGGTCACCGTGGGTATAAGGGAAACATGGACGCTGATGGCATCCCGCCGGGTACGTTCATGAATAATCTGTCTGACAGCTTCCAGAAAGGGAATGGATTCAATATCGCCCACCGTACCGCCAATCTCGATAATCGTAACGTCGATCCCTTCTTTTTCACCCAGGGTATAAATCCGCCGCTTAATTTCGTCGGTAATATGGGGAACCACCTGGACACATTTGCCAAGATAATCCCCTTTTCGTTCTTTACGTATAACTTCCTGATATATCTGACCTGTTGTAATTGAGTTCGCCGCACTTAAAGGGGATGCGGTAAAACGGGCGTAATTGCCAAGGTCCAAATCGGTCTCTGCACCATCATCGGTAACAAAAACCTCGCCATGCTGATAGGGACTCATCGTTCCGGCATCAACATTCAGATACGGGTCTATCTTAATCATGCAGACCGATAAACCACGACTTTCGAGCAGACTCCCAAGAGATGAAGCCGCGATGCCCTTGCCTAAGCTCGAACAAACGCCGCCGGTAACAAAAATGTACTTCCTCATGGGGTTTTATTATCCCCGGCAGACGGGGTGAGGGTCAACGCCGGAATGCAGAATGCAAGAACGTCGAAAAGACTATTTCAACCTGGACAAGCGGGAAGAGAGTTCTTCATAGGAAAAAAGGACCGAGTAATCGATTAAACCCGAAAGGGCTTTGGAATCAATGGTAATCCCATCCTCCACCAGAGGCGCCACCGCATTCAAACCTCCGGCAATCACCAACCCCGTCCTGCCGTCCCCCACGGGGATGTCCAGAAGAGCCTGGCTGGAATAACCCATTTTCAAAAAACCTCCCAAACCCCGCCCCTTTAACCGGGCATCAGTTTCTTTAACCCGGTCTCTGGCTGAAGAGGGAATCTCCCTGAAACTGGCTCCAATCAGGCCATTCCCGTTCCGGGCAGCTTCTGCGGTGCTGGTCATACCGCTGGTTATGTAGATTTCCAGTGGATCCAGGCTGGTTCCATCGTACTTTATTACCGCAGTAAACCGGTCCGGAGCCTTATCGTGAATCTCCAGTAAACCGCCGAACACACTGGTAACCGGAATACCCGCCTGAATCAGAGCCCCGTTGAACGTGATGGAGCAGACCGTACCCAGACCCACCATCCCCCGGGGGATTACACTCTCACCGATGGATTCCCCCTCATCAACCAGGGCCATCAGACTGCCGTGAGCCAGACCTGAAGAAAAAACCGGTGAAATTTTATCCCCGAGAGCATCACGATAACGCTTTTCAACCAGTGAAAGGTTTACCAGTACCGTGCCTTCAGCTGTTTCGGGGTTGAAGGTCATTCTGAAGGTCATTTCATCAATTTTGGAAGATAGAAATCCCACACGGTCGTAAACATGGGCCCTGGAAAGCTCCATTAAGCCTCTGGGAGTTAAAAAACGGCCCTTTTTCTCTTTATATCCGGTAAAACCCTGATTATCGAGAGCCTGAAGATGGAAACGCACCGTCCGCTCACTTATATCCATACCTCGGGAAGTAAGTTGTTCCTGAATCCTCTGGCTGGATAAGGGCGAACCCGATTCCCGGAGGATTTTCATCATCAGAAGGCGTTTTCTCTCAACCCTGTCACTCATAAGGGCAAGCCTAACCCGCCCTCTGAATCACTGTCAAATAACACGGCAGGTACTTGCCGTAAAAAGATTATGGATGAACGGCCGACAAATCGTTATCTTTAGGGTTATGACATTTAAACTGAAATCTTTAATTCTTCTTTCTTTATTGACCTCTATCGCTCTGAGCAGCTGTATGGTTGAGCAAAGTCTCACACTCAACCCGGATCATTCAGGTGTGTGGAATCTGGAAGGTGAAGCCATGGCCTTCACCGCTTCGGCACTGGACGATCTGGCCATACTCGGGGGATACAACGATGCCACAGCCCTCTACGATGAAGCTGTGGTGAACTCAAGAACCGATCTTGCCAAACGTGATGATATCAAAAGCTACCGGGTGAACAGAATGGGAGCACAGGGCTGGAAAGCCGATATTGAGTTCAAGGATATTGAAACCCTGCTGGGCAGTGCCGAGGCACAGGGCATTGCTGAAATCAGCTCCAGGGGTACCGTCAGCACACTGACCCTCCGCTTCGACCGGGAAAGAGCTGCCCAGCTGTCAGAACTGATACCCATGATGCAGGATCCCAGTTTCTCCCTCTTCAATCCGGCGGCCACCGGGGGAATCGGAGAGGAAACCTACATCACCGGTATTCTTGGATTCACCTTCGGAGAGGAAAACATACCGGCCATCAGGCGGGCCTCCATCGGCATGAATGTAACCCTGCCGGGAAATATCACCTCGGTGAGCGGCGGAACGCAAACCGGCGATAGAACTGTACTCTTCGAAACACCATTCACACGGTTTATGGTACCCGATGATGAGATAAACTGGTCGGTAAGCTGGCAGGAGTAAAGCTTTGAGACAGAAAGTATCCGTGCTGGGGGCAGGTGCCTACGGTACCGCAATCGCCAGAACCCTGGCCCGGAACAAACACGAAGTAACACTCTGGAGCTACGATGAAGCTCATGCAGCCCGTATCAATGAAAAGAACGAAAATGTCTCCCGGCTGCCGGGTATCACACTGCCGGATACTCTCAGAGCGGTATCATCCCTGGAAGAGGCCTGCATCGGACGGGATGCCCTGATATTCGCCGTTCCTTCCCTTTACCTTATGGAAATCATCAGACAGGTACTGTTTTTTGAAGATATCGTTGAATCAATTCCCCGAATTGCCGCTGTTACCAAGGGCTTTATTCCCGGAAAACGGGGCATACAGTTTGTCCTGGAAGCCATGGAAGGCTACCTCCCCGGGGCCTACAAAAACCATCTGGTGTACATTTCCGGCCCCAGCCATGCCGAAGAAATGGGACGGGACATGCTAACCGGATTAATCAGCGCATCTGCAGACCCGAAAAATGCCCTTTACTTCAGGAACCTGCTCAAGGGCCCGTCTCTGATGGTATTTCCCTCACTGGATGTTATCGGAGTTCAGGTGAGCGCTGCTGCCAAAAACATCATCGCCATCGCCTTCGGCATCCTGGATGCCCTTAAAGGTATCAATTCCCAGGTGGGGGACAACACCGAGTCTCTGCTCTTTGCCGCCGGGCTTAATGAGATTCAAACTCTGGGAACCACCCTGGGCTCCACACACCCGGAAACCTTCACATCCATTGCCGGTGTCGGCGATCTTGATGTGACATGCCATTCACAGCATGGCAGGAACCGCCGTTTCGGCCGGCAGATAGTACTGGATAAAATTATCGATCCCTTCAGTGATATCGACAGCCTGATAGAACACATCGATGAAATCGGCTACCTCCCGGAAGGGGTCCCGGCCACAAAATACGCCATGGAAATGGTTCAGAACCGCTCCCTGAAACTGCCGGTGATACAGCGTGTTTTCCGCATACTCAACCGGGAAATGGAGCCCCTGGAGCTCATTGAGTCTTTCCGTTCTTTTAACTGATTTCTTGTAATTCACGCATTCTGCCATTACGGTTATTACAATAATGTAATCCATGGAGTATGTGAATGAAAAAAATACTGCTGATTATTGCAGTCCTGCTGTATGCTCTGCTCACCCTGGGAGCTGAAACCGGGGAAATCATTTCCAACACCAATCCAGGCCAATCGGGTATCATCCCCGATGAAGCACGTGAACTGATTCTGTTCGACAATAACGGATTTATTTTCGGATCCTACATGCGTGTTGGACTCCACCGGAATGCCGATGCCAACATGATGGAAGGTGCAGGATGGTGGAATGTGCAGAACGGCTACAACGGCCAGAGATTCATGAACGAGGGAAACTACAATGAGTGGCTCATGGCCTACGAATCCCCCCGGGACGACCCCTCCTGGTGGGGCGGCGCTTATCTGAGAATCGCCTTTGATATTCCCGAGTTCTCCAACGCATGGGCCAATATCTCCGGTTCTGACTATGGAGTTATTCTCCCCGAGGCCTTCTTCCGCCTGGGATACTCGGATAAGAGCTGGAATTTCTGGCTGGGCCGGCGCTACAACGACAAGGTGGCCTTGAATATGATGGATTACTACATAGCCAACCTCGACGGCAACGGCTTTGGAATTGAAAACATCGAAATCGGAACTGCCACCATGGATTTCAACTGGCTCTTCAGCTACGATCCCAATGCACCGATTTCAGGGACTGACTTCACCTACCCGGGAAAAAACACCTGGGCCTTTGTATTCCGGGGAGTTCAGACCGGACC
>Ga0164315_10004145_pt1 | contig 11229 bp, 9 predicted proteins | sample GuaBasSedimGuay6_FD_113737 | JGI IMG/M metagenome (GOLD analysis project Ga0164315, IMG submission 113737) | Subseafloor sediment microbial communities from Guaymas Basin, Gulf of California, Mexico - Guay6, Core 4569-2, 0-3 cm | ecosystem: Environmental > Aquatic > Marine > Hydrothermal vents >...
CAAGGGGAATCTTCAGAGTAATGTTGCGAGTCAGTTTAGTCTCAAGTGATACGTCCCGAGGCATAACAGTTGAATGAGCAGGAACTAGTAGTACATCATCAAAAGTAAAAGCTTCCTGTAAAATTCGCATAGTACCTTCCGTTGTTTAATTGTAGTCAATTTTAAAAATGAATAACGATTATACAATGGTCTGCAGTTTCTGACACGCAAAAAACCCCCGGTCTTAAGACCAGGGGCTTCATGTCGGGAAATTATATGATTCTCGCCTTGAAGGTAAACCTTCCTCTGCTAGCATGTGAATTAGATTCCCGAGGGAATCAATCTTCACGCAGTATTCAGTTACCAAATTGTCTTTCTTCCTGTTACCGAGGCAACAAGTCTGATTCAACAATCAGTCAGCTTCTTTACCCTTACGGGTTTTGAGGCTTTCTGCTTCAGCACCGCCGCTGTTACCAGCTACGTCACCGCAAATTATCCAGCTGTATAGCTTCTGCTTCGGTCCCCCGAAGCTTTAACCATAGAACCTTCTGTAAAAGTACCTTTCCAGTTACCTGGAATCTTCGCTTTACAGGCCTTTCAGTATTCCTACTGTCAGTTTCGCCCTTCGATTTCTACCGATCCTTACGAACCGACAGGCCTCTTGTGACTCTTCAGGCAACTACCCCTGAAGGATCTAAGATGAACCCTTCCCTTTTGGGGATTTTGTCATCTCATCTGCCTTGGGCCTGCTTTTCTTTCCGAAGAAAGATCCGCCACCTTTGGCATCCTTCCATCAAATCGACCTTCATTTCTGAGAACCTCTTTTAAGGAAGTCGGTAAGTATAACATTGGATTTTGGATTGTCAACATTATCTTTATTAAGATCAAATATTACTTGAGAGCTTTTCTTATTCGTACAAGTTCAGAGAGCATTTGATCCAGTTCGTTCAGTGGTAACATACAATCGCCATCACAAGGTGCATTGTCAGGATCAGGGTGTGTTTCAAGGAAGATCCCATCAACACCTGCTGCAACAGCAGCTCTGGCTAGTGGTTGGATAAATTCTTTCTGACCACCTGTTGTTTCTCCATTGCCACCTGGTAATTGAACACTATGGGTTACATCGAAAATAACAGGATATCCGGTCTTTGCCATTACAGGGAAAGATCGAAAATCTACAACAAGGTTGTTGTAACCAAAGGATACTCCTCTTTCAGTAAGAAGAATGTTTTTGTTACCGGTATCTTCAATCTTTTCAATAACATTGGACAAATCCCAGGGAGTTAAAAATTGACCTTTTTTAACATTAACCGGTTTTCCTGTTTTTGCTACAGTCTGAATAAAGTCTGTCTGACGGCATAAAAATGCAGGAATCTGAAGGATATCTGCAACTTCAGCAGTACCTTCGACCTCTTCTTTTTCATGAACATCTGTCAGGATAGGGACATTGAGTTCATCCTTGATCTTTTTAAGGATCTCTAACCCTTCTTTAAAACCTGGACCTCTGTATGAACCGAGACTGGTTCTGTTTGCCTTGTCGTAACTGCTTTTAAAGATAAATGGGACATCATGTTTTCTACAGATGTCTCTAATTTCTCGGCCAACAGTTAAGGGGTCGGTCTCGTTTTCCAGTACACAGGGGCCAGCGATAATGAAGAGAGGATGTCCTTTACCAAGGGTAAAACCTGGTATTGAGACATTGTTAATCACGTTACTCCTCCTGCTTAGATATTTTTTGCATCAGCAAGAAATTGTTCGATTCCTGCCTTTGTCAAAGGGTGTTCAATCATTTGGTTGATTACCTTGGATGGTACTGTTGCAATATTTACGCCGATTCTGGCTGCTTCAAGAACATGCATTGGATGTCTCAAAGATGCTGCTATTACCTCTGTTGCAATACCCTGAACTGCAAATATTTCACAAATATCTGCAACCATTTCTATTCCTTCGGCGGAAATATCATCAAGTCGTCCCACGAATGGGCATACATATGTAGCACCGGCAGCTGCTGCTAATAGTGCCTGTCCCGGATTGAAAATCAAGGTAACATTGGTTTTAACGCCTTTTTCTGATAATCTTGAAACTGCTTTCAGGCCTTCTGCGTTCATAGGAATTTTGATGACAATGTTGTCATCCCATTTTGCCATTTTCAAGCCTTCTTCAACCATTTCATCGGCTGTCGTTCCCATTACTTCAGAATTTACGGGTCCATCTACCATTTTACATATTGCCTTTATTGTTTCTTCCAGGTTTTGTCCGGTTTTGGCAATTAAAGTAGGGTTTGTTGTAACGCCGCTGATAATACCAAGATCATTGTATGTCTTGATTTCATCTAAATCGGCTGTGTCAATATAGAACTGCATTGTTTCTCCTTTTCATTATTTTTTTGAATTGTTATAGTTTAATTTTTATAAACTGTTAAATTAATACTTGTGAATAACTCAGGACTAGAGCTTTACGAATAACTAAGATAGGATTCAACGATTTCATCCCAACGGTTTTGACTTTTTAAGACAAGTTCAACCATTTCACGAAATGCTCCATTTCCTCCTTTTTTGGTTAATACTACATGTACTTTGTTTTGTACATCAATAACAGCGTCAGAAGGGGCACATGTAAGACCAGCTTTTACCATTACAGGTAAGTCAAGAAGGTCGTCTCCCAGGTAGCATATTTCTTCATCTTCAAGAGAATGCCGTTTCTTAAACTCTTCCCAGGCCTTGATTTTCCCTTCAAACCCTTGAAAACAGTCTGAAAATTTCAGTTCTCGTCCTCGTCTTTCAACAGGTGCAGATGTTCGACCGGTAATTATGGCTGTAATAAACCCCGCATTATTTGCCAGAGTTACTCCCATACCATCTTTACTGTCAAATTCTTTAACTTCAAGTTCCTGTGTACCATAAATTATTTTACCGGTAGTAAGACAGCCATCAACATCTGTGACTATGGCTTTAATTTTACTGCAAATATCTGTAAGTTCTTTAGGTGTCATTATTTTAAAAAGCCCCTTTCGTTTTTTGTCTTTAATCCCAGATGCCATTTTTTAACCATTTTATCTATTTCTTTTACCTGAGTCAGAAGTTCTCTCATGTGATGAAGAGGATACATACTGCAGGCATCGCATTTGGCTAATTCTGGACTTGGATGTGTTTCAATAAAGAGAGCATCTATTCCACTGGCTACAGCAGCTCTTGTCAGGTGAGGTACAAATTCAGGGGACCCACCTTCAGGAGCAGAGCTGGAAATCCCAGGTTTTCGAATAATATGGGTAGGGTCAAATACGACAGGAACATTGGCAGATCTCATGGCAGGAAGAGCTTTGAAGTCCGAAACAAGATTGTTGTATCCGAAAACGGTGCCTCGTTCTGTAAGCATCAGTTGATCATTTCCAAAAGATTCAACTTTTTGGATAATTCCTGATACATTAAATGGAGACAGGAATTGACCTTTTTTGATATTGAGAGGTTTTCCTGTTTTTGCAGCTGCTTCAATGAGGCTTGTCTGCATACATAAATAAGCAGGAATTTGAAGAATATCTACTGACTCACTCGCTTTTTTTGCTTCTGTTTCATTATGAACATCTGTGATAACCGGTACGTTGAATTCAGCTCCTATCGCTTTTAGTTCAGCTAATCCATCTTCAATCATAGGGCCTCTGTATGATGAATTAACACCACGGTTGCCTTTATCGTAAGACGCTTTGAAAATAAATGGTATTTCAAGATCGTTACAGATTTCTTTCAGTTCTTTTGCAATCTGGAAATTAGTTTCTTTTTCTTCAAGGACACAGGGGCCTCCAATAAGAACCAGCGGGTTTCCTGAGCCAATCTTAATATTGCCAATTTGTACAATTTCTTTTATAGGCACTTAGGTTGTCTCCTATTCTATTAGTAATGACATTTTGTTGAAATGTTTAGTTGTTTGGGTTGTATTGAATTTTGTTGTGTAAAAGTAGTTAACAATAGTTTTCCTTCGTCATAAGTTCTCTGACCTGTTCAAGATCTTCCATTGTATCAACACCTATAGATGAAGATTTTGTTTGAAATACAACAATGGGATAATCATTTTCAAGAACCCGTAATTGTTCAAGTTTTTCTGTTTGTTCAAGTACGCTGGATTCAAGATGAGGGAATTTTAAGAGAAACTCTCTTTTGTATATGTAGATTCCTATGTGGATCAGGTAATTGCAGTTTTTAATTTCACTAACACTTGATTTTTTTGTCAGTTTTTGATCTCTTGAAAAGGGGATTGGTGAACGGGAGAAGTAAAGAGCTTTGTTTTTCTTTGAGACCACAACTTTTGCAGAATTAGGGGAGAGTATTTCATCTGTTAGTTGAGGAGCTTTTGCAAGTGTACCAAGAGTTGTACATTCTGATTCTGAGAACTTTGAAATAAGATAATCAAGGGTATGAGGGTCAATCATTGGTTCATCACCTTGAACATTTATTATTGTATCATATTCTTTAAATGCTTTTGCCACTTCTACAAGTCTATCAGTGCCGCTTTGATGATCAGGAGAAGTCATTATGGCCTCTCCTCCAAAAGATTCTACTGCTTTTTTAATTTTCTCACTATCTGTTGCAACAACAGTTCTGTGAATAAGCGAAGCCTTACAGGTTTTTTCATAAACCCATTGAATCATTGGTTTTCCCAGAATATTGGCAAGTGGTTTTTCAGGTAGTCTTGTTGATTGAAGTCTGGCAGGGATAACAGCCAGTACTTTACCGTCTTTCTCGTTTATTGTATTGGAGAAAGTCATGACTAATTTCTAATCTTAAGTTATGCCGCAGGCTTGGGATACTACTTGCAGGAAATTGTCTGCCTGAAAAGGCTTTATAACGAAATGGTTGACGCCAAGTTCTGAAAGTTGATTCATTTTAAATTTCTGTGCAGCAGATGTACACACAACAATATTTGCAGTTTTATCAAATGCAAGAATTTCAGAAGCAGCCTGAACACCATCTTTTTTAGGCATTGTAAGATCGAGAGTGAGAAGATCGGGCTTCAGTTCACGGTACATTTCAATACATTCTTCACCGTTTGTAGCTTCACCGCATACTTCAAAAATGTCAGTTTTCTTTAGTATGTTTCTCATTAATAGTCGCATGATTTTTGCGTCATCGCAGATTAGAACTCTTTTTTTCATAGTCTGTTTTGGCCATCTTTTAGTTAAATAATGAGTAGTCTGGGTTAAAAAAATATAACTTATAACTAACAAGTTAGCATGAAAAATAAACTTGAGGCAATAGATTCTTTTTTTCTAAAATTACTGTTGAAGTGAAAGAGCAAGTACAAGTAAAGTAATAATGGTATTAACTAAGGTTTAACATTGGCCTTGTTTAGAATGTACTCTGGTGTAAATGTATGAATATATTTAAAGGTATGGATGATAGAAAATTTAGCATGGAGGTGCTCTTTGTTTGATTATAAGGCTCGTTTAAGTTCTCAATTAATATTGCTGGTAGTGGTTTTTAGTCTTGTTCAGGTATTTAACTGTTATGGGCAAAATTGGTATAATTCTAATAAAGGTTCAACAGATCAGCAAAATAAAAGAGTCAATAATTCAACTAATTTAAACAATTCAAGCAGTGTGTTTTCTAATCACTGGATAAATTATGGCAGTGATGGAGGTAAAAAGTTTTATTTTTCAGAGACTGCAGTCACTGAGAAAAACGAGCCTTTTTTGACCTGTATGGCTGGTTCCGGTACAGATTATGTATTGGGAAGTAGAGCTTCAGGGCTTTTTTCGTTTTCATCATCTAAAAGAAAGTTCAGAGCTTTGTCTGGTGCTCAACAGCTTGTTGATAAAAAAATTACAACACTTGCCTTAGGACCTTCCAGAAAAGAAATATGGGCAGGAACTTTTTTTAACGGTTTATATCATAGAAAAAGTGATGGCAGGTGGGAGAACTTTGGTGGACGTGACGGCTTATATTCAGATAGCGTGACTTCTGTCATTATTGCTAAAGATGTAGTTTTTGTTGGTACCGATTCTGGTATTAGTAAAATTGTTGCAGGCAGAGTTTCCAGAACTTCTGTTACAAAACAGGTATTTGATATGGCTTACGATAAAACGTCAGGTCGTTGTTATGCAGGTCATATGTCTGCAAACCTTTCTGTTTATGATCCATCAACAACAAGATGGACAACGGTTGATATGGGTATTAAGCCAGCCAGTTCGTTTAATAATGTACTTGTAGAGCCTACCGGAGACATTCTTTGTGGAGGATTTTCAGGGGTTTTTAGAATTAGCGCACGAAACGGTCAGGTCGTCTCTTTGTCAGACCAGCCTTCAGAGAAATTAATTAGTTGCTTATCTTTAGGCGAAGATGGAATTGTTTATGTCGGGTTTTTAGGGAAACGTCTTGGTATTCATTCTCTTGAAGGCGATACGTATAATAATTTATTCCACGGTACCGGTGTCTTTACACAAACTAACGCAGTTGCAAGAAATAATCGAAAAGAATGGATTATTATAAGTTTTGGCCGTTTATGGCATTTTACAGATAGATTTCTTGGAAATGGCTTTCTACCTCCTGCAGATTCGGTTTTTAATAGCCCACAAAGTGCTTCCAATAGCTCATCATTTGCATTTACAAATGCAAATACCGTTTCAGACAGTCAATGGGGAGGTAAAAAAGGAAAGGGTTTTGATGTAAATAATCTCCCTTCTCCAACATCTTCTGTAAATAGATCTTCATCTGTTTCAAATAATTTGCAAAATTCTACTTTTACTTCAGGTGCAGTTTCAAGTTCTGCATTTCGTAAAATTAAGATAAATGATTCTGTTACTGCTCTTTCTAATACTGTTTCGAGGTTATGGGCTGGTACAAAATCAGGTAAATTATATACAGTGACTTCTTCAGGTGAGGTAACTCTTGCCCGTACTTTTGATTCTCCGGTAAGTGATTTGCTTTATTCTGATTCAGGGCGACTTTATATTGTTACAGGTAATCAAAAAATTTATACATTTACTGGTTTTTCATACAAATTGCTTGGTTCAGTTCCATCAAAAATTCATGATTTGGCAGGTAATTTATCCTCAAATAAGGAAGAGCTTTGGATCGGAACGTCCAATGGGCTTTATAAATATGATGGCAATAAAATAAGTAAATCACAGTTTTCGTCTTCTTTGCCGGATCAAAATATTACATCAATTATAGTTGATGGAGATACCCTTTGGGTTGGAACAAGGCTTGGTTTAGTGCATCTTGTTGAAGGGCGCTGGACAGTTCATTCCGAATCTGACGGATTACCATCTAAAAATATTTTATCGCTTACTTTATTAAATGGTCGTTTGTGGGTTGGGACAGGCGATGGAATTGCTGTTTTTTCCGGACGTCGTTTTAATGTAGTTAATAACCTTGTAGCGAGAAATCTTTCTGTTTACGGTTCTACTGTCATCGGTGCAGGAAATAATGGTTTGGCATTGTTTGTCAATGGGCGATGGAATAAGTTGATTTCATTACCAGGTAATGGGCTTAACACTGTCGTTAACGGAGGAGAGATTGTATCTCTTGGTATGAGAGACGGGTTGTTTATTATTAATGCTAGTGAGCTTCGGTAATATCGGTCAGTTACAGTAATTTAAGTCAGCTTTAATAAGGTTCCTGTTAAGTGTTTTAGCGAAGAAGATTTTATGTTTTATGTGTGAAAATTTTCGGCTTTGAGGTACAGGTGATCCACATGTTGAATGTTAAGAAAAGTTTGTTTTTGATTTGCTATTTTATTCTAACTTTATCGGGCATTCAGGCTGCCTCCACTCCTATTGCACCTTCTCTTGTTACTCATGAAAAATCTAAGTTTACCTCTGTGATTCGTACTATAGTCAGATATAAAGATCAGATTTGGTACGGAACATATGGAAAAGGTCTGTTTACAATAAATAAAGATGATAAGTTGATTAACTTTACGTCAGAAAATTCAAATTTACTGGAAAACAGAGTAAATGTACTTGCTGTATATAAAGGCGATCTATGGATTGGAACCTGTAAGGGAATTAATATATTTAATGGTCATAAAATAACAAAAGCCATTGTCGCAGGGAAAGGTTCAGTTGCAGGAAATATTTATCATTGTATGAGAGTTTCTCCTGACTTGTCTGAAATTTGGGTGGGGATGACAGGCGAGGGAGTAAGCATATATAACGGAAAAACATGGAGCAAAGCAGGTAAAGAGGATGGAATATTAAATCAATGGGTAAATGATGTTGCTTTTTTTGAAGATGAAATCTGGATAGCTACTTTTTCCGGAACCTTCAGAAAAAAGAAGGGTGCGAAGAAATGGAAGACAACTATTCCACCTAAATTTCCTGTTCATAGAAACACTATATCAATGACTATCATTGATAGTCGTGATGAATTATGGATAGGATCGGTTGAGAAAGGTGTTTATTGTTTTCAGGAAGGCTACTGGTATCATCCTCCAGAATCGCTGCTTCCTTCTCCTCATGTTTACTGGCTTGAAAATGGCTCTAGTGATTTACTATGGATCGCAACAGATAAGGGCATTGCAAGTATGTCCCTTGAAAATGGTTGGACTACCTATGGAATGAAAGAAGGCTTATCGGATCCTTACACTAAAATATTGTATTTTGACAAAAAGGAAGGTTTGCTTTGGGCAGGCTCGTATAATGGCACATTATCTGTTTTTAAAAATGGGAGGTTCAATACTCTTGTAACAAAGAATGGTTTAGTAGTAAGGTAGGTACTATAACGTTGGTAGCTGCTATAATGTTGGTAGCTGCAATAGCGCAGGTAGTAAGTTTATTCAGGCAATTTAGCATATGATTAATATCAAGGTTTGATAAAGTTCATTGTCATGGGTTGTCATAAGGTGTAGAGTTTTTTATACTTATAATTGAGGGTTTTTGTTTTGTCACAGAAATCTTCGGAATGTGAGAGAGGTCTTAATGAAGATTGTATCAGGTCTAATTGGTTTGTTGGTGCTGGTTTTGTCTGTGAGTGTGGTATCTGCAGAAATACCTGTTGTGATAAAAGCTGTTGATTACAGTACTTTTGTTCCTGCAGCTTCATCATTAGTTAAGTCAGCAGATGATGATATTGTCCTCGGTAAATATGATATGGCTTTAACAAAGCTAAGAAAAGCAATAGCCGCAGAAACAAATAAATATCTAAAGAAAGATCTCTTGATTCGTGAAGCAAAATTAAATCTTTTCAAAGGCAGGGTAGGGTACGGTCGTTTCAGGTTGAATAAACTTTGTAGACAAGAATTCTATGCTCCGGCATTTATTGCAGCAGCACAGTCTTATATGTATTTTGATCCTTATGATCGTAATGAAGCTAAGAAAAGGGTAGACAGAATACTTCGAAAAGATCCAAATCATGTTAATGCTTTGATTGAAAAAGGTTATGTAAATCTATATTTGCTTCAATATAAAGCTGCAATGAAGGCTTTTTCCAAGGCAAGAAAGCTTAACAAAAATGCAACAAGAGCCTTCTATGGTCAGGCTGATGTCTATGTTAAGCAGGGGAAACATATGAAGGGCATTCATGTTCTTCAGGATTCATTAAGAATTCAGCCTGAAAACGGCGAGACTATGCTTAAGATTGGTGATATCTATCTTGGATCTAAAATTATAAGAAAAACAGATTCTGCAATTTCATGGTATGAGCGGGCAATGTCTTATGCAAAAGGTAGACCAGTGTTTTATTCACGAATTATGATGGGCTTTTTTGTTAGAAGAACTGCAGGAAATGCTAAACCATATTTTAATCAGTTACAGAAAATTGCTCCATCTAATACATATACGAGATGGGCAGAAGGAGTCTTTGCAGAACTTTCAGGAAAATTATCGACAGCCAAGAAAAAATATGAAGAGGCTGTTGTTTTGGATAGTCAGAACTGGCTTGCTCAGTTTTGTCGGGCAAACATTTATTCAGGCAGGGGAACTGAAGAATTTGTAAAGTGGGCTAAAACAATGAAATATAAATATGATGTCCACAAGAACTACCCCAAGGGAATCGCGGCTTATAGAACAATATTAAATAATGCGCCGACTTTTCCTTACTACAAGACTGCAGAGATGTGGTATCAGAAACTTATAGAAACCCCATCTGTAAATTTCTGGTCAGATCCTGCAAACGAAGAAAAACTTCAGAAAATTCAACGTTTTGGTGATGCTTTGAAACTTGGTTGCTGGTAAGGCTTTTAAGTTTAAAGTGTCGTTGCTTTAATGTTGAAAAAAGATCTGAGAGATCAGGTCTGTGGGCAGAGAAGCGTTAGTGTGTTTAATTTATTGTAATGGAGGTTTTAGATGTTTACTAAAATTATTGCCTTTGGTTTGGTTTTTGCTGTAGGTGCATTGGTTGTACCTCTTACAGTCCAGGCTGAAGGAGGTTGTGCACTTCCAATGCTCACAGAGCAGGAAGTCGTTATAGATTCAATTGGCCGTCAGCGTCAGGAATTACGAATGGTTGATGGTCCAGAAAAAGATGAGGCAGAAAAGCTTAAGAAAACTGTTGTCGTAGGTGATACACAGTCGCTAAACGATGCTGTTGCAGCTGTAGAAGAAGCTCGAAAACAATGTGTGTTTAAAACAGCACTTTTACCTGTTACTGTTCCTCTTGAATGTCTAGGTGATGAGGCTATTTTTGCAAAAACCGATGTCATTGAGTTAAGTGATCAGGATATTCCAAATAATCTGACAATTGGTGAAGGCAAGGAAGCCGCAGATTTAGAGCAGTTAATGACAGATAAGGGTTGGGAAGAAGTTACAATGGAAGATCCTGATGATTCTTCTGTTGACTTGAAAGCTTTCAAACGTATTTCGGACGGTAAAATTGTTGCATTTAGAAATGTTAAAACAGTTTTACATTATCAAAATAATCCAAGTCTTACAGATGGTGACTTTAGCACTCCCGGTGATCAGCCGACTAATGAACGCGTTGGTTTTGGTGAACCAGGATTTGATGCCAAATATACTAAGGTAGAACTTGAAACAGGGAACTTTTTTCTAGACAGTGAATGTCAGATTCCAGGCTTCTCTCCTCAAGGTGAAGCTTCATTTGATGGTGGTACTGATGATAAAAACGGTGAAGCTCCAGCTAATGTATCTGTTAACTTTTTGATGGAAACATTTGTAAGCCTTGAAGGTGATATTTTGGAAGGCTCAGCAGCACCTGGTCCTGTTACCTCCCTCACATTGAATACTACTTTTCAGGAGATGAATGGTGGCGATGGCATTACAGGGATTTCATATCTTTACGTAGAAGATGAATTTGGTCCTCA
>Ga0164315_10004148_pt1 | contig 11224 bp, 16 predicted proteins | sample GuaBasSedimGuay6_FD_113737 | JGI IMG/M metagenome (GOLD analysis project Ga0164315, IMG submission 113737) | Subseafloor sediment microbial communities from Guaymas Basin, Gulf of California, Mexico - Guay6, Core 4569-2, 0-3 cm | ecosystem: Environmental > Aquatic > Marine > Hydrothermal vents...
AATATTGAACCACTTGGTTTGATAACTCGTTTCATTTCCATCAAAATCGGTGTTATCCATTTGACATATTCTTTAGATTTAACACCACCATAAGTAGATTTACGTCTATCGGCATATGGTGGCGAAGTGAATATCATATCAATAGAATCAATTTCCATTGATTTCATATGTTCCAAACAATCTTTATTCTGTATATCTAATAACATTCTCTACATTTCACCAAACCATTCAACAAGTTTTTTGGTTGCTTCTGCTGGTGTATCTGATATTGTTTGTTTACTTAAATCTGTTTCTTCGCTACTATAACACCATGTGCCATTAGTCCATTCAATTAACCACACATTTAATAATTCTTTAATCTGAACAGCTCTATGATAAGCATTATTATAATTATTATCTTTGGTGTTTTTATTTAATAATTCAATATGTTTTTCGTATAAATTATTTTGATTTTCAATAGTTTTTTTACTATTAAAATAATCACTATTTAAAATCATTGTTATAAACTGTTTCATTTCTTGATACATTGGGTCAATCAAATCTAATCCTGTTTCATTCATCTTTTCAATAATCTGTTTACTTGTTAAATCTTTAAATGGTTTATCCATTGTGTAATATCTCCTGTATTAATTTTCAATCAACTTTAATGTATATTAACATAGATTAAATCACTTGTCAATACAATTTCTTCTGCTTTACTTTACTATTCTCATAATTCTGAAATAGATAATCGATTGTATCCTGATTTAATAATATTACATCATCAATTAGATTGTATTTATTATCTTTGACAAAACGATTAAAATTATTTATATCCTTGGCTGTGAAGTCTCTACGTTGGAATTGACTGTTTAAATAATGCCATAAATCCATCGGCAATAATACATCATCATTACTACAATTTATTACATAGTCAATTACTGATGATTTGATATACTTTGCAACTTTCATCATTTCTACAAATGACTTAATCTTGCCGACTGAAACCAATTTATAGAACACATCAACACCGAGTAAAAATATGAAATTAATTATAGTAGTATATTCCACAGAATTTCTATACACCATCAGATAGATATATTCTATTTTCTTTCTGATTATATTTGGAATTAGAACTTTGATAACAGCGTATTTATCCATCATAAAGAACTGCAATATCTGTCTATGTGTATACTTTTTAATCATCTAATGTTATCTTCTCTGTTATAACTGTTTTACCACCGATTAATTTGAAATTAAAACTATCATCTACTGTTTCAATTAGTTCTGGAATATGTGTAATTATAATAAATTGAATTTCCATTTTCTCAGAAACAGATTTTAACCATTTAATAGCCAGTTTCATTCTAGTAGAATCTAGGAATTTTAAACTTTCATCCAGAATTAAAGTCTGTCTAAGTGAACCTTTTAACATTCGTAAGTATGATATTCGGATAGCTATACTAATAATTTCGTGGACACCACCACCTTTTGAATCAAAGAGGCTTGTAATTGTGCCATCTGTTTCCAAGTATAAATCATAATGTAATCCAATTTTTGTCCGATTTGGTTTAATTATAAATGTCATACCTTTATCTGGGAAAATAGATTTTAAAGCCATATTTGTCAATGATTCAAGTTTATCTTTCAGCTTCTTTCTGATACTTTCAGAAAACGATATTAAAAATCTATTTGCATCTTCTATCAATTCATTATTGCATTGCATCAATTTTGTTTGATTATCAATATCAAGTAATCTATTTTGTAAATTAGATACCTGTGCTTTCACTTGATTAAATCGTTGTTTCATTCGTTTAATTTTGCCTCAATTTTCTTCATATTCTCTTCCATTTTAACTAGAATATTATCTAGTTTACTATCTGTTTCAGAATACAATTTTCTCATTTCAGTCAATTTTTGTTCAATTTTTGTTTCATCAGTTAATCCAAATTCATCTTTTAACTGTTTCAAATACATATCTCGTTTTGCCTGTCGTTGAACCAATACCGTAGATGATTTATCTATTTTATTGTTTATTTCAGATAATCTCTTTTTATAACTGTTTATATCACTCATGTTAAATTCTCCATATTTTTCATAATATATTCTAATGTTTTAGTGTTAAGTTTCATTGTTTTACCAAATGCCTCTAGCATACTTTCGATACTTACATCTGTCATTCCATCTTCATCAATCAATATCATCATAGATTCAACTTCTTCTCTAGTATCAACTTTACTGATTTCTTCAATTTTATCAGGATTCGCCCATATATCGTGTTGTACTGGGAAATCTATTTCTTTCAATTTACCATCTGATTTAATGAATATACATTTTGGCACACGATTTATTTCGTGTTTTGTATGTTTTCTTCTAGCAGTTGCACCTGGACTTACAAATGTTACTCCATCTTCACGTTCAATGATACCCTGATATGGATGATAATCGGCAATTAGAACAATATCTGCATCTGTTTTTAATTCCGATATTAAGAAGTGTTTATATATTGTTGGCTTCTCTACAATGATATGATGTGTCATTAGAATATTTAACTTATCAGTAAAATTAGGCTCCATCATTATATTTGGGTCTGTGTTATTATCTGCAAAATGAATTCTAGTATTTGGAAATTCTATAAAGTTTAAATCGTCTGATGTTTCGATTAAACCTGCCAATTCTAATAGTCTCAATGGTGATTGTTCTAAATGACCATCGTGGTTGTTATTGCCACGTAAACTGATAAATCTGACATCTGAATAGTCTTTAAATATTGACATTAAACGTAACATATCAGTCATTTTAATATTAGGTTTATCAAACAAATCACCACCATGTAGAACTACACACTTGTTTTTACGTGCTAATTTCAAGATAAAAATCAATTTTGATAACAGACTTTCATTATAGTTATCTTTCCTAGATACAGGATTTGAACCGTAATGTAAATCTGTAAAATATAAGAATTTATCCATGTAATTTCCGTTTACCTTCTGATTTATATTTATCAGGATTGTTTTTGATTGTTTCTATTCCAACTTCACGTAGACAATGTTCACAAACTTGACCAATTCCATCAACATAAATCATTGTATGTTTTGTAGAACCACAGCTTTCACACTTTGGCATTGGTAATTTTTCACTATTTGTCGGGATTGTATGTTCTGTCATTTGTATGTTTCTCCATTGTATTTATGAGTTTTATAACACCATTAAATATAGTATGTATAACGAATATAAACATAGCTGGTTCTATTAATGTATTAATACCGTCTATAATCAGACTATAGTAATAAATGTTATAAACCTGTGTTGATACTGTTTTTAATAATTCTAAAATTTGTGTTTCCATTATTTCTCCTCAATCCAAAATCTGATTTTATATGGGTAAACTGGCAATGTATCATCTATTTCACAACTTAAAAATCCTGTGCTAAATGCACCGTTTCTATATCCAACATATGGCGTAGATGAAAAAACAGATGTATTTCCTGAAATTGGTTCTATATATTGTATTCCACCAAACGCTTTTATTTTCAAATCTATTTCGTTTAAAATATCTGTAATTTCATCATAATATAATGCTCTATAGAAATCTGATTGGAAATCAATCACACCATCTTCGTTTATGTCAAATTCTTTCCAATAAGCAGTTTTTTTAATCTTATATGAATTAATCAATTTGATAGCTTCATCAAGTGCTACTAATTTTTCCTTACTTGTTGTAAAATTATGTGAATTTTCAATTCTATCATATTCAACCATACCATCTTCAACATACCAGAATATATTATCTTTGTTATATTCTCTATTCAAAAACATTTCAATTTTACCAACTTCACCAAATCCACTATTTAAACAAGCTTGTAAAAATTTGTTTAAGTCTTGTTCATTTGTGATAATTAATTTAATGTTCAGTTCTTTTATTTTCATTGTTTACTCAATCTCCATTATTTTCTGTAGACAATCTGTTTCAAATCGTTCTTTTGTTATCGGGCAGATTGTATCATCTGATTTCAAATATTCTTCAAACTCTTGCAATTTGTCAGTATATTCTTTTTGTAATTCTGATTTTTTATTCTCTGAATCATCAATTAATATATTATTATCAAGTAAATCAGTTCGTATTGAATTCAATTTATTAATCTGTGTAGCTAGTTTATCTAGTTTATCTATATCAATATCTATTTTTGATGGTAATTCTACATTGATATTACCTATATTATTTAGATTGTGTTGTATCGACTTCAATTTATCTGCTTGTTCGCACATTCCTGCCATTTTAGATAGTGTATTACGCATCTTTGGTATCAATGATGAATACTTAGTCACTTTTGGTAACAAACTGCTTACATCAATCGTTTCTGCTAGTTTATCCTGTATAGTTTCCAATAATATTTGAGATTTATATAGATTATCACCTTCCAATGTTAATTTATCATGTTCAACTTCCAATTCAGATACAATTACTATCAATTCAGGAACATCTTCTAATCTATTAGTAATTGTGCTCTTCTCAGTTTCTAACAGTTTAATCTGTGAATTATTACTGTATTTCTTTGATGCACCATCTTTTACTAATCTATCAATTTTTTCTGAATCAACTATCAATGCCGATATTAACCTATTTCGATATTTACCATCGTATGATTTACCTATGAAAAACATATCTTCATGCTGTGTAAATACGTTTATAAATGGTTCTACATCAATGAATTTATATGGATACATTCTAGTTATTTCAGTAATGAAATCTGGCAATTTAGCACCAAACTTTTCTTTTATTTCACCATTTATAATAAACTTATCAGAAGCAGGTTTATCAGGTATCAAATAACCACAACTTAAACAGGTCTGACCATCATCTTTACCTATTTTCTCTTTACATTCTGGACATTTGGTAGTTTTCTTTTTGGTATATTCTCTGATTATTTCTGTTCCATCAGTGAATAGTATTCCAACACTACCTTTTGTTTTACCTGTTGTTAAATAGAATGTGTCTCGTTTTATAACAGATAGTATTGAACGAAGGAAAGCAGACTTTCCACTATCACTTAGTCCGTATATTACGTTTATTCCTTTTCCCATTTTTACGTTGCTTTTTAACTGGGATTGGAAATTGGAAATTGTTATAGTATCTATCATTGTCTAGTTTACCTTCTTTTTCTTTGATAATGTAAGCATGAAACAATGCAAGAGCCTGTATTTCATCGTTTGATTCCAAGTCCAATTGGTGTCCATGAATCCGCTTCATCACTACTTTAATCTTAACATCGTTAGATTTAATATTAGACAATTCAGGGTCGCCTATTACAATTCGTTTGGGTATGATTGCATGTGTTACAGTAGAACGACACATACCTGAATAATAATTAATTTTTAACATTCTCAAAAATTGAATTAATTGTCCTGTGAATAATATTGTATTCCTGATGTGCATTGAATTACCCATTATTAATGGCATTTCAATAACAGTTAAATCTATTTTTGATTTATTTACTACAATCCATTTGAAGAACTTTTGATTTTCAAACTTACCATTATCAATAATTTTATCACCGTCCATGAACACAAAACCAGTTTCCATATTTGCAGGGTCGATTGATAATATTTTCATTGTATTATTTACCTTAGTATTAAAATGTTCCTACCCGATATTTCACAGGTAGGAACTAAATGATGTAATTAAAGGAGATTACATTTTAAAATTCTGGTGCCATTAATTCTGCTTCGGGTATGTCAAATGGATTAGATTTAACATACGCATAAACAGCATTTACATTCTTACCATGTTTTGCTTCTGTTTTAATCTTTTTACCCAAGAATTTAATGATATTTTTCATCTGAGGTTTATCATCTTTATTTTCTTTGATATAATCCTTTGTAATATTTATCATTGTTACGGTTTCTTCATCGTCTAAATCCATATTCAAGTCATCATCATCATCGTCAAGACTTAAATCTAAATCGTCATCATCAAGACTTAAATCTAATTCATCATCAGACTTATCTTCTGAACCCATATCTAAATCATCAATATCTGTATCTGTATCATCAATCTTATCATCTGGTTCAATATCTAGGTTATCATCTTCATCAATATCAAGACCAGAACCATTATCATCTGTATCTTCAACTAGTTCATCTACTGTTTCTTCATCTTGCTTAACTGATTTACCTGTTAGGAAATTGTTATACTTGATTTCATCAGTATCATATCTATGTATATCTTCCAATGGATTAAGTCCACCATCTTCAAATGGTCTAGCAACTAACGCATCTATTTGTTTATTTAACTTATCTGTAACTTTAGGACTTTCAGATTCGATAATAGTATACTTTGTTCTACCTTCTACTACAGATTTCTTGTATGTAAATATAAAATCTGAAATTGGCTGTTCTGTATCTAGTAGAATTGCGTTTAATTCCTTCATTGCACCAGATGTGAGTGTTAATTCTTTAAATTTGAGTTCTTTATCAGATATATCAATTACATTTACATAGAAATATGTTGTAGTAAATCCGTTTATTTCCTGATAAATCTTATCTTTCTTAGCTTTACCCGTTGTGTTATTGAATTTTTTCCATAATGTTTTGATATAATCACAAATTTCACATTTTTTATTATCATTTTCCTGATTGATGCAGTTGATAGCATTGACTTTACAGGATGAACACTTTGGTACATTTCTAACTCTGAAATGTCGTTTAATACCACAGAATTCTGCTTTTGGTATCCATAATTTATATTTTTTATTTGGTTCAACTACTAATGCATTGGATTCAACTTTGGTTTTCCCACCACTAGTAAATTGTTTTTTAATCTCATTTGGTGTATACATTGGCATAATATTTTCTCCTAATCTTCATCTACTGCTGATAAATTGTAGAAATACGACTTACCATCAGTGAGTAACATTGCTTCTTTATGGATATAGATTAATACTTTTTGAACATCTTTATCATCTTTTTTAATTGATTTTTCACCAGATAATGCAGATACAACATCTTTAAATGCCTGTCCAAACGTGGCTTCATTGATATCTTCGATTTTACAACCATTACCTGTATTTGTAATAGTTCTATGGAATTTATCGCCACTGTTACCATTTTCAATACTACATCTAAGGAATGTTCCAGCTTTCTTAGTTTTATGTAAATTGAAGTGATATCGTTCTAATCCAAATGCCTTTGAGTCTGCAATAATTGTATTTAATGTTCCGATTTTGACTTCAATGTTTGAATTATATTGAAATTTCATTTTGCTATATGTCATAGCCTTTCTATCAAATGGTTGTTTACCTTCACAAACTGCAAAACTGGCAATTATTTCTGCTTCACTTGCCTGAAACATTTCTGTTCTGAATTTACCTGCTGTATTTCCATCTGTAATAACAAATACTTTATCATTTGATACAATTTTAATAATATCGGTTTCAACTCGGTTTATAATGTCAATAATCTGTTTAAGTGATACAATTCTGATTATTCCTTCTTTGACAACTTTGACATCTTCCTCGAATACTTCACCGTAAATAACATGGTTCACATCACCAAATCTTGCAGAAATCTTATTATCACTAGCTTGTATTACCAAATCTGTAATAACCTTCGGCATATGACACCGTTTCAAGAATTGCTTAAAAGCAACTGTTCTAATCTGTATTTCCATATAATACTCCTTTAAGTATTGAATTTCTATAAATGTATATTAACATAGATTGAAACACTTGTCAACAACTTTAATGTTGATTTAATCTAACAGTATTGGTGTATCGTCATCATCGTCTAATTCTATTGTTTCATCTGATTCAATCTCTTTGTTGGCTTTCGCCATTGCTTCATCGTTTACTTTTTTATTTGATTTACTGACACCTCCATCTGTTAATTGTATATCTTCCATTTCTTTTTCTAACCAAGACATTCTGACGAAATCTGGTATAATATGTGTTTTGCATTTTGGTACATTTCTACCTTTTGCAATGAAGATTGAAAGTCTACCATAATAGATATCACCATCGTGTTCATATATAAATGCTTCATCTTCTTTCGTACACATTATCCCAATTAATATATCTGCCTTTCTATTTGCAATATCTGTATTTGCACCTGATTCAGTATCAATCTTTTTAACGCCACGTTTAGTCTGTTGTCCTGTATAAATTACACAATTAAATTCACCTGCCATTGCTTTCAGCTTTGCACTACAGTGTCCTTGTGCTTTCGGGTCTAAGTTATCTATTCCTTTCAGATTAGCAGACATATCACCGACATAATCAACAATAACTAAATCTGGCTTGAATGGATTGTTAGCAATTATACTATGGATTTTAGCAGGTGTGCAATTCTCTGGAACCCAGTATACTATCAAATCATTATCATCTTCACCTGTTTCACGTACAATTTCTTCCCATTTGTTCAGTTTTTCTTTATCATCAATGATATCACCCATTGCAAAATCTGAATGATTAAACTTCGTCAAATGACTATCTGTTCTAAATAAGTAATCAGATGCAGACATTTCAATAGTGATTACAATTACTTTCCTACCACGTTTGAAGTTATGGACTGCTGTTCCCATTAACATCATAGACTTACCTACACCAGTTCTAGCTTCATATATTACATATGCACCACGATGTTGCTTCCCTATGAATTTATCCAAGTTTTGTAATCCAGTTTCAATTAAACCTAGTTTGTTTGGATTATTCTTAATATCTTTAACATAGTCTAATCGCTTATGGAAATCAGATTTGAGGTTCATTACATTGTGACTATTATCATCATCTAATATAAGTCTATAGTCAGTTATATTACTAGAAACATCAGCCAATACATCTTCAATATCTACAGTATTTCGTTCTAGTAATCTTGAGACATCTTTTAAATATTTTCTACTAACATAATATCGTTTCAATTGTTTACAATGTAGTGTTAAATCCGATAATCCTATTTTGTTATCATTTATCTCTTTGATTAACGATTTTAAAGCTATTTTATCTTTATCTGTTGTAGATGGTAGACTTCGATAATAACTAATATACCCTTTATACGTCATCTTTGGATTAGCTGAGTATGTATCGACTGCTAAATCGTAGAATTTTCGATGAAATAAATTACCAAAATACTCACCATATACATTCAATTCTTTCAGTTTTGTAACAGCTTCATTACCGTATTTCAATAACAAATATAATATACCATATTCAATATTCAATTCTTCTGTTTTCATTTAATCTTCCAAATCCTTAAAATGGTCTATATCGTCTTTGATAACTATTTTCTTTTTAACTGGTTTAACTGGCTCTAATGCAGATAATTCTGGAATTAATGTTTGCATCTGCTCATTTGCTGATTTATATTTCCTCTGTATATCTACCATAAAATTGAAATAATTACACGTTAAATAATCATTAATATTTGCGTTATATTCTACTCCAATCTGTTTCAATGTTTTACTAGAAGATATGATTGTAAATCGTTTACCAATGTTTCTCAGTTGTAATAATGCTAGGAATTTCTTTGGTATAAAATCTTCATTTGTGCCTGTTTTATGATATTCATAACCGAAGTTATCAATGATTAGAATATCAACTGTTTCAAAATTATGTTCTCCGTTTTTAAAGAATGTTTCAACCAATTCTGACATTTTAATAATTCTGACATTTTTACCAATATCAATTAGATGTTTTGCAATTAACATCGTAACTGAACTACAACCAACTGTTGATTTCTTGTCCTTACATAACAATAGATTTGTATTGTTCTGAATGTTCTGTAAATTGTCCATTAAAATATCAAACTTAGGTTTGAATTTATCACTCATTGTTTCTTTTATTTCATCAAATATACCAATATAAATCGGCATCATACCTGCTTTAATATATTTTAAATCTGATAAATATTTAACCGTACATTCACAATCTTTAAACATTTTACCATCGATAATTGCACCTTTTTTCTCATTGCAAATTGTACAATTATCCATTAGATATTTATAGTAATCGCTACATTTACGAACAATATTAATTTCCATTTAATCACATTCCTCTTGTTTTGAAACATATGCACCGATACATAATCCGATACACAATCCAACGACAAATACAAGTATTGATTCTATCATTTTGTTTTCCTCGTTTTAACTATTTCTAATGTCTGTTTGATTTCATAAATACAGTTTTCAATGGAATGTTCCTTTTCAGTTTGTAGTTTGTCCATTACAGATATTAGTGTGTTCACCAACATTTGCTTTTCAATCCATTTATCTACAATTATTTCTACCATAATGCCATTTTCGCTATCTTTTGATTCATTTTTGTACCATTCACAATATATAATTTCCAATCATAATTAGGATAAGCTGTTGTTAAAACACGCAATAGTGGTGGGTATATCTTTTTATTCCAGTAATACATTTCATTGTATTTACCTTTCCATTTATATGCAGGAACAGGATTTGGCTGTTGTTTTTCATTTACTGACTCTATGAAATATATTATTTTATCACCAACCCATACTTCCTTGCCATCTGCTGTCATTTGTTCTGCTACAATACAGTTTAATCGTCTACCTGTATATTCTTCTATTTCCTTAGTTAATCTAACTGAGAACATCATATCTTCTGCTTTGACTCTATGTCTGAATATATCTTCTTTACATTCAAGTAACCAAGTTATCAATTCTTCTATTTTTGGAGTTTTCGGCTGTAATAACAATTCAATCAATTCAAACTGTTTATCTCGTACATACTGACAGTTATCTGTCCTTTTATATTCCAAACCTGCAACATACATTGTCTCTTCATCTAGTATATGTCCATCTAAATAACTGATATATCCTGCATATCGTTTCTTAACATCTTGCATCAATAGTTTTCTGAATCCTTTATCATAATCCATTACCATTGTACATTCATCACAGTTAAACTTTTTCAATGCATGATTTCTACATAGAATTGTTAGTTTTGCAATAATTGGGTCTACCATGTTATCTTCTAGTCCACAGATAAACGAACTATCAGTATTGTGTAGTAAAACATTTCCCATAGTATCTACAAAATTGTGGTTATCTTCCATTGATAAATCATAAACATAGCCATTATATTCTATTGGCTTTACAATATCTTTAGATAAATGCTTTCCACACTTTTCCTTCAAGTATGAACGAATTGTATAGGTATTGTTATCAACGTTCCATCTAATTGCACAAACATAACCTAATTCATCTGCCAAATATCTAATTCCAG
>Ga0164315_10004149_pt1 | contig 11222 bp, 7 predicted proteins | sample GuaBasSedimGuay6_FD_113737 | JGI IMG/M metagenome (GOLD analysis project Ga0164315, IMG submission 113737) | Subseafloor sediment microbial communities from Guaymas Basin, Gulf of California, Mexico - Guay6, Core 4569-2, 0-3 cm | ecosystem: Environmental > Aquatic > Marine > Hydrothermal vents >...
GCCCCGTATTTTTATCGGGGCGTGTGATAAATCTAAACCACAGAATACTAGTGTATTTGAGGATTTAGATTTTGCGCAACAACGAAGAAGTAGGACTTTATAAACAATTAGTTTGCTATTTTATAAGTCTTAGAACCAGCACATCATGCGATTCGATTTTGGCTTTTAAGTTTGTTTCTGTGTTTCCAATAGTTTTGTGTTTCCAAATATCACGTAAGTTGTACGTTTTATTTATTTTAAGCTTGCTTTCTACTTTTATTTTTTTGCCATTTAATTCAAAAGTATTCCAGTTGAAATCAATCGATTTTGTTTTTTTTGAACGGTTTAAAAAGCAAATTGCCCATTCGTTGTTGCTCAATTGCTTTAAAAACACATTAATATCATCACAATCAATAATCCTGCTAGCTTGTTTTCCAAGCTTGTCTTGGTCAATGGCAATCATTTCTTTGTTTAGCAAGATGTTTTTTGTTGATTCATTTATATCCCGCACATCCAGATTAACAATTAATGGGGCAGCCAGCATGCACCACAGACTAAAATGACTCTTATACTCTGTGTCCGTACAGCCATTGCCTCCACCATGCGATGATGATTTTCCTTTTCCGTACAATCCGACCATCAGCATATCCGGATCGTTCCACGATCCCGGGCGGGCATATTTTTCCAAATCAACTTGTTTATCTAAAATATTCATAATGCCGGCATGTCCTCCATTATATATCTTTGTTTCCCAAATATCGCGTGAATCCCAGGTTGTGCGCCACAAATTACCTCCGGCAGCACTTGCCCAAGTCCAGGGTTCACGTTGTCCCCATTCGCAAATAGCAAAAACAATATCCCTGCCTGATTTTTTTAACGCCTTACTCATAGCCGAATATCTTTTTATTGCTTCAGCTTTTTCTTTAGGTGCATGGCAATAATCATATTTCAGATAATCAACACCCCATTCAGCAAAAGTTTTTGCATCCTCTTTTTCAAATCCGTAACTCGCTGTATATCCTCCACATGTATAGTGCGCAGCATCAGAATAGATTCCGAACTTTAAACCTTTACTATGTACATAATCCGCCAAAGCTTTAATTCCCGAAGGGAATTTTTTAGGATCAGGTATCATCCTGTTTTGATTATCCCTGCCACCTTGCCAAACATCGTCGATAAGTATATACTCGTAACCGGCATTTTTCAAACCAGATGAAACAAAAGCATCTGCAATCCCCTTAACAATTTCTTCAGTAATATCGCCCTCAAACATGTTCCAACTATTCCAGCCCATTGGTGGCGTAAGCGCCAGCTTTTTATTGCTTTGTGCGCTTATGTTGCAATAATTAAATGCGATGATTAAAACTAAAGCTACTTTTTTTATCATAATATAAAATATTAGTTAATGAGTTAATATTTATTTGTCCATAAAATAAGACTTTTTATAATAGATTAATTATTTTTATTTTGTTAAAAGTCGGTAGCTCTCAATACCTCGTCGGCAACTTACTGCAATTCAGTCTCTTTACTGCCTACTGGAAACTGCATACTGTCTGATGAATTAACAAGAAAACTTGCTTGAAATAGACAGTTATGACTTTATAAACGGACTCTATTTAATTAGACCAATTTTTTCAAAAGGAATCGGTTCATATTTAAATTTCTTCAAGTCCCCGGAAATATTCTTTAATGAATTAACCACTTCCCTTATATCAGTTAACTCTTGCTTTCCATTAATTTCTATATTGTGTTCAAATATAACTACTTTTGGTTTTCGCAGGCTTATATTTTCACATTGCATAAAAACATTTTGTATAACGGTGTTTTTATTCATGTTGCTATTTAATTTTTTCATTTTGGGATAGCGAGCCTCATATAATTCTTTGTTTCTTTCTATAAAACCAACAGACATCTCTGTGTATTTTAACCAAAACTTCCTATTCCAGGGCGTAAAAGAAATAGCAGCAGAACATTGATAAAAAAGATTGTTTTGTATTAGGTTTTCTTTACCACCATGAATTTGTATGGCACCAAAATTACCTCCTGCACAGTTTTTGAAAATATTGGCATAAATCCAATTTCCTGAAATGGCATCATCGAAGCGAATACCAGCCCTTCCGGCATGTGATTTTATTTTATCGGTGGCATAAGGCCCTATGTCGTGAATATAATTGTAGCGAAAAACATTTCCTCGGAAACTAGGATCACCCCACATATCAATTGCCCCTTGATCGTCAGATTCTGTTACAACATGGTGCATTTCATTGTATTCAACCATATGGTCATTGCCATTGATACGCATTGCACTGCTTGGAATATCGTGAATTTTGCAATGTGTGATAGTAGTACCAACTCCATCAACCCAAATGCCTGGTGTATAGGTTCGGTCAATACGTGATAAATTATGGATATGACAATTATCAATAATAAAACCGGATTTTTTAAGAGTTTCCCTATTTCCAGCTGAAATTTTTATAGCACCTCTGCCTAAATTGTATATTTCGCATGAAGATATTGTATTATTATTTCCACCATTCAGAATAATTCCATCACGGGCAAAAGCATGAATTTTACAATTATCTATATTTATAAAATTGCTGTTTGATATTCGTAATCCTTCACTGGATCCCATTTCAAAACAAATATCCTTAAATGTAATCCATTGTGTACCACTTATTGTTAATAAAGGCTCTTCGCAGATTGAAAGTTCCAATGAAGCATTTTTTACATCATCCGGCGGATAAAAATAGATTTTTTTATTTTGATAATCGTATGCCCATTCATCCGGTTGGTCAATTTCTGCAATTACATTGTAAGCGGCAAAAGGGTGATTTCCTCTAAAGGTATAATGATTATAAGGTGGATTTAGCCATATTACCTGATTTGCTGTATCTATTTTAGAAACCTGTTCATAGGCATCTGCCCATAAATAATACCAATATCCATGCAAGAGGATGTTTGGCTCATTTTTCCATGTAGATATATGTTCATTTTCATATACAATTCCGGTAAGCTCAATAGAATCCAACTTATCAGTAACAACACTTGTGAAATTAGAAAAACCATTGTTTGGCCATCGTGAAAGCTGCATAGGTTTTTTGTTAAAATACAGCTCCCTCAGTGCATAAGATCTTTGTGCTTCTTGTCCTCCAAATCCTGATAGACGTAGTTTGTTAAATGAATTTAAACCTGTTTCCTGTAAATCAATTTCAATGATTTTATTTCCAATATCTGGATTTTTCAGATATAAGGAATGATCTTTTGATAGTGGTTTGTAATTATTGATTGCGACAGAGCCGGATATTGTCACTTTTTCTCCTTCAAAAGCTTTGTATACCACAGGTGAATTTTTAGTTCCTGCATCCTCACTATTAAAAAGGATTCCTTGTTTTAAACGATAAACGCCTTTACGCAGAAAAACAAAAACTGTATCTTTCAACTCATTATTTCTTTTTATCTTTTTAACAAGTTGCTGTGCTATTTCAATAGTTGCAACTGGCAAATGTTCTGTGCCCTCATTTTTATCATTTCCATCAGGTGAAACATAAACTGTGTTTTTTTGAGCATTAAGATTAAATACTGATAGAAATAATAGAATAATTGTAAAATACTTCATAATAATTTTTATAGATTAAAATTTTGAGCCCACTCCGAAAAATCGGTCTGACGGCTTTATTTGCAAAATGTGAAAAGTTAGATGTTTAATGCTCAATTTTATAAATTTTATTATTTGCCATTTATTCAAACCAAGCTAGAAACAAAATAATCAACTTGGGGCTTGGTAGTTCTACTTTTTCTGATATACTTTTACCCAATCTACAATCATTTGAACAGGTAGATCGTCCGCTTTTACCTTTCCAACCCATCCCCCGCCAAGCTGTTGGTCAATTAAAACATAAAATTCCTGATCATAAGGCCATTGAGATGGGTCAACTCCCTCAACTTTTGGATAACGAAAGCTTTCTTTCCCATTTAAGGTAAATACCAATTTATCAGGAAACCATTCCAGTCCAAACGTATTAAATTTATCAATATCCAGTTTTGCTGTTCCATGCTGTGGTGGCTTTCTTTTTTGCTTTAGTTCTAAAGTATAATATGAATGCGTTGTTTGATAAATTTTATCGTCAAAATTTAGGTGTTCCATAATATCAATTTCGCCATTTCTGGGATATGCTCCATATTTTTGGTTTTCAGAGAGCATCCACATGGCGGGCCAGGCTCCTTGAGCACATTCCAGCTTTGCATGAATTTCAATTTTCCCATATTGAAAAGCAAATTTTCCTTTGGTATAAACTCCTCCTGTCAAATAGGGTCTTGGGTCGCTTTTGGTATCTGGATTGATAATCCCTTTTAAAAAAAGTTTTCCATCTGCTATTTCATAACACATTGAATCCGTAGTCATGTGTTTATTCCAATCCGAGCCACCGGGTGTAATCTTTGTCCATTTGCTTGTATCCAACTTAGACAAATCAAAATTTTCCTCCCAAATCAGTTTCCAATCCTTTTTGGTTACACCTTCTCCTTGAGCATTATTGTACGAACTAAGTTTGCACGCAGTTGATAAAGTTGCTATAATCAATATTATCCAGTAGTATTTTTTCATATTAAATTTATTAAAAACGTAAATACAATTGATTATATCAGCAACTTGTACAAAATATTCTGACTTAGACTATTCATAGCTTTCATTTAAAAAAAAATCAAATTCTGCCATAACCAGGATAATGGTCTGAAAAGGTTTCTGTATCCACATCATTATAAATGCTTACATCTAATTTGGGTTTTCAGCCTGGTTGGGTACATAAACGAATATCTATATTTATTAATAATAACAGCAATTAATTAATACTCCCTACCCAAATCGTTTGTCCTTACTTCTTTTAATTTAAGTTTTAATTTTTCTTTAAATTCTGAAACAACATTGACATAGTCAGGGTTTTCAGCAAGGTTTATAAACTGTTTTGGGTCATTCACCATGTCAAACAATTCAATTCCGGCACTGGCATCTTCATTATACTGAATATATGCCCATTTTTCAGTCCTTAACAAAAATGTTTTTCCACCCTGTGTAACAGAGAAAGCCATATCGCGAACTTTAATTTCAGGATTTTCAAGAGTCCCGACAAGACTTTCCCCCTGAATGTGTTCTGAATATTCTAACCCAGCCAGTTCTGCAATTGTTGGGTACAAATCAAGAAGTTCTGTAAACGAATTACATACAGCAGGTTTTTTACCCGGAACTTTAATAATCATAGGTACACGTACCGATTCTTCATGTAGGCTCACCTTCATCCAAAAATTATGTTCACCTAAATGAAAACCATGATCGGAAGTGAAAATCACAATTGTATTGTTTTCCAGCCCCTCTTTTTTTAAAGTTTTTAGTACTTTACCAATCTGTGCGTCGGTGTACGACACTGCTGCATAATAAGCTGCTACAGCCTTTTTTTCCTGTGTCAGGTTCATTTTTGCATTTACGCTAGTAACATAATTAATCCCACGTTTAGGAATATCGTCCCAGTCGCCTTCCACTTTTTCAGGCATAATTACCTCTTCAAAAGGATAGGGTTTAAAATACTTTTTGGGGGCAACAAAAGGAACATGAGGCCTAACAAATCCAACAGCAAGAAAGAACGGTTTATCTTTATGTTGGCGAATTAGCTCGCAAGCTTTTTTTGCTGTCTTTCCATCGGAATGGACCAAATCATCACCATTGGCTTTTACAATGGTCATAACATTACCCCCTTTAATAGGTAGGATCCCGTCGGGATTCCCCTGTACCAGTTCACCATCGCCGGGTGCTTTCCACTCGGGTCCCTGACTGTTGAATTTTTCAACCCACGAGGCAGGGTCGTCGGTTCCGTCACTTCCCTCTTCAATATCTATAGGGACTCCCATGTGAAAAACTTTACTCACCCGGGCAGTGTAATAACCATTATCTTTAAAAAGTTGCGACCATGTTTGCCTTTTGGGGCCAATATTTTCACGTCCGCTTACATAACCATATGTTTCTGTTGCACTGGGATAATAACCAGACATAAAAGAAGCACGAGATGGTCCACAAACCGGGTACTGACAATACGTTCTTGTAAAACGGATTCCTTCTGAGGCCAGCTTGTCGATATTGGGTGTATAGCAAGCTTTGTTTTCGTATGACGAAACTGCTGTGGCTGTTAAATCATCGGCAATAATAAAAAGTACATTTGGTTTTTTTTGTTCTTTTGAACAGCCACCGAATAATATGGTAAGGGTTAAAAAAAGAAGCAGATATCTCATGGGTGTCAATTTATAATTACATTTAAATTAAGTTCGTCGGAATATTTTTTATTTAACCAATTCCTATTTTGTTCTCCCTTTGGCAAGTGGGATTTGCTTTGAAGTAATTTATCAAAACTATTGTTACTTCTCATTTTTTAACTGAGTTTTATTTTAGTTGAATGTGAATATTAAACGAGTGCCCGTTCTCTTGAGAAGGCGAATTAATAGCACAGGCAGAGAATAAGACTTTCGGCTCACCATTTTCATCTAATAATAACTGTGGCCGTTCGAGACGGGAAACCGGTTGTTTTTTCCCATCTTCCCAGGTAATATTTAAATCCGAAGCCAGTACTGTATATATTAGTATACAAGTACCCGCAATAATAATTGAAAATACCCCAGATAATCTAAACTAGAGCGAAATATATCTATAAACACCTCAGTGAACTTGATTTGCATATTTTTTACTTATCCTTAAAAATTTATCCACTGTTCCTTCTTTTATAGGGATAAGTGCAAAGCTATATTTATGAGTTTTTTGTCCGCTTATTAAATACTTTTTTTGTGGCATTGCCCACCAACTGTCATCACCACCAAGTCCACGCTGGAAAAGGTCAATATTTAACTGAACTAAATCACGTTCTACTATATCATTTGTATGTTTTCTTTTGTTTAATTCAGGAATTTCTTTTAGATGATATTTTTTATTGATTTTTTGCTTTTTATCATACTGTAGTCCAGCGGTAGCATCAAAATCGTCGTTAAGCATATGTAATGCCGTAATACCCAAACCTTGTGTTGTATTATTAGCAACAATCAGCAATCCATTCCCCTCATTATTAGTTAAAGCTGCCCAACGCACATCTGTTTTATTCCCATTTTCCTGCGGACGGATATAAGGAACATATTGTTCAGTTACTTTCGACTCATACAAATCAATAAAAGCAGAGACTTTCCTATCCGTATAATTTCCCCATGGCCCCCTGCCAAAATAGCTGAAGTTATCATACTCTTTCGGCAATTGCATCTTCATACCAATCCGTGGAATGTCCGATTTGTATTCTGTTGGTTTCAATGTGTTTGAGATTTGAATTACTCCATTCCCATTAATTATATAATTGCTTTTGAAATGAGTATTCACTCCGGGTAAAAAATAATCGACTTTTATTTCGATTAAATTATCTGATCGTTTTTTAGTAAAAACACCCTCAACTTTTGCAAACAAACCCGCTTTTTTCCATTCTATATTTTTAGTATGCATTTGGTTGCCAAAATCGTTATCGGTTACTGCCCTCCAGAAATTTGGTTTTGGGCCATTATTATTTTTTATCAATTGATTTCCTGAATAAATAAATGAAACCAACTGCCCTTTAGCCTTATCAAAGATTATTTGCAACTTATTGTTAGATATTTTAATGGAATTTTTATCTTCTTTTAAATTTAGTGCCTCACCATTTTTAATTTTTCCGGATCTTACTTTGTATTTATCTTTTAAATCAATTTGTTCATGTGCCAGTTCAAAACCTTTAGGTAAAAGGCCCCATTTTTCTTTAGTTGTAGCACTTACCTCCACAAAATATTCGGTATTATTTAAATATTCTATATTATCTAACGATAAACGGATTAATTTACCTGTATGACATTCTATATCCAAATCTTTAACCGATATTGTTTTTAACACTTTACCATCGGCTTTTATTTTTGCAATAAAATCAAACTGATTCAAATTAGTGAAATCATATAAATTTTCGACTAATACACGTAATTCATTATGCTTGTTAATCCCTTGCTCTTTAAAGTTAATATACTCATAAACTTTTTTCACTTCAAACAAGGCCGGTTGCGGTGTGCGGTCAGGAAAAACAATGCCATTGTTCAAAAAACTGTTGTCGTTTGGCATATTTTTACCGTAATCACCACCATAAGCGTAAAATCGTTCACCTTTTTTATCTGTTTTCCAAATAGACTGATCAACCCAGTCCCAAATGAAACCTCCCTGCAAATTATCGTATTGCTCAATTACATCCCAATAATCTTGAAAATTGCCAGTACTATTACCCATGGCATGTGCATATTCACTAGGAATGTAAGGACGGTCAGTTTTTAGCCTGCCAATATATTCCAGCCTTTTCGGCGATGGATATTGGGGCACAATAATATCTGTATTCCAATCCATATCAAGTGCAGTTGCATCGTAGTCTTTATATGGACGCTCATACTGTACCGGACGCTTTATTTTGTCATGTTCTTTTATTGCTTTATATCCGGCATAAAAATTAACTCCATTACCTCCTTCGTTACCCATTGACCAGATGATAACAGATGGATGGTTTTTATCACGTTTTACCATGCGTACCATTCTTGTTACATGTGCCTTTTCCCATTTTGTGTTTTTTGCCAGCGAATGTTTTCCGTAATACATTCCATGCGACTCAATATTTGCTTCATCAACTACGTACAGGCCATATAAATCACACATCTCATAAAAAGCATGTCCACGTGGATAATGACTTAAACGAACCGCATTTATATTATTTTCTTTCCAAAGACGAATATCCTTTTTTATTAACTCGTTTGACATTACATGCCCGGTTTTAGGGTCATGTTCTTGTGTATTCACCCCTTTTAAAGTTATACGCTGCCCATTAACCAACAATAACCCATTTCTAATTTCAACTGAGCGAAAACCTATTTTAATGGAAGTCGCTTCAATGACATTTCTTTTCTCATCTTCCGTTTTTATCAGCAAAGTATATAAATTTGGATGTTCCGCACTCCATTGCTTTACATTTTTAATAACCGTCGAAAAATTTACTGAAGCACTAGAATTCCCATTAACTTGGAGGCTGTTAATGTCTGATTTAACTGTTTTTTTATCATCAAGCAACTGATAACTTATCTTAAGCTTTTGTTTTTTTGATAAATGATTGTGTAAATCAACGGTTAAATCAAGTTTTCCGTTCAAATATGCTGCATCCAATATTGAAACTACTTCAAAATCTTTGATACGTGTTTTTGGTTGCGCATAAATATAAACAGATCGTTCTATACCGCTAATCCTCCAGAAATCCTGACATTCAAGATAAGAACCATCTGTCCAGCGGAATATTTGCAAAGCAATGGTGTTTTTTCCCTTTTTTAGATATTTTGTAATATCAAATTCGGCAGGTAATTTACTGCCTTGCGAATAACCAACATATTTGCCATTAATCCACACAAAACCACCGGATTTCATTGCACCTATGTGAAGGAATACCTCTTTCCCTTTCCAACGATCTTCTAAAATAAATTCTCTCAGGTAGGAGCCAACAGGATTATATTCATGAGGTACTTTCCCGGGATTGGCAGGATAAATGCGATCAACAAACTTCATTTCATCAGAAATGGGTGCTTTATAATCAGCAAATTCATATTGATGGTTCACATAAATTGGGATACCAAAACCCTCAATTTCCCAATTTGCAGGAACTTTTATTTTATCCCAATTTTTCAAAACAAAACCGGGCTTCATAAAGTTTTTAGGCCTGTCTTTTGGAGAACGTACCCATTTAAAATCCCAAATACCATCCAGAGATTGAATGAATTTCGAATTTTCCTCTTTTAATGCCAACTCTTCCGTTGAAAAGGAAGTAAAAGAAGCATGTGCATCTTCTTTATTCTCTTCAATTACTTGCTCATTTTCAATATAATGCCAAATATTGGTTTGCTGTGCATAGTTTTTTGCAGATACTAAAAGTATGGCAACTAATATTAGGACTAATCTAATTTTCAACATAAATATATTTTATTTCAACATTTGTTGTTTTATCTTCTGCATTTTGTTTTAGGATCAACAAAGCTCCACCCTGCATATCTTCTGCGTAATAACTGGTTGGTCCGGTTTTTAATCCGTATGAAAGTTTAATTCCTTGCCAATCAACTGATAAATTATTTACATGGTCGTGACCAACAAAAACATGTGTGGTGCTTTTATGACTTTTCATAACATCAAATAAACCGGAATTAACTTTTGCTGAAGCAATACCTTCCCTGTTTTCGCCTAATACTTTTGTGGAGTCAATTGTGCCGGCTTTTAATGCATTGGCCGCATCAGCATATTCTAATAAAGGAATATGAAAGAAACAGATTGATGGAATCACTTTCCCTTCTGCCGGATTGTATTGTCCGTATCGTGCAGCACTTGCACCTTTTACTTGCCATTTATACCATTCAATTTGGTCGCGATGAATAAAATCATAGCTGCGGCCATCTTCATATTCGCGATATTCATTAGAATCCATCATTATTAAGGAATAAAGGATATTACCTTCTTCATCTTTTAGAAGAACTGAATAATTCCCAACACCATGAATATTTGAAGGCCCGTATTTAAAAAGTGAATTCTTTGCTGCTTCATAATGATTACCAAACCAGGGACGAGCCTTTCGCCCTTCCGAATCATGATTTCCTAAAACTACAGACCAAGGAATATTAAATTGCTCCATGTGTTTAATCAACTTTTTGGCCATTAAATCAGAAAAATACCATTCGGTATTATCACCAAGTGCAACAATAAAATCGGGCTTAGTTGATTCTACAAGTTTTTTTATCAGTTTGAGCGCTTTTTTTGTCCGTCCAGGTGCTCCATCAATCTGAATATCAGCTAGAAGTAGTATTTTGTAATCCTTCCCGTTTTTTTTAAGCAAACTGGGTATTGAGTCTATATTATAACTGTCTTCTTCAAACCAGATTTTTTTTGAAGGTGAACCAATATGTTTGACTGAGTGTAGTCGCAAACCTCCACAGGATATTGCCGTGAAAGCGACAAATATGATTAATGATGATATGAGACTTTTTACAAATACATTTTTATTCATCAATCTAAAATTAAGGTAACTACTCAGCCACCTAATAGTTAAAAAAATGCCACAGATTCACAGATTCTAAAACAAGCGAAGCTTGTTTTTCTGTGAAAATCAATAAAATTGATTTTTTTAATCTGTGAA
>Ga0164315_10004150_pt1 | contig 11220 bp, 10 predicted proteins | sample GuaBasSedimGuay6_FD_113737 | JGI IMG/M metagenome (GOLD analysis project Ga0164315, IMG submission 113737) | Subseafloor sediment microbial communities from Guaymas Basin, Gulf of California, Mexico - Guay6, Core 4569-2, 0-3 cm | ecosystem: Environmental > Aquatic > Marine > Hydrothermal vents...
CTGAAGGAAGCCTGAGTGCAAAGCTATGAATCGACAGAAGTGACACATAAGCGACACAAACCGGCATGACGAATCAGTGGTTAATTGATAACGACGATCCTACTCTTTCGCGTTATCAGACCCCTTTATCTATATTTTTATTTATGACATTTGCAGTATTAATGGCTCCTTTATAGGAGCTTGAAATGATAAAAACGAAAAGTCTTCGCAATGAATCATCATCGTCAACGTTTTTAATGCTTTCAGTCCGTTGAACGGTGCTCCAGATTGGTACAATGGCCCCTTCTTTTTTTTTCGGGCTAAACAGAAGCTCTTTTCCAATAAATTTATCAATGAATTTTCCGAAATCGAGAGTTTTCTTTGTCCGGAAAAAAAACCAACAAAACAGCCCAACAGATTGATCTGATAGCTTTTTGTGTAGTGAATCAATAAAATAGAAGAACGAATGGCGTGCGTTTAGTTCAAGCATGGGAAACAAGCGCCCATCTGGAAGGATTAGAGCATCACATCGGACTGGACCATGGTATTGATATTTCTCCCGCAATTCACCGGTTATTGCATTTGAGGCCCTTTTAATCTCATTCAGATATTTATCCTCAAGTTTTGCTGGATAAACGTAGCCATAATCATTTCCTCGCTTATCCGCTAATGCCAGCCGAGGGATGATGGGGTGCGATATTTGGCCATCCTTATCAACATGAAATTCATAAGAAACTGTAGTCGCCTCGGGAAACCCACAGACTTGATGACCTTGCTAAAATGGGTAAACCTATAAATATCAATAAGTGCTTGAACCTTTTATCAGCATGTAAAGAAATAGGTATACATTGTGACGTTTCTATCCAGATCGGTCTTCCTGGAGAAACCTATTATTCAATTGTCAAGAAGATTCAATGGCTTGAAGCCAACGGACTCCAAAAAAACAGTTTTTTTTCCATAGCAGCGATCTGGCCGGAGACACCGTGGGCAATTGCCTATGGGGTCGATTCTGACTATTTTGAACCGACGGTTGAAAAAGAAGGACTAGAAGCAAATGGATTGTATTATTTCAAGCCAGGAAATCCTCAGATCGAAAGGTATTTTTCGAATTGCTCAAGCAACTTTCATTTCATTGATGAAGAAACAGCTATCCGTATTAAATACTATCTAATGGACGCCGGGTTTATTAAGCGGTTTGATTAATAATTCCCACGTACCTCAGGGAATGTTCGTGCCTCTTAAAACAAATTTGTATTGATATCCATTTTCCCATGTAAAATACCTATGATATCAATATGGCTACCAGATTGCAGATAGAAAATAATGTGTTTTTTAACAGGAAATGAATAATAATTAAGATTGATTTCGGGTCTTTGCCTTCCAAGCTCCGGGTTAGCAGCAAGTCGTTCAAGTTTGCTCTCATTATCCAAAAGATATTTTTCCGCCTGCTTCTCTCCCCAATTTACAATTGTATAGTTCCAGATTTCCAGCAAATCAGATTTAGCCGCTGGAGTGAGACGATAATCAGGCATTTTTTGCCTCTGTAATAATATCACTTACAGACTGACTAACAAACTTTCCCTGCACAGCTTGAGAAGCACCAACTGCTAATTTTTTTTGTAACACCTCAAGTTTCATATACTGTACCAATTTCTCATTACTATCCCAGAAACGCAAAGCATCACGTATTACCTCGCTGGCATTGTTATAATAACCTGATGCTACTTTTTGTCTTATACCAGCTTCAAGTTCCGGCGTTAATGAAATATGCATATTGCACCTCCTTGTATAAATAATCATAACACTAATACAAACATTGTCAATCCTTGTATGCTTATGTCAAAATATCAACAACTAAAATGCTACGGATAAACCGTAGTGTCTTACGATCAAGTTGGCATCGTCGGCACCCCGGAGCAAAACCCCTTTCGCGGCTCAATTTTTGTTATAGTCTTTATGCCGACCGAACCATTTGACAAATATTATATGTTCCCGATTTAGGCATGTCAGCAAGTTTCCTATTTTGGGAACATCTATTATTTCAAGGGGACTTTTAAATGTGCGGCTGGAAAATTGAGGGAACAAATCAATCTGCAGTTGTTTCGAGCTATCTGTCGAATAACAAGTAACGGGAATTAATTATCGCCTGAATTGAGCGATTTTTATCTCGATCTGCACCGATCTCTTACGGATCGAGGGTTTGCAAAAAGCCTCGACAGATCCACGGGTATGCCTGTGTTTTTTGCGAACCCTTCTCCATCAAGATCTCGGCACACCTCTTCGGGAAAAATCGCTCAGTTCAGTATTGTTTTCACCCTGCTGATTCCTGAGATAGCCGTCTCCACTGGCCAAAATGGCTTTGTAATGATCTCGAAAAAGCGGGCCGTCGTATTAGGATTACCATCCCCACGCGAGATAATCATGAATCGAATTGGCTGCCGCTCTGCCGGCACCCATGGCCAGAATAACGGTAGCCGAACCCGTCACGATATCGCCACCGGCCCAGACCCCTTTTTTGCTGGTTTTTCCGGTGGATTCATCCGCTACGATATATCCCCACTGATTGAGTTTCAGCCCTTCTGTGGACCGTGTCAGCAACGGATTAGCGTTGGCACCCACGGCAATGATGACCAGGTCGCAGTCCATTTCAAATTCCGAGCCTTCTATGGGAATAGGCCGGCGCCTGCCCGACGCGTCGGGTTCACCGAGCTCCATTTTCAATCCTTCCATACCCACGACACGTCCTTTTTCGTTGCCCATAAACTGGGTCGGTGCTGTGAGAAAATGAAATTCGACACCCTCTTGTTCCGCATGGTGAACCTCCGCCCCCCTGGCTGGAACTTCCTCGCGCGATCGTCTATAGACAATAATCGATCTTTCCGCGCCCAGTCTCAGGGCAGTGCGAGCCGAGTCCATGGCAACGTTTCCGGCGCCCAGCGTGACAACCTTTTTCCCCTGGATAACCGGCGTGTCGTATTTCGGGAAAAGATATGCCTTCATGAGGTTGGAGCGGGTAAGGTATTCGTTTGCCGAGAAGATACCGATCAGATTCTCACCCGGCACGTTTAAAAAGCGGGGCAATCCTGCCCCCACGCCCAGAAAGACGGCATCATAACCATCTTCAAACAGTTCCTCTATGGTTACAGATCTTCCCACAACTGCATTGCAGTCCAATTTGGCACCCAGTTCCTCAAGTCCCGCCACTTCTGAAAAAACGATTTCTTTGGGAAGTCTGAATTCCGGGATGCCGTAGACCAGAACCCCGCCGGGCTTGTGAAATGCCTCGAAAATAGTGACATCATGGCCCTTTAGAATCAAATCACCGGCCACCGTCAAACCCGATGGGCCGGAACCCACCACGGCAACCCTTTTACCCGTAGAATCAGCCTTTGTCGGCAGCTCTGCTTTTTTGTGTTTTCGTTCATAATCGGCCACGAACCGTTCCAGATTTCCAATGGCCACGGGCTCTCCCTTTTTGCCCACAATGCATTTTCCCTCGCACTGTATTTCCTGGGGGCAGACCCGCCCGCAAACAGCGGGAAGCCCATTCTTTTCCCAGATTTTTTTTATCGCACCCGTGAAATCCCCTTCCTTGACAAGGCTTATAAACCCGGGGATGTCGATTTCCACAGGACAACCCTCCACGCAAGCCGGCTTCTTGCATTGCAGACACCGTCCCGCTTCTATAATGGCCACGTCAGGATTCTGACCCACTGGTACTTCCTCAAAATTTCTTGCCCTGATAGCCGGTTCCTGTTCGGGCATAGGTTGCCTGGGTACTTTTTCTTTTTTGACCTTTTTTCTTTCCGTCACTCCCATAATCTCCTCCACCGATTAAATCACTATTTAATTTTTTCATCAAATTTCATCCTAAGTTGAGCAATTGTCGAGATTGCCGTAGCTACAAGGAAGATGCTGTTCCGCTATAGTGAACTATGCGGTATGGCATCTGACGCCGTAGATGCGGTAAGATCGGCAATCCCAACGGGTTTCAAATTTTAAGAATTCAAATGAAGCAAATCCTTTGAAATTATTTCTAAATCCCATATTCTTAAAATTTGAAACGCTCATCTTAGGTTTATGTAATATGCAGGTATCAGGTCCCTCTCACCTTACAATAATGATCGTAGCTGTTCTTTTCATCTTCCGTATAGGCCTGAAGTCGAAGCATGAGTTCATCGAAGTTGACCTCATGGCCATCAAATTCAGGTCCGTCCACGCAGGCAAATCGTGTTTTGCCACCGACGGTTACACGGCATCCACCACACATGCCCGTCCCGTCTATCATAATCGGATTCAGGCTGACCATCGTCTTGACATTGTAGGTTTTGGTGATATTGGACGTGGCCTTCATCATGGGCACCGGACCAATGGCAACCACGAGTTTGACGTCACCCTCATCCAGAATCTCTTTCATGACTTCGGTTACAAAACCGTGGTGGCCATATGAGCCATCATCCGTACATACGCGCAGGTCATGTGATGCCGATTTCATCTGCTCTTCCATAATGAGTAGATCCTTTGTTCTTGCCCCGATAATACAGGTTACCTGGTTGCCGATCTCCTTGAGTGCCCTCGTAATGGGATGCAGCACGGCAACGCCTGTTCCTCCTCCGACGCAAATGACCTTGCCCAATTTTTCGAGATGGGTCGCTTTCCCAAGGGGGCCGATGACATCCTGGTATCCATCGCCCACCTGGATATCCCTGAAAAGAGCCGTCGATTTCCCGACCACCATATAGATAACGGTAATCGTGCCTGCTTCAGGATCGGCTTCCGCCATGGTGAGTGGTATGCGTTCACCGGTTTCATTGGCTTTCAGAATAACGAACTGGCCGGGCTTGGTCTTTTTGGCGATGGCGGGTGCTTCGATTTCATTGAGTATGACCGTTCCTTCGGCCATCTCTTCCCGTCTGACAATTTTAAACATATTATCCTCCAAGACTCAGATTAGGTGTTAATAAATCATGCGTTTATACGACCGTTAAATCAATCATATACTCATAATGAAAGCAACCATAAAATCGGATCGAAATTTTGTGATTCTCACTTCAAAAGACAAATAATATTCGAGATTATAACCAATAAATTAGGTAACCCCGAAAGCGGATGGGTGATCCCTGTGCGAAAGTGAAACTGTCTGAGGTCCATAGAGCCCGTTATGCCGAACAGCCGTAAATATAACCAGATAAACGCATCCGGCATTCAAAATACAAAATTCATCTTAAAGATATGGCCCTGTTCGGCATTACGGTCTCTTGGGAGCGAGTTTTTCACGTTCGCACAGGGATTATCCGTCCGCGATACCACCAACCTTCTTTTGAGTTATAATCCCGAAAATATTTATTGCTTAGTCACAAGCGTTGTTTTCAATTTGAACTATTGTAACCCTTGAAAATATGCTACAAATACATAAGCGGGTAAACCTTTCGCCATAGTAGCGACAACATCGCGTTTCATAAAATCGTGTAACGATTTTACGGTCGGAATCAAACCATGAAACTTTTTGACAGCCATTGCCATCTGGACGACCGCTCCTATCAAAACGATCTGGAGGCCGTAATGCATCGTGCAAAACAGGATGGCATCGAAAACATGATGACGGTGGGTATTGACCAGAAGACTTCTATCCGTGCCATTGAAATCGCCGACAAATTCGACGGAATATATGTATCCGTCGGTGTTCACCCGCATCGGGCATCGTCCTGTTCAGACCTGGTCATGGAAACGCTGACAGACCTGGCAAAAAATCCCAGGGTATGCGCATGGGGGGAAACCGGCCTTGATTTCAACCGTATGTATTCCCCGAAAGCTGATCAGGAGAAGTGGTTTGTTCGACAGGTTCAGACGGCAGATGAACGACAACTGCCCCTGATCCTGCATGAACGGGACAGTCATGGGCGGCTCCTGGAAATACTGAAATCCCATCCCAATAAGGATCGCCGTGGTGTGGTTCACTGCTTCAGCGGCAACCGACCAGAACTGGATGACTATCTTGACCTGGGGTTTTTCATCGGAATCACCGGCATTCTGACCCTTCAAAAAAGGGGCACCGATTTGAGAAACCTGGTCCAACATATCCCGTTGGAAAGGCTCCTTATTGAAACCGATGCGCCTTACCTGACACCGGCTCCCCAGAAGAACAAGACCCGCCGGAATGAACCTGCTTTCGTCAAGTCGGTGCTTCTCAAACTTGCAGAAATCCGTAACCTGGGTCCTGAGAATCTGGCCGATATTACTTACAGCAATGCCAGGCGCCTTTTTAACATCACAAACGTATCGGTTCGTTAACATATCTACGCTGTTGGGAAATATCCCCATCGGGGAGCAGATCACATGATTACTTATGATGGCAGGAGGTAAATAATGAAATGGAAAAACATGACCATTTTCGGAAGCGGATTTATATTTTTGCTGACTATCACAATAGGTTTTTTATACCCTTTTTGTGTTTTCGGGAACGAACAGTTTGAAGCGGCTGTTACACAATCGGTAAACAAAAAATGGACCGGTGATTTTGAACAAATGGTTCAAAAGCGGGCTATTCGGTTTTTGATTCCGTATAGCAAAACATTCTATTTTTTTGACAAGGCCACTCAGCGTGGATTAACGTATGAAATGGGAAAGGCGTTTGAAAAATCGATTAACAATCAATTAAAAACGCGTCATCTGAAAATCCATGTTGTTTTTATTCCCACATCAAGAGAAAGGCTTATACCTGCTTTATCAGAAGGTTTGGGCGACATTGCCGCAGGTAATTTGACAATAACGGACAAACGAACGCAACAGGTTGATTTCTGCGATCCTTTTTTAACTGGTATCAATGAAGTTCTGGTTACCGGTTCAGGGCATCCGCCTGTCAACACCATCTCAGATCTGAGTGGCAAGGAGATTCATGTCAGAAAAACGAGCAGCTATCATGAAAGTCTTGAACAGGCCAATAGGACTTTGTCGGCTGCCGGCAAGCCGACTATTAAAATTATCGAAGCGAACGAAAATCTCGAGGATGAAGATCTTTTGGAAATGGTCAATGCAGGTCTGATTCCCATGATTGTCATTGACAGCCACAAGGGCCAGTTCTGGGCTCTGGTTTTTGAAAAAATCAAACTTCATCCTGAAATTAAGTTCAGGGAAAACGCAAGAATTGCCTGGGCAATCCGAAAAAATACGCCTCAACTGAAAAACGTGATCAATGGCTTTGTCAAGGTTAACAAAAAAGGGACCTTGATGGGGAATACTCTTTTCAACCGATATCTCAAAAGTACCAAATATGTAAAAAACCACCTTTCCGGTGAAGACAGAAAAAGGTTTGAAAATGCGATCTCTTTTTTTAAAAAATATGGTGATCTTTATGATTTCGACTGGTTAATGCTTGCCGCGCTTGCCTATCAAGAGTCAACGATCGACCAAAGTAAAAAGAGTCATGCCGGGGCTATTGGTGTGATGCAAATTCTGCAGACAACGGCCAACGACAAGAACGTAAATATATCGGAAATTGATGAAATCGAACACAATATCCATGCCGGTACAAAATATCTCAAATTTATGATTGACAGGTATTTTGATGACCCCGGTATTGACAGGCTCAACAGAGTGCTGCTCACATTTGCTTCCTATAATGCCGGTCCTGCCAAAATTTCCAAGCTACGCAAAGAAGCCAAATCCATGAATTTAGATCCAAATGTCTGGTTTGATAATGTTGAAGTAGTTGCAGCCAAGAGAATAGGCCGGGAAACCGTTCAATATGTGGCTAATATTTTCAAATATTATATTGCGTATACGCTCATTTCAAACCAGAAGGAAGGAAAGGATGTGTGGCTCTTATCGGACGATATTAAATAGATGCCATCCCGAACTCAGCTTCACATCAGGTTATCACAAATTCTATATTGCTGTCAGCTGTAACAACAATCTATCGATTCCTTGAAATTAGAAAACGAAATCTTCGATAATGAACACACAATTTTTTAGATTGGTATTTCTAATTCATAATAATCGAAAAGGATGTATTGGAATTTGGATATTGTTTGTTATTTATTATCTGGTGCTTGGTATTTTTTTAATTTAAAGACCCAAATATACCTACATAGCCAAGGCGACTTGTTGAGCATATTTTTGGGACACATCACCATTTTCCTGTATCATCGTTAGAACTTATTTTGCAATTGATCCATAAATTTTTCGATGGTGAGGCTTTGATATCCGAGGCCTCTGGCCAGACGCGCATCGCCTGGTCCGGTGTATCCCCATTCGGCAAAAATAAGCGCAATCGCCTTTTTATCCTTGTTAAAGTAGGCGTCTATTTCGCTAAGATTTTTAACGGAATCATCGATGAACGCATAGTTGCAATCCTTGAACCGTTGCCTGATCTGTTGCATGTTGTCGATTTTAGTCGTGCCGTTATCGCCCGAGTAGATGTTGGCATTGTTGACCTGCAGTCCAAAATGATTGCAAAGGGCCAGGGTGGCTTCACGATTTTTATTGGTCAACATCACTAGATCACTGCTTCGCCTTTCAATCAGTCGGTCCCAGAGGGGTTGCACCGGCTTATTGAGTGCTATCCATGCTTTTAAATCCCTGGCTTTAAAGCGGGCTCTCGTATCAAAGAAGCGGGTTGTCCGGACGGTGACCGGTTCATCGATATGTCGGATGATGTCATCATATTCTTTTTCACTCAACAGTATTTGCGGGTCCGAATCGTCAGTCTCAAGACACCATTCCATCAGGACCGGCGCATCGCCGATGGGTTGGACATGAAACCGGTTGCGAAGAAACAAATCCAATGCCTCCTGCGGCAGTTGGTCCAGCCGGGTAACGATGGTACCCTTCAGCATGTTGTAAGTGGTTACTGCAATTTCACGCACCGAATCCATCAGCACACCGTCAAAGTCAAATATCAACATTGATTCTTTCTTTTTCTGCACAATTTTTAGATCCTGATAAGTGAGTAATCCGTTTGTTTTTGTTATTTTTAAATTATTAATCTGAATAAATATATCATAAAAATGAAAGGATCGAAATATGGAATTTGAATTCACCACCGCAAACCGAATCATCTTCGGCCCGGGAACGGCCCGTCAGACCGGGAAACTGGCCAGAAAACTGGGTCGGAATGCCCTGGTTGTAACCGGGAGAGCATCAGACAGAAACCGTTTCCTGTTCCAGGATCTGACATCCCATAACATTGAATTTACAATGTTGCCGATACCGGAAGAACCCACTGTCACAATGATATCGTCCGGGGCAGATGAAGCCAGGAAAGTCGGGTGCGACCTGGTAATAGCCATCGGAGGTGGCAGTGCCATTGACAGCGGTAAGGCAATCGCTGCACTGTTGACTAACCATGGTAGGCTGACAGATTATCTTGAGGTCGTTGGTAAAGGAAAATCGATTAGGGAGGATCCCGCCCCGAGCATTGTGTTGCCGACAACAGCCGGAACCGGTGCCGAAGTCACCTGTAATTCGGTGCTTTTGTCGGAGGAACCTCGGGTCAAAGTCAGCATGCGCAGCCCCTTGATACTGCCGCGTGTCGCCATTGTCGACCCGGAACTGACCTATTCCATGCCACCGGATGTCACCGCTGCCACTGGTTTGGATGCGTTTACTCAACTGCTTGAGGCCTTTGTGTCAATAAGCGCCAACCCCATGACAGACGCCGTCTGCCGGGAAGGCATTAAACGAGCCGCCGCCGCTCTTGAAAAAGTCTACATTGACGGCAGTGACAAAACGGCCCGGTATGACATGTGCTTGGCAAGCTTTTTTGGCGGGTTAGCCCTATCCAATGCAAAACTGGGTGCTGTGCACGGCATCGCCGGCACCTTCGGGGGCATGTTTCCCTCACCCCACGGAGCAGTCTGCGGCAGACTGCTGCCGGCTGTCATGGAGGTGAATATCGCCTCTTTAAAGCGGCGGATGCCGGAATCCGGATCATTGTCGCGCTATCATGAAATTGGGCAAATGGTTGCCAGCGATCGGCAGGCTTCGGCCGAGGATGGCGCTGCATGGGTGAAGAAGCTGTGTGAACGCCTTAAGATGCCACCACTGGGTATTTATGGTGTTTCTGAAAACGATTTTGCCGATATCATCCGGCAATCGCAAAAGGCCAGCAGCATGAAGGGAAATCCGATTCGGTTGAAAAACGAAGAACTTTATGGCATCCTGCAGAAAGTCCTGTAGGCCGTAGAGATTGTTCACCGCATGCACAAAGCCACCGGTGGATTGATCCGTTCCTTCCTAATCACTCAAACAGTTCGTCCAAGTTGTCGAATACTTTCTTGATAGCGGCTGCGTAGTGGTCCATAACCTCGCGCTTCTGGGCTATCATCGGGAACGAGTGCGAACCGATGACCAGCGAATTATCGAGCAGCATTTTCGCTTTCTCGTAGTCTTCCGGAGCTGTTTCCGGGGCCGGCTCATCGCGAAGTTTGCATGCCCAGGGGCACTTGCTGCCGTACCCGACATGGTTCTTGAACATATATTGGAGAGGCAGCGGCAGGACTTCCCAGAGGCAGGATTCCACTCCTTCCACCTGAATTGCCTTCAGTACTTTGTCTCGGAATTCTACAGACGGGACATCTACGCCTGCGGCCTTGGGATCCAGCCTGATCCTGAATTTGTGATAAACAGTTTCGTTATATTCGGGAACGAATGGAGGTTCCAGTCCGGGAGTGTCCTTGATGAGGTCAGACAGGTATTCACCATTGGCACGGGAGTTAGCATTTTTTTCATCGAGAGATTTCAGTTGCGAGCGGGTCATGGCAGCAGGCAGCTCGCCGGACATATACTGGTAGCCCATGATAACGGATTCAAAGCCGCGGAATCGGTCTATCGGCCAGTTGAGGTCAATAAACTTTTCGTCTTCGAATGAAGCATCCTGGCCGAAGAGCCGCATCCTGTTAGCGAAGTTGGCCATTTCGTCGTTATTCGTAACAAAGAAACCGCCTTCTCCGGATGCCAAGTTCTTGCTGGCCTGCACGCTGAAGATGGACATATCGCCAAGGGTTCCGGCAAGTTTTCCTTTATACTTTGCTCCGTGTGCCTGGGCCGTGTCCTCAATAACGATTAGATTGTGCTTCTTCGCGATCTCGTTAATCGCACCCATATCAGCACACTGGCCGTGGAGATGCACCGGGATAATTGCTTTTGTGCGTGATGTGATCCTTCCCTCTATCTTTGACGGGTCCAACATGAACGCGCGAGGTTCGATATCTACAAATACCGGCACTGCGTTGTTATGAAGAA
>Ga0164315_10004151_pt1 | contig 11217 bp, 6 predicted proteins | sample GuaBasSedimGuay6_FD_113737 | JGI IMG/M metagenome (GOLD analysis project Ga0164315, IMG submission 113737) | Subseafloor sediment microbial communities from Guaymas Basin, Gulf of California, Mexico - Guay6, Core 4569-2, 0-3 cm | ecosystem: Environmental > Aquatic > Marine > Hydrothermal vents >...
CCGTCAAGGGATTTTTTCACCCGTGTTCGGATGGTTTCCTCTCCTATATCCTCTGATATTACGTCAAGGAGGTGCCGCACCTTGGCCCTGCCTTCCAGTCTGAGGTTTTTTTCTGCCAAAACAGTATTTATCTTTTTCAGAAGCCCGTAGTCTTTTTTTATTTTTTCTTCCACAATTTTCAGGTTCAGGTAGCACGCACTGCATGGCACGAGTATTTCCGGGTATTCCTCTGTTTCTTCGGCAATGGCAAGATTTATTGCCGGAAGCACCATTGAAAGCAGCGAACTGACTGCCGAGGCTGCACTGGCCCCGCAGCATGTCCAGTCCTTCAGTTCAACAAGCTCGGCTCCCACACTCTCCATAAATTTTTTAGTTGAAATATTGTATTCAAGAGCAGTGCCTTCAAGGGAACAGCCTGGATAATATAGATATCTCATAATCTTTCCTCCGTCTCAATCTCTTCAACTTTTCGGAATATCGGGTCTAAATCAAAAGCACCTTTTCCTGTTGAAGGTATCCGGACAGAAATCTTTTTCTTGCTCAAAAGCTTCATCCCCAGTGGAGCAAATTTCAGGGCTGTGAAAGGATTTTTCATGGAAAGAAAATACAGGCTCATGAATTCCATTTCCCTGACCCGTCCATTCCGGCGCACACTTTCAATAAAATTTTTATAAAAAAGACCGCTCTTTTTATATCCCGGCAAATTTTCCCTGGCAGCCATCTGCTTGAGATCGTTCATGGCCTCGGTAAGCGGCAGCCCCCTGGGGCATCTCAGGGTGCAGTAATAGCAGTTGGAACATAACTCAAATGTTTCAGATCTGAGTATGGCATTTCCCTGACCCATCAGAACCATGCGCCACATACGGCGGGGCGTGATATCCATTGCAAATTCATTGGGGCATGATCCTGTGCAGGTGCCGCATTGGATACACGCCTGTATCTTCTCCCGGATGGAAACCAGGAGATCAACTGAATCCCGAGGGCCTTGTTTCTGGTCTGATTTTTTCATTGAACAAAACCTTTCGCTTATATCTGAGCCTTGATGTTAATCCGTAAAACAAGTTCACACTTTCCACCTTCACCTCTCACACTTCCTTCATCCTTCACCCTTCACCATTCCTGATTCTAACGGATTTTGTGGTTGCATAAGATTTCAGACAGCTGTGATCCCTGCAAACCGCAGATGAACGCTGATGCTCCCGCACTCTGACCTGACCGGCTGCACAGGCCGTGAGCGTCTGCGTTCATCTGCGTTCATCTGCGGATCATATCGGAAACCACAAAAACCGTTAGAATCAGCACCATCCATCCTTCACCATTCACAATTCACCATTCATCATTCATCATTCACAATTCACAATTCCCAAAGCCGCGTCAATCACATCTAACATCTGGTGGATTGGAAAACCTTCAAGAATAGAGGCACTGTTAGGACAAACCGCGGCGCAGGCCCCGCAGCCCTGGCACATTACAGTATTGATCCGCACTTGTTCCAGTTCGGAATCAAGAAACCTTGCCCCGTAAGGACAGGTTTCTATACACCTTTCACAAAGAGAACATATACTGTGGCGTATCTTTGCAACTACTTTTCCTGCTGGCAACTGCTTGCGGTCAAGAATTCTCAGACAACGCTGGGCAGCAGCCTCTGCCGTGGCAACAGTCTCGGTTATGGAACGCGGGGAATGGGCCATGCCGCATGCAAAAACTCCTTCTTTAAGGGAATCCACTGGTCTCCACTTGGATTCTGCTTCCTGGAAAAATCCGTCCTGGTCAGTCTTTGCGCCGAAAATTTCTGCCATCTCTCCCAAAGCATTGGGAATGACCCCGGTGGCAAGAATGAGAAGATCAGCCTCTATCTCCACTTCCCTGCTGATAATCGGCTCAAAAACACTGACCCTGACAGAACCTCCTGCTATGCTGACATCAGGCTTTCTGTCCACATCATACTGGATGAAAATCACCCCGGCCTTTCGCGCCTCAGTATAATAACTCTCTGCAAATCCGTAAGCCATCATATCCCGGTAAAGAACATAAATGGCAACGTCCGGGTTTTTCTCTTTGAGATATAAACACATCTTCAGACAGGAAGCACAGCAGACCCGGCTGCAATAATTTCTCGGCTCCTCCCTGGAATCAACACACTGGATCATGACAAGCGAGTCCAGGCGGGCAGGATCAAGGGATTTGCTGTCAAGCTGATGCTCGAATTCCTTCTGTGTCAGAACAGCATCGCTCTCGCCATGACAATAAGATGTCGTGGGTGCCTCGGTTCCTCCTGTAGCCAGGATTGTCACTCCGTGTTCCAGAGTCTGAACTTTCCCGTCCTGTTCTTCAAAAGAAGTGTGAAAGCATCCTGCCTGACCATAAGATCCGGCCAGGCGTGCCCCTGTATGAACATTGATAAGCGGATGTTTCTCCAATTTCAGGGGAAGTTCTTCAGCCAGGGCATTTGTATCATAGCCTTCGATTGTTTTTCGCAGCCATGAAAGATTTCCTCCCAGAGTTTCTCCCTGTTCCAGAATATCCACCTTAAACCCATGATCTGCAATGGCCAAAGCTGCTGTCATGCCGGCAATTCCGCCGCCTGCAACCAGTGCCTGCTGGAAAACCGGTATTGTTGGGACAGGGCACGGATCTGCATATCTGAGCCTGGAAATACCCGTATGAAGCGTTGAGATCAGATTTCCCGGATCAGTTGGCTCAGAACGGATGTCAACCACTTCCATAAGTGCAGGGTCGAGTCCTGCCTGTTTTCCCAGTTCCCGGATTTTGCGGGCATATACATAAGGAAGACACGCACCGATAAGAACCCGGTTTGGCTTGTTTTTCCGCACAATCTCCACAAGGCTCTCCCATCCCCGGGCAGTGCAGGTTTGTTCAATAAAGGCAACATGAGCCACACACGGATCAGCTTCAAGAGAGGAGGAAATCAACTCCTGATGCTGGGAAAAGGTTTCTCCGCAGATGCATATCACTGCCAGTATTCTTGGAAGCTCCCGTGAGACATCCCGGGCCGGAGAATCAGAAGCCTCGGGTTCCAATGCCAGGTTTCCGCCGGCAGAACAGATCACCCGGGATGCGTTCAAAGCAGCCGCACTGGCCTGGATAACCGATTCGCTGATGTCCTTGGAACCGGAAAAAGAGCCGCCGGTCAAGATGCCTTCCCTGTTGGTTTTTACCAGTGAAAAAGGCTCGGTCCTGACAAATCCCCAGGGATTCAACTCTGTTTCCAGCATCTCGGCCAACTCTGATGTCCCGGGAGCAGGGCGCTGGCCCACTGCCAGAACTATCATATCATAAGTGTCATCATGAATGGCCCCGCCGTGGTCCGCGTATCTGATTAAAAGATCACCCGTGGATTCATCCTGAACAAGCGAGTGGATGCGCCCTCTCACAAAATGTACCCCGCATTCTTTTTCCGCATGGTCGCGGTATCGCTGGAAAGACTTTCCGAAAGTACGCATATCCATGTAAAAAATAGCGGTTTCCAGTTCATTGCCTGCTTTTTCCTTAGCCACAAGAGCTTCCTTGATGGCGTACATACAGCATATATTGGAACAGAAATCAGCGTCTGTCTGCAAATCCCTTGATCCCACACACTGAATCCATGCGATTCTGGAAACTGGCCTGCTGTCCCCCGGACGGATCAGCCTGCCCTGGTAAGGCCCTGTGTTGCTGAGTATTCTCTCAAATTCAGGGCTTGTCAGCACATTGGGATATACACCATGACCAAAGATGTTTTTTTCTTCTTCTCCAGGATCAAAAAAGGATGTGCCCCCGCAGAGAACTATGGCTCCCACCTCCAACTTTCTGCCTTTTGCTGTCTCAAGTCCCTGGTATATCTGAAGAATTTTAGGAACAAGGATATCAGGATCAAAAGGTTTCATCAGGTAATCCAAAGCCCCTGTCTTCATTGCCTCCACTGCGGTCTCCACAGTGGCATAAGCAGTCATCATGACCACGCTGATATCCGGGAAATCCTCTTTTGCCTTTCTGAGAACTTCTGTTCCGTCCATTCCGGGCATTTTTATGTCCAGAAGCATCAGATGATATGATTCCTCTGCCAGCATGGTCAGAGCCTCCTGGCCGGACCCGGCCATATCCGCGGTAAATCCTGCATCATCAAGCCATTCGCTGAGAGAATCACGGACAATAAGCTCATCATCCACCACAAGAATACGAAATTTTTTACGTTCCTGTTGGGACAAAGACAGTCGGACAGCATTTGTCGGGCAGATTTTTTCACACTCTCCGCAACGGGTGCAGTTGTCCAGGTCAATTATATAGGGGTTGGGAATGGCATGCGGAACCGGAAGATAAATTGCTTTCCGGGATCCGAGCTTTTTGTTGAAATCATCCGGAACCTCCACCGGGCAGACATCTGTGCAGCAGCCGCAGCCGATGCAGAGATCATGGTCAACCATGGCTGATTTTTCCCGGAGCATCACCTGGAAATTGCCTGGTTCTCCTTCAACATGAGATATTTCCGTGGAAACAAGTATTTCGATGTTTTCATGGAAAAGCCCTTTGCGAAGACAATACTGTGATGAAGCGTCCCTGTCTGTCATGGGAAGCATTTTGCACATTCCGCACCGGTCAGTGGGAAACTGGTAATCAAGCTGGCTCAGTATCCCGCCCAGATGAGGTGCGCGATCAATGAGGGTGACACCATAACCGAATTCCGCCAGATCAAGCGCTGCCCGGATACCGCTGATTCCTGCCCCGACTACCAATGCAGATCCGATTTTTCTTTTCATGGTAAATATCCTTTTTAAAGTTTGGTGACCGAATAAGTACCTGGCCATATATTTTCAGGTGTCTGCATATGAGGAACAACTTTTCCGTTGTGAGCCGCAGATGAACGCAGATGAACGCGGACGGTCTGTCTTGCCGCGGACTCATCCACGGTTTGTGAAAGCTGTTTTCTCAGGAAAAAATTCCGGAAAATTTCTGGCCGGGCACTTCCCATTCCTGCTCCTGGCGGGATTGACAAATCCGGCAGGTTCGGGTCTGTTTCAGCTCTTGGCAATCCGAATCCGAGCGTGCGCGGGTATATTATTTCTGATTCTAACGGATTTTGTGGTCTGAATCCGTTTTTTAACCACAGAGGACACAGAGAAACCACAAAGGACACAGAGCCCTCCTGATCTCTGCGGTTCTCTGTGCCTCCTCTGTGATTTCTGTGGTTTCCTGACAGCCTGAAATTATGCAGAACCACAAAATCCGTTAGAATCAGTCTTATTTGGTCATGGTTCCTTAATCAGTTTATCCCGACAACATCGCTTAATTCCTGTTCACGAAATTCAGAGAGAGGAGGAGCTTGTTCAGGGTTTTTTCCTGCCTCATAATCAAATGCCTTCTGAGTACGGCGGGCCACGGTGCGGAAAAGTTCCATCACCGGAATATCATTCGGGCAGGCATTTGAACACTGGCCGCATCCGACACATGCGGTGCTTATATGGGCCATGCGGGTAATGTGATAAAAGATGGTGTCAGTGGGCATTTTTATGACACCTTTCCGCCTGGCCCATTGGAGATACTGTGAAGGCTCATGGTTAAAGACATCTGTGACAAAAACACACTCCTTGCAGTAGCATACAGGACAGGCAACCCTGCAATTGTAGCAGTTGATGCAGTTGGCAAGATAAGTGGTCAGTTTTTCAAGGCTGCCCGTAGCTTCGCTGGTTTGGGCAAACATTTTGTCCCGACAGGTTTTCCGCTCTGCCACCAGGGATTCCACAACTGCCTTGCGCGTTCCTGATTCTCCGGCTTGGGGAAGTCCGAGACTGTTCAAAAGCTCTTCCCCTTTCAAAGTCAGAGCTTTGGCCATGAGATTTTTTTTTGTATCCATGCCCAGAAGACCGATACTGATATCTGCGCCATCTGCAACCGGGTACTCGCAGACCTTGCAGGCTGTCGCCATATCAACACCGTTTATGGCCGCTCCTTTGCCTGAGAGGACGCTTTCACAGAATCTGACGGTTGATCCTTTCCCATCATCGCCTGCAAATTTCAGATAATCCTTGTTGTTATATGCGCCCAGGCAGTCAGTCCCCAAAATTACTGTTTCATCAGTGGTTCCCTGTTTCAGTTTCACGAGTTCGACATAAGCTCTTATCTCACAGGAACGCAGCACCACTGCTATTTTTCCGCCAACAGGCTTTCGGGTAAGCCTGGAAACAAGTTTTGCCCCGTTCATCGGGAAAACCGGTGCCAGGGGGTCAGCATCGTCCAGATGGACAGGATCTGTAATCAGTGCGGGCATGACAACATTCTTCATGGGAAGGTGTAGCGGAACAAGAATAGCGCTGATATCTTCCAACTGGAGAACGGATCGGAAAAATTCCCTGAGAGATTTCAGGATATCCTGGTTTTTTACCTCGATATTTGCTGTTTTTGCCATCTTTCCTCCCCTTTTTTTCAGATCACCATTTTCATTTTAGCCTCATTAGGCCCCAGTTCTTTTATCTGATTTACAAGTTTATGCATGTTTTCGGCGAATTGTATCCCGTCGCTGGCACCGATCCATGTAAGCCTGACTCGTTCTTTTTCAAATCCGAACTGGGTGAGGATTTCCCTGAGAAGCTTTATCCGCCTCCGGGCCTTGTAGTTTCCATTGATATAATGGCAGTCCCCGGGATGGCATCCGCTCACAAGAACGCCGTCAGCACCTTCCAACAATGCTTTTATTATATACTGGCTGTCCACCATGCCGGTACACATAACCCGGACCAGCCGTATATTTTTTGGGTAACTGAGTCTGGAAGTACCGGCCAGGTCAGCAGCGGTATAAGTACACCAGTTACATACAAAGGCAATAATGGTTGGTTCAAAATCAGTCATAAATTCCTCCTGAAATCCAAAAAACAAATCCCAAATCCCAAATCCCAAATAAAATCCAAAAAACAAATCCAAAATCTCAAATAAAATCCAAAAAACAAATCCAAAATCCAAAATCCAAAATCCAAAAAACAAATCCCAAATCCCAAATAAAATCCAAATCTCAAATCCCAATCAGACAAATCCTCTGACCCAATCATATTCCCACAGAATTGACAGCATCCGCTATTCCGTCAAGTTCTGCAAAAATCTGTTTTTCCATGAAATGCTTAACTTGGGCAGCCCCGCTCGGGCAGAATCCGGAGCAGCTTCCGCATCCCTTGCATAAGGCCTCGTTTATCACAGACACGCCTCTTCGTTCATCAAATTCAATGGCAGTATAAGGACAAAGCCCGATGCATGTCTGACATCCTGCGCATATATCCGGGTCAATCCGGGAAATTGCAGACGGAACCTCCACATACCCCCTGACAGCAAGAGAAAGAGCTTTGGCCGCAGCACCCGATGCCTGTGAAACCGTATCAGGAATATCCTTGGGGGACTGGCAGGCCCCTGCCAGGAAAACTCCGTCGGTGGCTGTATTCAGCGGGCCAAGCTTGGGGTGTTCCTCCAGAAAAAAACCGTCTGCACCCTGATTTACTCCGAAAATCCTGCCCACATCAACTGCATCGTCACGGGCCTGCATGGCAGTGCATAGAACAACCATATCAACCGGCACCCGTATCTTGAAACCCGCCAGTGTGTCTTCGGCAATGGCAATGAGTTTGCCTTCTTCCTCGGGTGTGACAGCCTTGTCTGTTATTTCGGCAACTTTTCCCCTGATAAAAATCGTTCCTTCTTCCTGACACCGGCGGTAAAATTCTTCATAACCTTCCCCAAAACATCGCATGTCAATGTAAAAATCACAGACTTTTGTGTCATGCCCGACTTTTTCCTTGATAAGATGGGAATATTTAAGGGCATACATGCAGCAGACCCTTGAACAGTATTCATGATAATTCACATCACGGCTGCCGACACAGTGGAGAAGCGCCACACTTTCGGGACTCTTTGTCAATTCCCCGTTTTCATCTCTTATGAGAATGTTGCCGCCCGTGGGGCCTGTTGCATTGCTGAGGCGTTCAAATTCAAGGCTCGTAAAAACATTCGGGTATCTGCCATAGCCATACTGCTTCATGGGAAACGGGTCCAGAGTATCGTACCCGGTTGCCAGGATAATGCTGCCAACCTTTATTTCCATCTCCTCTGCCTGCATGGAATGATCCACGGCTTTTGCCTCGCATACGCTCACACACTCCATGCACTCACAGCACGCCCCGCAGTTCAGACAGCGGTCCGATTCTCTGAGAGCCTGGTCCTCTGTGAACCCGAGAGCAGCCTCATCAAAGGATGACACGCGAACACCCGGGTCAATATGAGTTAATACTTCTCTCGGGTGCGGGACAAAGGAATCAGGGATGAGGTCAGCGGGTTCCGGGTTCCGTGCGGGTTCCTGGGTTGGGATTTCTGTTTCCCAGTTCCCGGTTTCAAGACATTGATGTATGTGTCCGGATGCCTTATGTCCGGCAGCCACCGCCTCCACCACCGTGGCCGGGCCGCTCACCGCGTCTCCGCCTGCAAATACATGAGGAACAGAGGTCTGGCCGGTGTCCGGGTCTGCCTCTATGGTATTTCGGCGCGTCCATTTAAGCCCGGGCATCTTATCTGCATACGATGTGTCGGTTTTCTGCCCGATGGCTGAAATGACCGCATCACACCGAATCACAAATTCCGAGCCTTCCACGGGCACGGGACGCCTGCGCCCGCTTTCATCTGGCTGGCCCAGCTCGGTTCTTATGCATTCAAGGCCCCCGGCCTGTCCGTGTTCTGCGAGAATCCGAATGGGCGCGGTAAGATAAGAAAATATGATTCCCTCTTCCAGTGCATTCTGGATTTCCTCATCATAAGCAGGCATTTCCCCTGCTGAACGGCGATAAACAACCGTGACTTTCTCAGCCCCGAGACGCTTTGCCACCCTGGCCGCGTCAACTGCCACGTTACCGCCGCCTATGACGTTCACTTCCCTGCCGGGGCATGATCTGTCACCCAGATTCGCATACCTGAGAAAACTGATCGCATCAAGAACACCTTTGGTGTCATCTTCCCCTGGAATACCGATCTTCACTGAATCATGGGACCCGATTCCCAGGAACACAGCGGAAAAGCCTTGTTCTTCAAGATCATCATGGGTGAAATCAGACCCGAAACGCACATCTGTCCGGGTTTCTATTCCCAGGCTGAGAATATAATCAATCTCCTTGTCAAGAATTTCAGGGGGAAGCCTGTAATCAGGAATTCCCACCCGCAGCATCCCGCCCAGTTTTGAAAGTGCCTCGAAGATCGTCACCTTGTAGCCTCTGAGCCTTAAATCATAAGCCACTGTCAGACCTGCCGGACCTGACCCGATTACAGCCACCTTCTGTTCTTTCTCCCGGATTTCGGGAACCGGCAGTTTTCCCATATCAGTCTGGTCAGCGGCAAATCTTTTCAGGTCCCTTATGGCAACCGGCTTATCTTTTTCTCCCCTCCGGCATTCGCTTTCGCACGGATGGGGACAGACCCTTCCCAAAACCCCGGGCAAAGGGAGTTTTTCCATGATGAGCTGGCAGGCTTTTTCATATTTTCCCTGTCTGATAAGCTGGATATAACCTTGTACATTGACTCCCGCGGGACAAGTTTTAACACACGGGGGGCGGTCTTTTTTGTCAATGCAGAAGGTGATTGGCACGGCCTGGGGAAAAGACCTGTATATGGCATGCCTGTTTCCAAGACCCTCATCCCATTCCGAAGGCAGGGACACAGGGCATACCAAGGCGCATTCGCCGCAGCCGGTACACAGGTTTGCATTGACATATCTGGGTTTTCGGAGAACCTTTACCGTGTAATTTCCGATGTATCCGGATACTTCCTCCACTTCGCTGTATGAAAGCAGTACCACGTTCTTATTCTGTGCAACCTCAACCATCTTGGGCGTTCCTATGCATGCAGCGCAGTCCAGGGTGGGGAAGGTCTTGTCAAACTGGAGCATGTGCCCGCCAATGGTGGTCTGCTTTTCCACCAGATAAACCCTGTGTCCTGAATCACCTATGTCCAGGGCTGCCTGCATGCCTGCAATTCCGCCGCCCACCACCATAATATCAGGATGAACAGAAACTTCGCGGGTTTCAAGGCTGTGGTGATAGTTGACCCTGTTGACTGCTCCTGCAACCAGAGTTTTTGCCTTGCGCGTGGCCTCGTCTTCGTCAGGGGTCACCCAGGAAACCTGTTCCCGGACAGAAGCCATCTGGAACATATAAGGATTAAGGCCGGCCCGCTGGCAAGCTCCCTGGAAGGTCTTTTCATGGAGCCTTGGGGAACATGATGCAACCACGACCCTGTTAAGGCCGTATTCCTTAATATCCTTTTCTATCATCTCCTGCCCGGGGTCCGAACACATGAATTTGTAGTCCCTTGCGACCACAACATTTTTCAGATTCCGGGCAAACGCGGCAACTTCCTTGACACGAACCCTGTATGCAATATTGATCCCGCAATGACAGATATAAAACCCTATTTTAATAGACATTTATACTCCTCTTTTTATGGAGAACAGAGATTTTTTGTTCTCATTTTACGGGAATAAAAAAAAGTCAGTTAATATTAGTTTGTTAAGCTACAAGAAAACTGCCGGAATGTCAACCTTTAAATTATCCTGATTATAACGCTTTTAGGGAACCCGTGAACGGTTCTCTGCGCCCGGCCCCTGAGCTTGCCGAAGGGGGGATCACAAAGGAAATCGGAGCACAAAAGCAGTCCCTTCACCCAAGTGTGTTTCAACATCAACGGTTCCGTTATGGTGCTGTATGATGCCGTAAAGGGTGGAAAGACCCAGACCCACGCCGTATCCTTCATCTTTGGTAGTGTAAAAAGGTTCAAAAATATAGGGAATATCCTTTTCTGAAATTCCGACCCCTGTATCTTTCACTTTGACGGTCACGAATTGTTTTTCCAGGTCATAATCCCCTGTCAGGCTGAGTGTTCCGCCTTCCGGCATTGCATCAATGGCATTGAAGACAAGATTGATGAGGCATTGCTGCAACTGGTTAAAATCACCTTTTATCTCAGGCATATCCGGGCTGATCTGCTGTTCAAGGCTGATATTGCTGAGTTCCAGCTTATGCCGGCTCATGAGAACGCACCTTTGCAACAACTCACTGACATTGACTTGCCCGAAGCTCGGGGGAGATTTGCGGGAAAAAGTGAGAAGGCTTGAAACAACCTGGGAACACCTGTTTGTTTCTTTTTCAACAAGATCAAGATATTGCGAAAATTTTTTCTGACGATCCTCAGCCAGAGGGC
>Ga0164315_10004152_pt1 | contig 11217 bp, 10 predicted proteins | sample GuaBasSedimGuay6_FD_113737 | JGI IMG/M metagenome (GOLD analysis project Ga0164315, IMG submission 113737) | Subseafloor sediment microbial communities from Guaymas Basin, Gulf of California, Mexico - Guay6, Core 4569-2, 0-3 cm | ecosystem: Environmental > Aquatic > Marine > Hydrothermal vents...
TATAAGGGGTCAAGTCTGCCCTTGACTCTTAGCCAATTGTTTTTCCATCTTATTGACACGCATCTGAGTTCATTAAAATTCATCTTAAAAATATATACTCAGCTCTGCGTCCCTGGTTCATGATATAATACCAAACACCGGAGAAGTGACAAAGACCTTAAAAAAAGAATAAGATTTGACATCATCGAAGGGGTGCTTATTGTTGCGGCATAAGAGGTACCCGTGATAGGATGACCTCTCTAAATATTTTATCTTTGTCCAGGGGCTGTGCTTGTCACGGCCCTATTTTTTTGGAGATCCAATGGAACCCCACAGGTAAACCCATGGGATAGGCAACCGGAGCCGAAAAGGAATGTGACCATGAATCCCTGCCCGTGTATTAAGGCAAAAAAAGCAGAGCCGTAATTGACCCTGCTTATGCTCTTTAAAAATATATTTTAATTATGCTGCTATTTCTCAGAAATACGTCTATCCACACCGCTTCTCCGATCTTCCATTAATCTTCGTTCAGGAAGATGGAAGGCATACGAGAATATGCGCCGATCTGAACCGGAGCGTCTTCCACCATTGTCAGGCTGTGATGTCCTTATCATCGTTTTTATCCCCTATTCGCTGTCTACCAAATACGACAATCCCAACAATTCCAATGCAAAGAAGGAAAATAATCGGTTTTAAATTAATTTTAATAGAATCCACAGAAGTTGTATTTATAGAGGGGCTGTAAAATAGGTTTATATCACTATCATTGGGATTGAATTCAATAAATAGCCGATCAGAAATTACCGTATTACTGACTAAAATAACCACTACCATTAAAAAGAGTATTTTATGTGTTGTATTCATTAACACACCGCTTTTAATTCAAGTCTGATAAAATGCCTCAGATCAATAGAAGAGGACATGTTTATAGCACAATAAGTTAGTATTTACAATACCGTTGCGATAGCGCCATTTTCTGGATATTCCACCAGGTGAATTGGAGGGTTTTCAAAGGTTTAAATTAGAGGGCATTATCTTCTCAATCACCTCACCTGCCTTATTCAGCAAATAGAGATTGAATCCAGCGCCGGCGGCATGATCGACCAGCTCTTCATAGATGACCGCCTGGACTTCGGATAACTTCTGTTTGTCTCTGACCATGAGGTTCACACACATCAGCGCGTCTTCTTTCTCTAAAAAGATCGGAATAAAGGAAATACCGGTATCCTCTTCATGTTGACCCAGGTATTGTGGGTTTGAATTCGGATCCTGTATGACGACATAAACCCACTGATGTTTCTTGATATGTGCTGACATTCAATTCTCCTACTCTAACTATATCGAATTTTGTGTTTGATGTTTTGTGTTTTGTGTTTTGTGTTTGGTGTTTTGTTTTTGGTGTAGAGCATTGAGCTATTAGCGTTAAACACCTAATAGCCTACAGCCTAAAAACCTACAGCCTGCTTGTAAAATATGACTCGAACAGGGATACCGCCCGATGGATATCCTCAGTGTTGACATCCAGGTGGGTCACCAACCGGATGGGGTTACCAATGTTGATCAGCACACCCGCATCCTTCAAATAAGCTGCGAGTGCCTCGGGGCTACCGGTTCTCAAGGACGCGAAAACCATATTGGTCTGCACCAACGCCATGTCGATCTCCATGTCATCGATACGGGAAAGCCCTTCCGCGAGAGTCAGGGCATTGGTGTGGTCTTCCGAAAGCCGGTCAACATTTTCTTGTAATGCGAGAATACCGGCTGCCGCAAGAATCCCTGCCTGCCGCATGCCGCCTCCCAATACCTTACGCCATCGCCTGGCTTTCTTCACAAGTTCCCCGGAGCCACACAAGACGGATCCTACGGGCGCACCCAGCCCCTTGGAAAGACAGATAGAAACGGAATCAAAATGGCGGGAGATTTCGGTGGGCGCAACAGCCAGCTTGACAGCCGCATTGAACAATCGCGCACCATCCAGATGGCACCCCAGTCCATGGTCCAGAGACAGGGCTCGGGCCTTTTTCAAATAGGCCAAGGGCAAAACCTTCCCGGCATGGGTGTTTTCAAGACACAGAAGTTTGGTTTTAGCGAAATGGATATCATCCGGCTTGATGGCCTTGGCGACTTTTACGAGATCGAGGGTTCCATCTTTTTGGAACTCGATCGGCTGTGGTTGAACACTGCCGAAAACGGCTGCCCCTCCCCCTTCGTACTTATACGTATGCGCCTGCTGTCCCACGATATACTCATCGCCTCTTTCGCAGTGGCTCAGAACGGCCATCAAATTGCTCTGGGTTCCTGAAACCGCCAGTATGGCAGCCTCTTTGCCCAGGATTTCTGCAGCCAGGGATTCCAGGCGGTTAACGGTCGGATCATCCCCATAGACGTCGTCGCCTACCACAGCACCGGCCATGGCAGAGCGCATTTTCTGCGTCGGTTGTGTAACGGTATCACTTCGAAGATCAATCATATTACTCTCTGCTGTCTGCATGTTTAGACTGTAGGCTGTTAGGTGCTTTCCGATGATTGCACTCAGCTACCCTCCAACCCTGCGTAATTGTTTGTTGGGTTCTTTGGGTTCGTTGTGTTTATTGTGTTTAGTGTTTAGTGTTTAGTGTTTAGTGTTTAGTGTTTGGTGTTTAGTGTGTCACTCTTGGCATTTAGCCTTTAGCACCTAACAGCCTACAGCCTAAAACCCTGCAGTCTATGGTCTATCCCCTCGAACCCTTCATTTGGATCAACTCTTTTGGAGATGATCCAAATGAATTTACATCCCGTATTTAGCCCGAAGTCCGATCAGTTTTTCCAGATACGGCTCTCGATAATTCAGCCCCTTTTGATTACCGATCTCATAAAAGGAATGATCGATAAACGGCCGAATATCGATGCCATAGGAGTTTAATGTCTCATCGTTTGCCATGTCGATGGTCAGAACAGCGTAATAACTTATCAGGACCCTCATTTTTGAATCTCTTCTCAGAAGATAACTTCTCCCTGCCAGTGTATTCAGAAAATAACCTGCGTATTGATAACGGCTTTCCAGAGAAGGAAGTTGGATGATCTTGTCCGGGCATCGATCTCCCGAAGTCATGTAGGCATAAAAAATAGCCATAACCGTTTCAATGATATCCGACTCGCTTTTGAGGAGATTCTTGATAATATCCACCCGTTCTTTTCCCAGATTCCGGTATAGGTGAGTGACATTCTGGATAAGGCGGATGAGGTCATCCAACTCACCCGAAAGCATTGGGGTAGACCGTGAAAGCTGTTTCGTGACATCTCCAATCAGTTTTTGACTTCCACCGCTGCCTTTGTAGGAGCCCATATAGTCCTGCTGCTCCATATAATTGAGAAATGTCCGCACTTGAAGCAAGAGATCATTGCAGCTGCTATCGTTCCCAAAAGATAAATAATCAGTTTTCTCCCCGAATATTTCCGACAAGCGCCGTTCATATTCCCCGGTATCCTTGAGCTGCATCAGTTCATTCCTGATTGACTCGATATCGGCGTTCAGGGCGGCTATCTCTTCACCGCAAGCTGCCTTTTCCTCGGACAAAACCCTGTCGATACCAGCCCGATGCCATTTTCTGATTTGCGTGTATCCCATGAACAAAACCATGCCGGCAATCAGTACGGTAACCAGTACTTTGATAGATCGATTCATCCTGCCCGTTCCTTTCTGGTTGGACATTCCCGATAGATAGAACACTTATTTAAACCTGAGCTGAACAATTTTTATCTCAATCTGCACCAATCTTTTGCGGATAAAGGGTCCGCAAAAAGCCTCGACAAATCCACTGGTATGCCTGCATTTTTTGCGAACCCCCCTCCATCAAAATCTCGGCACATCTCTTCGGGAAAAATCGCTCAGCTCAGGTTATAGATAACTTACTGAAATAAATATTTATAAATAATTTAAATATGTCAAAGCATTCTGGATGTCAAGTAGATATCCGAAATCTCAATTCTATTGACTTTATCGTGTAAAAACATATGATGCTCAGTGCATCCCAACCCTGGCTCACGGTTGATCATCCATTAGCAGCCTTGGCAAAGAGGAGATTAACATATGCGTATCGTTACGCGACCTGATTTTGACGGTATCGTCTGTGCAGTTTTGATTCTGGAAGCTGAAAATGTTTCACCGTCCGTAAAATGGGTATCTCCCGGCGACATGCAGAAAGAAAACATCGATATCCGTCATGGAGATATCATTGCCAATCTTCCCTATCACCCAGACTGCTCATTATGGTTTGATCATCATTTCTCAAACATGATCCGGCACAAGATCAAGGGCCTTTTTGAAATTGCACCATCTGCCGCAGGTCTCGTTTTTAAATACTACCAAAACAAGCTCCAAAAGGATTTTACGAAACTGGTGACGGAAGCGGATAAGATCGACTCAGCAAATCTCTCTCTGAACGAAATTCTCACCCCTGAAAAATATCCCTACATCCTGCTGTCCATGACCATACAGGATCACGTTCCCTCGGATGAACCTTACTGGAACAGGGTCCTCGACCTTTTGAGAAATGAGAAAATAGAGACCATACTGTCCGATACCGAGGTCAGGGAAAGATCAAAAATCGTCATCCATGAAAACGTCTCCTACCAAGCGCTGCTCGAAAAACATACCCACCTTGTGGAACGTGTGGCCATTTCCGATTTCCGCGATCTTGACAGAATGCCTTACGGGAACCGTTTCCTGGCCTACTCCATGTATCCAGAAGCCGTGGTCAGCGTCAAAATAGGATTTGAAGATTCCCGAAAAGAAAAAGTTGTCGTAAAAATCGGTCACAGTATTCTCAATAAAGATTGCAGGGTAAATGTGGGTCAGATGCTCTCTTATTTTGAAGGGGGCGGTCACAGAGGCGCCGGCGCCTGCCGTTTCCCTGCGAGTAAGGCAGATGAATATCTGCCGAAAATCATTGATATTTTGAGGAACAATGAGCCTGAAGGCAGCATTGTTGTCAAAATCCATCGTAGAGACCGGGATCGCAGGGGTAGGCATGACCGACGAAAAGCATCACAGGAAAATATTGCCCAGGAAAAAGCACCCGAAAGAAGAGAAAATGAACGACGGAACAATCCGGAACAGCGCAAAGACTGGAAGAAAACAAACACCTGGCGGAGTATTAAGATAAAAATATAGGGAAACGGTGTTTATTGAGTTTCTCGAGTTTATTGGGTTCATTGAGTTAAGGAAATCAAAACACATCATGGAAGAAATCAGACCCAATATTTTCAGGTGTAAAATACCCCTGCCTGATAACCCGCTCAAATATCTCAATTCATACATAATCAAGTCTGACAATAGAAACCTGATCGTCGATACCGGTTTCAACCGCAAAGAATGCCTTGATGCCATGAATAAAGGGCTCCGGGAACTTGATATTGACATGAACCGTACCGATTTTTTTATTACCCACCTGCATGCAGATCATTTCGGACTGGTGGGCCGACTGGTTACGGATACCAGCCATATCTACTTCAACCGACCGGAAATGGAGCTTATCGAAACCTGGGAAGGGTTTGAACCGATGATTGCCTTTGCCGGGAAAAACGGTTTTCCTCGTGAAGAACTACGTGCTGCCCTCGCGGCACATCCCGGAAACAAGTTCGGTACGGAATGGGCCCCGGCGCTGGAAGCCCTGTCGGACGGCGACACCATACGCGTTGGAACATATGCCTTCAGATGCATTGAAACACCCGGGCACACCCTGGGCCACACCTGCCTCTATGAGCCGTCACAAAAAATACTGATTTCAGGTGATCACATCCTGGTGGATATTACCCCCAACATTCAGTGCTGGTCCGACAGAGAGAACCCTTTGCAGAATTATCTGAAAAGTCTCGACAAAGCATATGCGCTTGATATAGACATAGTCCTTCCCGGTCACCGGAGACTCTTTGCAGACCACCGCAAACGAATAGATGAGCTGAAGGATCACCATTACTGCCGGCTGGACGAGATCTGCTCGATCCTCGAATCAGGCTCTCCAAAACATGCCTACAGGGTCGCTTCGGAAATGAGCTGGGATATCCGATGCAATAGCTGGGATGAATTTCCCATCGCCCAGAAATGGTTTGCCACGGGTGAGGCCATCGCCCATTTGAACTATCTCCAAAACAGTGGAAGGATCTCAAGAACAGATGCCACAGACACCATTCAGTACATCCTCTAACCACGATATGCCTGTATCTATTTCAGACAGCCCTTTATACAAACTGATCAACCCGGACAGCATCGCCTTCTTTGGCGCATCCAACAACTTTGGATCCATGGGAACAAGCCAGCTGGCCTCTTTATTGGGCCTTGGGTTCGAAGGCAACATTTATCCGGTACATCCCAAGGAACCCACCGTACTGGGATTAAAGGCATACCAGAGCGTGGCAGACCTCCCTGAAACACCTGATCTGGCTGTGATAATCCTGCCCACACGAATCGTTCTGGACACCGTGACACAGTGCGGAGAAAAGGGTATCAAAAATGCCATTATCGTCTCGGGCGGTTTCCGGGAAGTCGGTGCAAAAGGACGCGATCTGGAACAGACCTTGATCCAGACCACTCATCGATATGGTATGCGTTTTCTCGGGCCAAACTGTCTGGGAGTGGCCAACCCCCACCATAAACTGAATACCACTTTCCTCCCCTACCAGGGGGATGCCGGATTCCTGGGGATGGTGTCGCAGAGTGGCAGCTTTATCACCCAAATGTTCGATTACCTTTCAAGGGCCGGGATGGGTTTCAGCACTGCCATCAGTGTCGGCAATGAAGCGGACATCGATCTTGTGGAAGGTCTCAAATACCTTGCAGCGTGCCCTCATACGAAGGTCATCAACCTCTATATCGAAACGATTCGAAATCCAAAAAAATTTATTGAAGTTGCCGGCGCCGTTACACTGAAAAAACCAGTCATCGCCTATTATGTCGGGGGATCGGAATCCGGAAAACAGGCCTGCCTGTCGCACACAGGCGCCTTATCGGGACCGGACCGTCTCTATGACGGCGTGTTTCGACAGTCCGGCATCATCCGGGCCTGGTCCATTGAAGAACTATTCGACATGGGTGCCATCCTCGGCAGCGTGCCGGCACCCCACGGAGACCGCGTGGTTATACAGACCCATTCGGGAGGTCCGGGGGCCGTGGCCGCGGATGCCTGCGACAGGGAAGGATTGAAAATACCGCCCATGCCGGATTCCGTTAAAAAAGAGCTTTCCACATTGGTTCCCCACACCGGAAGTATCGGCAATCCCGTGGATATTACTTTTTCTAAAGATCGCCTGGCTTACTTTTCAAGCATTCCCGGCTGTCTACTTGATGCCGACCACTTCGATATCCTGCTCATCTATCTGCTCCTTCCAAAACATATGTTCACACGTATGATGAAAAGCCTGGGGGTACCGGAGAATCAGATAGCAACCGAGACCGAAAAACTGATCGATGAACTAGCCGACAAAATAGAGGAACTCGTCCAGACTTACGGAAAACCCGTGATCGGTTTTTCCTTTCACTCCCAGGAGGCATTTTTTATCAAGCGTTTACGGGCCAGAAATATCCCTGTCATGCAAAGCCCCCACAGAGCTGCCCGAGCCATTGCCGCCCTGTGCCGGTACACTAATCCGAACATTTCAGGTTCGTGAAATACCCGGGCTAAATGGCGGAAAGGCAGATATGTATCTACGAAACATCCTGTCCATCCAGCGTCATTATGACCATGTATATGTATCTCCCCATTTCGATGATGTTGCCGCATCCTGCAGTGGACGGATTTTCAAACAGCTCGATCAAGGCGAATCCGTCCTTATCGTAACGGTTTTCAGCGCACCAGCAACCCACGGATCCATAACTTTTTCCAATGCCCTGAAATCAATTCTGAACTACAAACGCCGCCGCCAAGAAGATTGCACGGCCATGCAGCGAATGGGTGTGGATTACCTGTGGCTGGAACATCCGGAATTTCTGTTTAGAAATCAAAAGCCATGGGCGCGCTACTGGCCGCATTACCGCGCTACGCCAAGCAATAAAATCCTGTGCGATAAATTGATACGGGAACTTCATGAAATCTGCAGACAAACGGATTGCGCCAATTTGATACTGCCACTGGGCATCGGTCAGCATATGGACCACCAGATCTTATTTCAGGCAGGGATCACGCTTCTTCACGGCAAAAACTGCACTTGTCGGATTCTCTTCTATGAAGAAACGCCTTACGCGCTGTTTCCCTTCCTTCTGACCTACCGCTTGAAAAAAACAGGCATCAAATGCACATTTCTGTTCGGGCAACATGGACAAACAGGCAGCACCAGTCAACTTTCTTCCAAAGATATCTTTCGCCTGTGGTCCAATATCCCTTCCCTGGGAATACACCGGGCAATAATCAAGCCCTGGGCTTTTCTATTGGTCACATGGTTCAACTTCTATACTCGCTACCTGATGAAACCATCATCAGGTTTTTTCGACCACCATCCTCCATTTCCAAAGGTCTGTGACATCACCCAATTTATCGACAGAAAGCTCTTCGTGATATCGGCCTATACCTCCCAGCTGGCCGGCCCCATGGTGGACGAACAACGCATCAAGACCGGTCTATCCGCATATGCGAGCACTCTCGGCATGCCCAAGGGCAGCTTTGGGGAGCGGTACTGGACCACTCCAGGCCCGAACATTTCATGAAATATCCGGATTGTCGATAGAGGGTTTCTGTTTGAATTGGGTAGAGTGGTGTGCTACGAAAACAATTCGAGATAGACTATAAAAGGAAAAAGATTTTTTATCACGAAAAAACGAAAGGACGAAAACACGAAAAAAACCATGAAATTTTTCGTGTTTTTCAGATTTCGTGTTTTCGTGATTGTTTTTATTTTTTTTGCCAAAAAACACACAAATTTTATAATTTAAGGAGCGTTTCATGAACAAATCAACCGTCGCAATCGTTCGCTATGAAAAACCCTTCGAATCCGTCAAAAAAGCCGTGGAGCTTTCCAATGGCTTGAGCCGGCTACCATCCCAGGCCAGGGTTTTTATTAAACCCAACATCGTTTTCTGGACCCGATCCGTAGCCTTCCCAAAATGGGGAGTTATCACCACATCGCGGGTCATTGAAGATATGGTGATGCTTCTGAAAGAACATGGTGTCCAGCATATTACCATCGGTGAGGGTGTGGTCATGCGGAACCGGAAAGATACTAAAACACCGGCACATGCTTTCGAAACCCTGGGCTACAACGCCCTCAAAAAGCGTTACAATGTCTCCACCGTCAATGTCTTTGAGCGTCCCTTCCGGGAAGTCGACCTGGGGGAGGGCATTACCCTGAATTTTAATGAAGATATTCTGGACAGCGACTTTATTGTGGACCTACCGGCCATGAAGACCCACAACCAGACAGTTGTGAGCCTGGGTATCAAGAACCTGAAAGGCGTCATCGATATGAAGTCCCGGAAAATCAGCCACAATGCGGACCCGGTAAAAGATCTTCATTTTCACGTGGCACGCCTGGCGGATAAACTGCCGCCGATATTCACATTGATCGATGGCATTTATACCCTTGAGCGCGGCCCGGGCTTTGACGGTCGCATGCAGCGCTCCAATCTACTGGTGGCATCCGCGGATATCCTCTCAGGAGACATGGTCGGCGCCAAACTGCTGGGATACGATGTTACTGACGTCCCCCATCTGGTTCATGCGGCCAAGAACCACGACCGGCCCGTGGATCTCTCGGACATCGAGGTTGTGGGAGAAGATATGGACACAGCCGTCTCATTTCACGAACACGACTTTAAATACACCATCAATGAGACATGTTGCCTCCCTGTACCGCTTGCCAAACAGGGGCTCGAGGGCATCCATTATCGAAAATTCGATTCGACACTTTGTACCTATTGTTCACAGGTAACCGGTGTTGTACTGACAGCCATCCGCTATGCCTGGAAAGGAGAGCCGTGGGAAGATATCGAGGTGCTCAACGGCAAAATCATGAAGCCGACCAAAGGTATGAAAAAAACGATTCTCCTGGGCAAATGCATGTACCAGCTGAATAAAAACAATCCCGACATCCAGGAAATGATTGCTATAAAGGGGTGTCCGCCAAAGCCGGACGACATTGTCAAGGCACTTCACCAGGCCGGCATTGAGGCCGACCCGAGTCTGTTTGAAAATATCGACCAACTGCCCGGCTTCTTTATGAGCCGTTATGAAAACAAGCCTGAATTCGACGAAGCCTTTTTCAGAATCAAATAGATATCCGGGTCCAAAAGGTCCGGCACTGGGTTGACCCAAGAAGGGGATTTATTACCAAATGTCTGAGCCAGAGAATTCAGAAGTCAGATTATCGTAAAGCGCTAAAATGTTTTAATGCTGGAAAACGAATGAACATCTAATCCCGCCATGGCGGGATTGGACGTTCATCTTTATAAAATCATCATTGTAAAGATTCTGTATTCTGACTCCTGGGTTTTTTCTCGAACTCATTCCGGCTTTTGTTTGGGTTTGGGTTCTACCCCAACGTTGGGGTCTATTCTTCATAGGATTGTCTGAATGGCAAAAAGATTATCTTCCCTGAGGAGGTCTGCAAGATGATATTGACCGTCTTGTCGTCGATCATTTGAACTACCCCCCAGTCATAGGTATTTTTTAACGCGTACCAGACCCCGATCCTTCGACCATTCTTATCAAGGATATCAGAACCATTTCTGCTCATGAAAAGCAGTCTGAAATCTCCGGGAAATTCCAGCATTCGTTTGAGTCTCTCCGGGGTTAACTCTACCGGATGCCAGAAATCCGACTGCAGAGTGTAATCCTCATGAATACCGATAATGGCCCGTGGCCAGGTTGATGACTCGGTGTAGAAATAGTGATGATCCGGAAGCACTTCGTTTCTTTCGAATAACGCCTTTACATCTGAATTGACCACCAACCGGCCATAAGTACCGCTGCAACCGGATAGCCCTGCCAGGAAAATCGCCAGAAAGACCGCCGAAACCATCCGTCCGGTAAACAGGGTATGATATTTCGATTGGTCGCGCATTACACCTTTTTTATGGAATCATCATCACGCTGTAATTTTTATTATTTCACTCGGGCCCTGGAATCCTTAACCGCTGAGAAGCAAGAACGCCTGGAGGCTGGAATGCTGCTGTCTGCTTATAGCTGTCAGCCACCCTCGAACCCTTATTAGCCTTTTAGCAGTTTAGACATAATGATTGCCACTCACAACATGAGCAGCCTGTAACCCGCA
>Ga0164315_10004153_pt1 | contig 11215 bp, 12 predicted proteins | sample GuaBasSedimGuay6_FD_113737 | JGI IMG/M metagenome (GOLD analysis project Ga0164315, IMG submission 113737) | Subseafloor sediment microbial communities from Guaymas Basin, Gulf of California, Mexico - Guay6, Core 4569-2, 0-3 cm | ecosystem: Environmental > Aquatic > Marine > Hydrothermal vents...
ACCGCAATAATGACAGTTGTTATTGGTGGTGTACTGTCATTGGCTTCACAATTTCTGGCTCCGGCCCAAAAGAAGTCAATAGAATTAGATACGAAATCTCAAATATTAAGTGCTGTAATGCAACTTAATAAAAAGAAAGATGATGTTCTGGGAATCTATGACCAGCGTATTCAATCATTTGTGGTTGACTATGATGGTAACCCCATTGAAAAAGATAAAAAAGGGAACCCAATTATTCCTGAAGATGTTAACATAATCAGGAATTTCAAACAAGATAATATAGACAGAGAACTGCCTGTTTATAAGTTTATGAGTGCTGATGATCCAAATCAGGTGGAGGCATATATATTACCACTCTATGGCAATGGGCTATGGAATAAGATTTATGGCTTTGTAGCACTTGAACAAGATCTAAATACTATAAAAGGAATTTCCTTTGGCCACGTGCAGGAAACTCCCGGACTTGGTGCCAGAATATCTGATGCTGAAATTCAGAATAGATATAAAAACAAGACAATTTTTGAAGGAAGTGAGCTTGTATCGGTAGTAATGCTGAAAGGTGAGAAAAGAGACCCTTCATTATTTGGGCCTCACGAGGTGGACGGATTGTCCGGCTCTACACTTACTGCAAAAGGTGTTAATGCCATGCTAAAGGATTATTTAGATTGCTATAAGGGCTTTATTGAGAAGACTAAGAATTAAGGAAAACTATGAGCACAGAAACATTAGATCCTGTTGTTGTAAAACCAGCTTCAGAGCCATTATTTTCGAAACGAAGAAGAAAATTTGTATTAGATCCATTAAGCGATGATAACCCCATAACTGTTCAGGTACTTGGCATCTGTTCGGCATTGGCAGTAACTGTTAAGTTGGAGCCGACCTTAATCATGTCGATTTCCGTAGTCTTCGTAATGGTATTTTCCAACTTGCTTATCTCTTTACTTAGGGACCTAATTCCTGGTAGAATAAGAATAATAGTGCAGCTTGGCGTAATCGCCACCTTCGTAACGCTTGTAAGTGAAGTGCTTAAGGCATATAACTACGAAATGTATAAGGTATTGGGCGCATTCGTTGGTCTAATCATTACCAACTGTATAGTTATGGGTCGTTTGGAAGCATTTGCTATGGGCAATAAAGCTTGGGATTCAGTATTAGATGGATTTGGCAGCGGATTTGGCTATGCCTGGGTTATTTTAACGGTTGCTTTCTTTAGAGAATTGCTTGGATCAGGTTCCGTTTTCAATATTCAAATATATGATGCATCAATAATGCCAACTAATGGATTGTTTGTTGATTCTATTGGTGCTTTTATCGTATTGGGTCTTATTATTTGGATTCAACGCACAAAATCAGGTTACGTAGAACATTAAAATAGTAGACATGGATTTAATAAATCTTGGAATAAAATCGATATTCATTGACAATATGGTTTTTGCCTATTTCTTAGGCATGTGTTCTTTTCTTGCAGTTTCTAAGAAAGTAACAACAGCCATAGGTCTGGGAGCAGCAGTAGTATTTGTGCTTGGTATTACAGCACCAATTAACTGGCTGGTGCAAGAGTATATACTTCAAGAAGGAGCGCTGGTATGGTTAAATGCCGGATTTGCTGATATGAATCTTGAATTTCTTCAGTTTATCATGTTCATAGCAATTATTGCTGCCATGGTTCAATTAGTAGAGATGATTATAGAAAAATTCTCGCCAGCATTATACGGTGCCTTGGGTATCTTCTTACCACTTATCGCAGTGAACTGTGCTATCCTTGGTGGATCATTATTTATGGTACAAAGAGACTATTCTTTAGCTGAGGCCGGCGTATTTGGTGTTGGCTCCGGACTAGGATTTATGTTTGCTATTGTGGCTCTTGCAGCTATACGCGAAAAACTAAAATATTCTAATGTACCAGATGGACTAAAAGGATTAGGTATAACTATGCTTATCACCGGTCTTATGGGAATTGCTTTCAAATCGTTTATTGGCATTGCAATGTAACAATCTAAAGCATTAGCATTAAAAAAAGGAGTCCGCCAGCTGGCGGTCTCCTTTTTTTGTTCATATAAAATACTCCTTATTTCTTCTTCTTCTTATTCTTAGGGTTGTCAATCCACTTACCATTAACGGATTCACCTAAAACAATAATGTCTTTTGTTCTTTCGTATTCTTTTATAGCATGCTCCATTTGTTCACGCGTCTCTCGCCTGACTTTGACACCGCTGTTTGAGCGCTTATTCCTAACTTCAATATAAAAGCCATCTTTCAGCTTCTTTGGTTTAGTTGGAGGTCTTCCCATATTATAATTCTTATTTCTTTGCTAATGAATTAGTCTGAAAGCTACGTTATTCCTTTTTAAAAATCGAATACATTTAAAAATATCTTAAAATATTATGAATACAATTTATTCAAGGCCTTTTCATTTAATTCAAGCAATGATTTTCGGATAGGTTTTTGCGTAGTTGTAAGTAATTTATTCTCTTCAGTCCATTCTTCTGCTAGCAAAATAAAATCTTTAATCTGCTTATAATTAGGCAACTCTTTATTGACGAAGGCAACTTCTTTCTCAAATTTTTCGCGCACCTTAATATTGTGAACCATGTACTCAGGTGCTGTCCAATGGATACCTTCAAGCTGACACCATTCTTCCAGTAGTACAAAGTTTGGTACAATTAGAGCACTTACCGATGGCCTTGAAAATCCGATAACCAAACACTGTAAAATGAACCGAGAAGATTTTAAACTATTTTCTAAAGGCTGCGGTGCAATATATTTACCTGCCGATGTCTTAAATATGTCTTTCTTCCGATCTGTAATTTGCAGAAACCTGCCATCAACAAATCTGCCAATGTCACCTGTCTTAAACCAGCCATCTTCAGTAAATGCGCTTTTATTCAATTCAGGTCGCTTAAAATACCCCTGGGTGACATTTGGACCCTTTATTTGTATTTCGCCTACCCCATCTTCATCTTTTTCGGCAATTTGCAGATCCAAGGCCGGTATAGGGATGCCAACAGTACCAAAACGGTTTAGACCAGGTGAGAACCTATTCAGTGAGATCAAAGGTGAGGCCTCAGTCATCCCGTAGCCTTCCCTAATCCTGATCTTTGCAGCTGAAAACATTCGGGCGATTTCGGGTTGTAATGAAGCTGCACCTACTACCATGCATTCCAGCTTTCCTCCCAATTGGTTCCTCCACCTATTTAAAACAAATAGTCGAGCAAATAATAATTTGAAGGATAGTAGAATTCTTTTTTTATCATCTCGGTTGTATGCTTGAGCTGTTTTTAATGACCAGTTTGTTATTGTTCTTTTAATCCAATTTTGAGCTAAAGTCTGCTCTTGTAAATAGTCATACATTCTTTCAAGAACTTTCGGCACAGAGGTGCTGAAGTATGGTTTGGCAGATTGAAAATCGACTAAAAAACTATCTTTACTTCGCACAAAGTAGATAGATGCGCCACAGGCAAGATAGGCATAACCGGCACTTCGTTCTAAAATATGACTAAAAGGCAGATAACTCATCACTCTTTTTGATGCTTGCAGAGGGAATGCAGCCAAAGTGAATAATATATTGCTCACCATATTATTATGAGTGAGAATTGTTCCTTTTGGTTCTCCGGAAGTTCCGGAAGTGTACATTATTGTCAGTATATCATCAGGTTTTACTTCTTCCTTAAACTTCATTAATATGTCTTTTTCTTCAGTATTAGGAGTATGATTATAAGCCGTATGAAAAGATTTCTTTGCTGTTGGTTCAAGACAAAGGAGTGGAGTTTCTTTGTTGACAATTGCCACACTTGTTCTCTCAAACAGATCAGCGCTGGCAACAATGAGCATTACAGGATTGGTTTCCGAGAGAATTAAATTCAACTCATCTGCTGATGACGAAGCATGTATTGGCACAACGATAATGCCCAGTTGTTGTGAAGCAAAATCAATAATAAGCCAGTCCAGGTTTCCTAGCTCTGGCATAATTGCCAGCATATCTCCCTTTTTGAAGCCTTGCGAAATTAACCAGCATGAAACAACGTCTACTACTTCAATAAACTGGCTTATTGAAGTGGCTTGCCATTTGTCTTGTGAAAATATATTTACGGCCCTCTTTTGAGGATACCTACTCTGTTGATAAGCCAAGATATCAAATACACGGGTAAATTGGGATTTACTTTTCATCTGGTATTAAATTCTGACTTAAGCTATCGTATAGAGCGTGATAATACTCCGGGAAATCCTGTAAATTATTATGATGGGCTCCAGCAATAGGTATTAATTTAATCGTTTCAGGATAAAGCTCATGCAACATCTTGCTTTGCTCAAATGGGATTAACAGATCATCTGTACCATGGATAATATGAACAGGGCAGGTCGCAGTTTTTAAATACTGATCTGTACGTATGTCATACCGTAGAATCCATTTTAAAGGAGTCCAGAAAATAAATCTGCGGGTATTATAAAAAAAGCTAAAATAAGGTGAATCCAGTATGAGCATTTTCGGATTATTCCATGAGGCTATTCGAGCCGCAATGCCACTTCCCAAAGAACGCCCATAAAGTATAATTTTCTCTTCAGGGTAGCGTTGAACAAGCCATTTGTACATATACTGAGAATCATTAAATAGTCTTTGCTGCGATCGTTTTCCCTTGCTTTTACCAAATCCGCGGTAATCAATCATTATAAAGTCGTAGCCGTTACTTAGGAAATCTTTAGCAAACTTTCCCCAACCCTTAATACTTCTTGAATTTCCCTTTAAATAGAAGACAACACCTCTTGAGGAAGGGACAGTAAAATATATACCATTTATACTGCCGCCGTCTTCCATTTCAAACTCCAACTCTTCAAATGGAAATGAATAATTATATTTAAATGAGGGGGATAAAATTTCAGGCCTAAAGAATATAAAGTCTTGAAAGAGATAGAATAGCACACAAAATGCTACATAAAAGATTACTATGGCTATAAAGATGGCGCTCATTAGGTTGTTTCAACCCTAAAAAGTACTTAATATATGTTATAAATCAAATGCAATTCGTGATTCTAGAGGCAGAATAGTATATTCAGGCCTTTTGAAACATGTAAATTAATTCCTATGTCTATATTATCTGTCAGTGTTTTTGGTACCTCCCGTAAAGAGAATGAGAAAAGAGTACCAATTCATCCTGATCAGATTGAATGGATTGACGAGGATATCAGAAATAAACTAATCTTTGAAGAAGACTATGGTCTGCCTTTTGGCATGGCTAATGATGAATTATCACGGCTTGTTGGTGGGCTTGCAACTCGTGAAGAACTGTTTCAATGTAGCGATATAATGTTACTGCCAAAACCCGTTCAGGATGATATTGATTCAATGCAAGAATCGAGCATACTTTGGGGTTGGCCACATTCTGTACAACAGCAGGCAATCACCCAATCTTCTATAGATCGTAAGCTAACCTTAATTGCTTGGGAAGCAATGCACCGGTGGTCTAAGTATGGCGATTGGCAAATGCACACATTCAATAAGAATAATGAGATTGCCGGGTATGCTGGTGTTTTACATGCGTTTGAGCTGATGGGTATTACTGGTACATATGGACCAGTACGGAAAGCTATTATTTTGAGTTTTGGCTCTGTTAGCAGAGGAGCCATTCATGCTTTACAAGGCCTGGGGGTACATGATATAACTATTTATACTCAACGTCAATCTACACTTGTTGCCGACCAAATTGCCGGTATCGAATATAGGCATTTTAAAGAAGGACCCGGAGGTGAAGTACTGGCTTATAAGGAGGATGGGACAACCTATCCTTTTATCAATGATATTGCCGATGCTGATATTATAGTAAATGGTATCTTACAAGATACGAATCACCCATTAATGTTTGTTTCTGATGATGATACGGATAGGTTAAAATCAGGAAGTCTAATTATTGATGTAAGTTGTGATGTAGGTATGGGCTTTGCTTTCGCCAAACCTACCACGTTTAGCAATCCAATGTTTAAGGTAGGTAGAGCACATTATTATGCCGTAGATCACACACCATCATATCTTTGGAATAGTGCTTCATGGGAAATCTCAAATTGTCTATTACCCTACTTGCCAATTGTTATGGGTGGTCCTGATAGATGGGGTCAGAGCGAAACTATTAAGCGGGCCGTTGAAATAAACAATGGTGTGATTCAAAATCCTGACATACTGTCCTTTCAAAATCGGGAAAGTTATTATCCACATGAGGTTACTTGCTAACAGGTCACCTATCCTCGGTTTCTTACAAATAACCGATTATTTTAATGAGCGCCGGATAACATGGTGGGATATCAGTTGCCTACTGTAGCACTTTGGCCAACGCCTCATGATAACTTTCAAACTCCCGCAAGTTCTTATGGCCACCACCTTCAATAATAATAAACTTGTCATCTGACTTTAGTAGAGGCTTTAATTTTTCAGCCGATTCATAGGAAACAACCCGGTCGTTAGTCCCTTGAAAAATGTAAACCGGACAATCAATATCTTGCAAATATTGATAATTGGGAAAATTATATTTCAAGCCAAAGGGGAAAAATAGCTTCATCCTATCTTGAATTAATTGGTAGAATGGCGTTTCTAATATTAACTGTTGTGGCTGGTGTTTAGTAGCAAGCTGAGTAGCTACTGCTGTGCCAAGAGAACGGCCATAGATAATAAAGTTCTTGCTTTTCAAATGGTGTAATGCCCATTGCCAAGTATCTTCTGCATCCTGGTAAAGTGTTTCCTCAGAAGGAGAACCGGTACTTTTTCCAAATCCCGAGAAATCAATCATCAACACGGTGTATCCCAATGAAGTGAAATCTACAGCATAGTTCCCCCATCGTTGCATATTATCGGCATTACCATGGAAGTATAAGATGGTACCTTTTGATTCTCCGGTAATCGGATTAAATAGTAATGCACTGAGCTTACTATTCGACCTGGTAAAAATAGTTACTTCTGAAAATGGCTGCTCGAATTTAAACTTATAATCATCCTCGAGCTTATCAGCCTGAAATATGATCTTATCTTGAAATAGATATAAGCCACCTGTGAGCAACACGTAGATAAATCCAATAATTAGAATGGATTTATAAAATAGCTTGAGTTTAGATCGCATCAATTTTTTTGCACTAACTTATTACTCCCGAGCCAATAAGCTCATCATCATTATACCAGGCAACAAATTGTCCGGCAGCGATAGCTTTCTGTGGCTTATCAAAAATCACATAAAGACCTTTTTCCTCCATATACAATGTGGCCTGCTCCAAAGGCTGACGATAACGAATTCTCGCTAAATATTCTACCTGCTCTCCTGACTGCAGGGCAAGATCAGGTCGAACCCAGTGGATATCCTCTTTTTTTACAAAAAGCCCTTTTCGTAAGAGTCCGGGATGGTTTTCTCCTTGCCCGGTATAGATAATGTTCTTTTCTACATCAGTATTGATTACGAATAATGGCAGTGGAGTACCACCAATGTTCAATCCCTTGCGTTGGCCAATAGTAAAATAATGAGCACCTCGATGCTCGCCAACTTTTTTGCCGTCTTCGGGTGTATAGCTAAACGGTTTGCTTAGCTCATCCAGATTAGCGATATCATCATTGCCATTTGATCCTGTACTATGACTAAATACACTTGCGTCTTCTTTTACTTCAACAACATCGCCTGTTATGGGTTTTAGCTGTTGCTGCAGGAAGTCAGGGAGTCTTACCTTACCAATGAAACAAAGACCTTGCGAGTCTTTTTTATCGGCGGTCACCAGGTCCAGACTTTTCGCAATTTCGCGAACTTCAGGTTTGGTTAATTCACCAATAGGGAATAACGATTTGGCTAGCTGATCTTGTGTGAGCTGGCATAAAAAATAACTCTGATCTTTGTTATTGTCTTTACCGGCAAGTAGTCTGTAAGTGATTTTTCCGGATAATTCAATAGAATCCTTCCGACAATAGTGTCCTGTAGCCACATAGTCCGCCTTTAGTTTCATAGCAGCCTTCATAAAGACATCAAATTTGATTTCTCTATTACAGAGAATATCAGGGTTAGGTGTTCTACCTTTTTGATATTCAGCGAACATATAGTCGACAATCTGAGCTTTATATTCTTTACTTAAATCAATGGTTTGGAAAGGGATGCCTAGTTTTTCAGCTACTAACATAGCATCATTCGAATCTTCCAGCCATGGGCACTCGTCACTTATTGTAACCGAGTCGTCGTGCCAGTTTTTCATGAACATACCGATGACCTCATAGCCTTGCTCTTGTAAAAGATACGCAGCTACGCTCGAGTCAACTCCACCGGAAAGGCCAACAACTACACGTTTCATTTTGGTAAATTTTCACAAAGATATTAAGTAACGATGATTTATTATGTGAAAATCAATCTTTCGCTATCAATATGGCTTGCTGTTAGTATTTTGATTTTTTTATCAACAAATTCCTTATTGGAGGAGTAGGCTATTTTGGTAAATATTCTTTAGGAATTGGGTTTTCAGATGATTCAGATGTCCAGTAAATATTAATTATCCACCATCTTTTGCCATCATTTAGCAATTGTATGCTGTTTATGCCTCTCATAAATGGCTTATCATCAGCTTTGCTCCTAAAAGACTCATAGGTGCTAAAAACCTGAGTAATATTCCCAAATGTATTAACTGACCGGTGAATCTCTTCTTCGAAGAAGCCATTTTCTATTAGCCATTTACCGGAGCCGGAGATATAGTCTTCAACGGTCATGTAGCGAGCATGGTAAATGCCTAAACTGTCTTTGCCGGAAGGAATAAGCTTAGCATCCGGATGAAATAAAAATCTCATTAATTCCCAGTCTCTGGCTTCTCCTTTTTCTCCGGAGATAACGGAGTATAAGGTTTTAATAGTGCTATCAAGTGTTTGTACTTTCTCAATATATTTATTTTGCTGTGCTGATGCTTCAATAAGAACAGATAGCATCAGAATGCTTGTAATTATTGTTATCCTGTTTTTCATTCTAATCTTCTTTATCGTAAAACTTTAATTTTCGTTGAATTCTATCCATCATTATTAATATTCGATTGGCTTTTGTTTCATCTGTTTTTGCACTGTATATCCAATCGATATATGCTTTTTGCTCACCTTCAGTAAAAGTAATAAAAGTTTCATAGTTCTTTTTCGGCTCCATTTTAAAGCATTCAATAATTTCAGTTGGTATTTCGACAGGAGAGCCATCTGGGTATAGTGTAATACTCACAAAATCACCGGCGCTTTTGTTTATCTTCTTTCTGATTTCTGCTCTGACTGGCAAGAAAAGTTTGCCATTACCCATCGGCATTAATTTATACTGCTTTAATTCGAACCCATCAATATTACCTTTAATTATTACCCATCCAAATGGGTTGACTTTACTTTGAGGAATTTCCGGGATCAGGGCGTATGTCCAACCTCCTTTTCCGAGGAATTTTTGTAATAAATACTCAGAATCAACTAATGGTTTTTGATTGTCCATTTTTTTGGATAAAGTAATACACCAATAGTTGTTAAAATCAATATGGCTACCGGATAATAATAATACGATCCTGCTGAATACATGCTATAACCATTAAACCCCTGGGCAATCCAGGCAATACCTAATACAGTCCATTTAGCCCATTCCAAATCTCTTTGAATGCCAAAATATGTTAAGACCAGCATACTAACCCCACAGCTTATTAGTCCTCCACCAACAGAATGAAGCATTAGCATCATTAAATCTTGTGTTTTTACAAAAAAATCAGAAGAGGGAGGATACCCAAGAAATTTTAAATGAACATCAAGTAATTGGTTGATGAATTGATCGCCAATTCCGCCAATCAGCATTAAAGCTCCGGAAGTATATAGAATGATTAATGATATTTTTCTCATAGTTTAGATTTCTTATTCAGTTTTGTATTTTAAGAAGTCCCCATCAATAATCAATAATTTCACTCCTTTTTTTGTGCCAATGCGATGCGAACTTAATTCATCTGAAACCACAAAGGACATCCCTTTTGTGAAAATAGATTTTCCATCATCTTTAAGTTCGGCAATAAATTCACCTTCCAAACAATGTACTATATGTCCTTTTTCACACCAATGGTCTAGAATAAAATCCTTAGAATATTCAACTACTCTAATCCGTAATCCTTGAAATTGAATGGTCTGCCAATAGGCGATTCCTGATTCTCCTTTATACTCTGTTTTGGGAATCTTTTCCCAATCAATTGTTTGAAATGAAATATTCTGATTACTCATATCTTTCTTAATAATTGGTTTGAATCATTATAAGTTTCAAGTGATTACTTGGCTCTTTAATATTGCTACCCATCGTTTTTCACTAAGAACGGTGCCGGTTGATAACCTAATCCTCTGTCCGAGTTAGATTAAAGATAATATTTTATACTGAAACCTGCCCGACAAGTCAGGCGGGTGTCCACATACCCTTAACCGCCATAGCCCAAAGGGCGCCTGCTTAGCCATTGTTAGCAAAAATTTCTGCTATTTTGGAAATGAATATTTTCTTAAACCTTTGAGGAAATTCATCTTTTAAATAGACTTGTTTATTCGTAAATGGATGTATAAAATCCAACGAATAGGCATGTAAATACAAGCCCTTGCCACTTAAAATTAAATTCTCAATTCCATATTCTTTATCTCCTAGTATCGGATTATCGATACTGGACAGATGTTTACGCAATTGATGCCTTCTGCCAGTTTGAGATTTTAGTTTTACCAAGTTGAGTTTGCCGAATCTTTTTGAGGAAACAGATTCGAATAATTTATAATTCGATTGTGATTTCTTACCGTCAATTTCTGAAGTGATTTTTCCTCGATCGTTCATTTCACCAATAGTAACTGCATAATATGTTTTCTCAACCTTTTTGTCTTCAAACATTCTATTTAAAGCCCGAATACTACTACTCGTTTTTCCAACCAATAAAACACCTGTGGTTGCATAATCTAATCGATGAACAGGCTGAGGTTTTGTAGCGTCAGGAAGATTACTTCGTTGAATGTTTTGAGCTAAGGCATTGGCAATGGTTTTAAAACTATTGCCGCTGACCAAAATACCGGCAGGTTTATGAATCACTGCTAAATGATCATCTTCAAATAAAACTTTAAGTAGAAAGACCAGTTTCTTATTCGGGCTGACTTCTTTTGGAATGGATAAGCTTATGCACTCACCTCCATTTATTAAAGTACCCGAAGTAGCAATAACATTATTAACCGTAATGAACTTTTTCTTTA
>Ga0164315_10004154_pt1 | contig 11215 bp, 5 predicted proteins | sample GuaBasSedimGuay6_FD_113737 | JGI IMG/M metagenome (GOLD analysis project Ga0164315, IMG submission 113737) | Subseafloor sediment microbial communities from Guaymas Basin, Gulf of California, Mexico - Guay6, Core 4569-2, 0-3 cm | ecosystem: Environmental > Aquatic > Marine > Hydrothermal vents >...
AGTATCAGTATCAGTATCAGTATCAGTATCAGTATCAGTATCAGTATCAGTATCAGTATCAGTATCAGTATCAGTATCAGTATCAGTATCAGTATCAGTATCAGTATCAGTATCAGTATCAGTTGCAAGTTTGGTTTCAGCTTCATGGCCAGATAAGGTATCCACCGCCGCGACTTCCATCTCGACCAGTGGGTCGCCTTCTTTCTCTATCTTGTCTTCTTCTTTGACGAATAGCTTAAGAATCTTGCCTGCCATGGGCGCCGGAATTTCCATCATCGCTTTGTCAGACTCCAGCACCACCAATGTCTGATCCATTTCCACTGTATCGCCTATAGCGACAGAGACTTCAATAACCTCTACTTCTTCAGCACCACCAAGATCAGGGACGGTTATAATTTCTGTTGTCACTGGCCACTCCTTGCAGTTATGGGCATACCCAAATCAGGCTAATTAAAACTTCTGGCCTGACCAGTATCACAATAACACCGGGTCTATTTTTTCCGGATCAATACCCAGCGACTCGATGGCACCATTCACCACATCTACGCTTAGTTTATCCTGCGCATATAGAGCATATAGAGCGGTCAGCACAATATAGCGATGGTCCACCTCAAAAAAGTCACGTAACTTGCCGCGTGTATCACTGCGTCCGAAACCATCGGTACCCAGAGTATAAAAATCACCTGACACAAATGCCCTTAGCTGTTCAGCATAAGCCTTAAGATAATCTGTAGCTGCAATCACCGGATCATCCCGGTCACCTAGTTGCTGGGTAATGTATGGCACTTTCGGTTGATCATGTGGATGCAACATATTCCAGCGTACGCAACTCTGTCCTTCTCGTGTCAGCTGATTAGCACTGGTCAGACTCCACACATCGGCATCGACACCAAACTCCTTTTTAAGCAACTGTGCAGCACTGATTACTTGATTCAATATTGTGCCCCCGCCCACCAGCTGCACTTTTAAACGCGGCTTTTTAACTGTGCTTCCGGTAAGCAGATAAATCCCCTGAATAATGCCTTCTTCTGCTCCGGTCGGCATAGTCGGATGCTGGTAATTTTCATTCATGGTGGTGATGTAGTAGAAGCAGTTTTCCCTCTCCTTATACATTTTGTTCAGCCCATCCTGAATAATCACCACCAGTTCATATTCGAAAGCGGGGTCGTAACTGCGGCAATTAGGTATGGTGTTGGCCAGCAGATGACTGTGACCATCCTGGTGCTGCAATCCCTCTCCATTGAGCGTGGTGCGCCCGGCGGTTGCGCCAATCAAAAATCCCCGCGCCTGAATATCACCAGCCGCCCAGGCCAGATCACCAATGCGTTGAAAACCAAACATGGAATAGAAAACATAAAACGGCACCATCGGACAGTCATAATTGCTATAGGCTGAAGCCAGCGCGATCCACGCCGACATTGCGCCCGCCTCGGTTAGCCCTTCTTCGAGTATCTGACCCTTCTTGTCTTCTTTGTAGTAGAGGATCTGATCAGCGTCATGGGGTACGTAGCGTTGTCCTGCGGAGGAGTAAATGCCCAGCTGGCGAAACATGCCTTCCATACCAAATGTACGAGCCTCATCGGGAATAATAGGCACTACTCGTGAGCCAATCTGCTTGTCCTTAACCAGGGTAGACAGCATGCGCACAAAGGCCATGGTAGTAGAAATTGTCCTTTTTTTACTGCCGTTTAATTGCTTTTGAAATACTTCCAGCTCAGGCGTTTCCAGTATCTGTGCTTCTGTCTGCCGGGTTGGCAGCTGTCCACCAAGGGATTCGCGCTGCTTTTTCATGTAAACAATTTCGGGGCTATCTTCAGGTGGTCGGTAATAGGGCGCATCGGCCAGTTTGTCATCGGGAATAGCCAAGCCAAACCGGTCACGGAAAGCCTTTAGACTCTCTATATCGAGCTTTTTAACCGAATGGGTGTCATTGGCCGCTTCCCCTGCAGCGCCCATCCCATAGCCTTTAACCGTCATGGCAAGCACGACAGTAGGCTTGCCATTGTTTTTCATGGCCTCGGCATAAGCTGCATACACTTTGTAAGGATCATGACCGCCACGATTCAACCACATAATGTCGTTATCGCTAAGGTCTGCCACTAGCGCCAGGGATTCAGGGTACTTGCCAAAGAAATGTTCACGGGTATAAGCACCCCCGTTAAATTTATAATTCTGCAGCTCACCGTCGCATACTTCGTCCATGAGCTCCTGCAATATGCCGCTGGTGTCTTTTTCAAACAGTGCGTCCCAATGCCGACCCCACACCACTTTGATAACATTCCAGCCCGCACCGCGGAACACACCTTCCAGTTCCTGAATAATTTTTCCGTTGCCGCGTACCGGGCCATCGAGCCTTTGCAAATTACAGTTGACAACAAAAGTAAGATTTTCCAGATGTTCTCGCCCTGCTAGCGAGATCGCCCCCAGGGTTTCTGGCTCGTCACATTCACCATCGCCAATAAAGGCCCACACCTGACGGTCGCCACGCTCAACCAGACCACGAGCAGAAAGATAGCGCATGATATGCGCCTGATAGATAGCCTGGATCGGGCCCAGGCCCATGGAAACCGTAGGAAACTGCCAGTAATCAGGCATCAGCCAGGGATGGGGATAAGATGACAGACCTTCGCCGTCGACCTCACGGCGAAAGTTATCCAGCTGTTGTTCCGTTAACCGACCTTCCAGGTAGGAACGTGCATAAATACCTGGCGCACAGTGTCCCTGAAAATAAACCAGATCACCCAGATGCTGTTCGGAGCGGCCACGAAAAAAGTAGTTAAAGCCGACATCGTAGAGCGTTGCCGCCGATGAAAAGGTAGCGATATGACCACCGAGACCATCATCATTGTTGTTAGCTCGCATGACCATGGCCAGCGCATTCCAGCGAACCAGCGAACGAATACGACGCTCCATAAACAAGTCGCCGGGCATACGCTTTTCACGGGTAACGGGAATGGTATTACGAAACGGCGTTGTCATTGCACGTGGTAATGGCAAATCGACCTGGTCGGCACGATCTACCAGTTGTTTGAGCAGATAAGCCGCTCGCTCTTTACCCTGATAGCTAATGACGGCATCGAGGGAATCGAGCCATTCTCTGGTTTCTTCTGGATCATGATCCGTCATAGTGCTACTCGACAATTAGCGTTGGCATAGGCACTGGCACAAAGCGGCGTTGTTTATTACCAGGGCACTATTGAAACGGTTTTTGTGCAATGGTTTTACTGTATGCACCTGGCTCCGCGCCAAAGATAAGAAAACCATCCTATTGTAGAAATATTACCAGAACAAGTCATTTGCCGAGTCATTTGCCAGGGCCTTCGCAGACCTCTTCAACAGGGCCCTTGCCGGAGCCTTCAGCAATCCTTGTCGAAGCCTTCAGCAATAATAGCAGGCACCAAATTCTATTGAGCGATATTTTTCTCCAGTTCCCGTCCGCTTCGTGAGCAGTTACCAAACGGCAACTCACTCCGGATAAGAGTAAATTCCTGCGTCAGTAGCGACAAGATCATCATGCTTGAGTACCGCTTGAGTGGGTTCTACGTGGCTGGTAACTAACCAGAGACGTCGGCTGCCATCCATAAACAAACGTCTATAGGCTTCCTGTAAACCGCTAAGGCTCAACACCTTGACTTGCTCAACCAGCTTTTTACGAAATTGAAAATCGTCGTAACCAAGGTATAGCGACTCCTGATGTCTAGCGGCCTGCTCGAGGACGTTATGGGGTTTTTCCTCGATATTGGCCAACAATGCTGATTTAAAGCGTTGCAAATCAACTTCGTTCAGGGAAGTCAGCGTTTCTTCAAAGCCGATCAGGAATTCATTGATGTATTGCTCAAGCTGTTGAACCGAGCTGTGTGGTGACTGTATATACAGACCAACCCCTGGCACGCGATTCATATGCATGATATTGGTGCCGACCACATAACCGAGCTGCTTTTCTGTGCGCATCGTCGTATAGAAAGGCGCTTCAAGAATAGTATTAATGATCGCCATGTTAGCTCTTTCACCGAGCGTATCTTCATCTCCCTGAATATATAACAGGACACTATGGTCAGCGTGATCGACGTGGACACTGCCGGTGGTTAGTTTTTCAGGTAATTGCACCACCTTTTCAAATAACGCCACATCACCATTCTCCCCCACTTTCAGTTTACTAACAGTGGCATCCGCCATCGCCAGGGCCTGCTCAATTGACAATACGCCGCCAGCATAAAATCGGGCATGACCTTTTTTATAAATTGTTTTATAAAATAACTGCAAATCCTCAATAGTTACTGTTTCAAGTGCGTCAGCCAGCACGATTGCGTCACAGGCGCCTTTAACAAGAGGTCCCAACTGAGCAAATAATTGCTTCACCGGCCACTCTTTGCGGCTATTACGCCAATCTCTAACCAGTTTATCCCGCAATCTAACAAAGCTCTGTGCTTGCCACTGGGGATTAGCCATAGTGTTTAACACCTGATCCAGTAGCACCTGCTGGCGCTCAACGTAGCCATTAACAGTTATACCAATACCATTGTTCCAGCGGTACAACGAAAAACCTAAGCCAGCCAGATTAGCCTGGTAGGTCTTCGTTCTCAGGGTATCCCTGACAATCGCCAGATAAAGATCGGTCCTGGCTGCGTTAGCACAGGCATGCACCTCTGGGGATGCGATTCTGGCTTCAAATATGCCGCGAGGACTACCAAATTGTTGATCGGTATAGTGCCAGACCGTCGCTTCCATTTTGCTATCTAGCTTGACAGGCTCATTGCTGGCCCCACCTTTATCGCTTAAGGGATAGGACTTTGCTATGTACGGATTAGCTGGCGCCAAAGACAATTTCTTGACCACTGATACCGCCCAGCGACTACGCGTCTCGGTATCTACCGGCGTAATAAGGTAAGGAGCGCCATAGCGTATGGAAGTGCGTGTGGTTTTTTTAACCTCGGGAGCAACCAGCATCACCACAGCATTATCAGGCCTCAGCCGACCGACAAAATCGGCTAAAATCTGTTTATCGAATTCGCTTAGCCAGAAGGGGCCACGCAATACTTCCTCGGGCGGGTAGTGACGCAATGCAGGGCTCAACTGGTGAACATAACTTTCGGGCGCATATTCTTCGATAAACTGAAAATTAGTCTGCTGTAACTTGGCCAGTTCGTCGAAGCGCCACCGGGCCAGACCCTGCTCCCGGGCCAGATTTAGCCACGCAAAAACACTATCGAGAACCTGACTTTTCTGACTCACACCGGCAGGCGTCAAGTCCATCTCGATAACAAACATCGCACCCTGGCTGGTATCAAAAACCAGGCCCGCAGACAGGCCGTTAGCCAAACCAGCCTTTTTTAGCAGCGCTATCAGGCTGCCTTCACTTTCATCTCCCAGCACATGCCCCCAGTACACACTCGGTTTAGTGCGCCAATGCTTTGCCACACCAGGCATCGGGAACACGATACTCAGGGTTCGCTGGTCTTTGATGGGCTGTATATCCAGTTCCAGTGGCAGAGGCTTTTGTAAAGTCAGCACCGTGTCCTTTTTTATCAAGTCAGGTTTTACCAAATCAGCCTTTGCCAAATCAGCCTTTGCCAAACCAGAATCCATAGTTTTACTATCAGCATTATTTGGAACGGCAGAAAACCGGCTGCGCACCTCCTCTTCAAGCTGCTCGAGTGTTTCACGTCCGAGTACAACCAGAGTCATGCGCTCAGCGGAATAATACTTCTTATAGAAAGCCAGCAAATCCTCACGCGCAGAATGATCTTCCCGATCGGCCAAAGTCTCCAGATTGCCAACCGAAAAACGCGAAAGTGGATGTGTCGGACTAACCTGCTCGCCAAAAACTTCCCATTCACGACGGCTGTCATCCTTGAGCTTAAGTCTGAATTCAGAGTCAACTGCATTTCGCTCCCGGTCTACATAAGCCTCATCAAATAATGGCGCCACAAAAAATCTGGAGAATCGATCCAGCGCGGCAAATAAATATTCAGCATCAATCCCAAAAAAATAATTAGTGTCTTCCATGCTCGTATAAGCGTTATGTCTACCACCATGCTCACTGATGAACAATTGATAGGCACCCGCCTGAGGATATTTGTCTGTACCCAGAAACAACATATGTTCGAGAAAATGTGCCAGGCCATCACGTTCAAGTGGGTTCTGAAAACTGCCAACATTCACATTCAGCGATGCCGCTGCCTTATCCGTGTCGGGGTCAGAAATCAGTAAGACTTTAATTCCGTTAGACAACTTTAAGTATCGATATGCACGCTCATCAGATGAACTACGCTTGACTGATAATTCACCACCCTCATCTAAAGCCCCTCCCTGCCACCAGGTTTCTGTTTGTATGTCCGCTGGTACTTCGGCGTAGGCAACTAACGAGTTGCTGGTAAAAACTATGAATACCGCGATAGCATGTCGCCATAAGTTACAGCACCATGAGTTAAAGTTTGTCATAAAAATTGATACCCAAAAATAAAACGATTTATTTAGAACATGGTTTAAAACCACGACATTACTCAGACACTAATACCTCGGGGACACTACGCGGCCAGGCGTTGTAAAGCGCCTTAACGAGCGTCGCCAGGGGGATCGCAAAAAAAACACCCCAAATCCCCCAAATTCCACCAAATATCAGTACCGCCAGGATAATAGCGACAGGATGTAGATTAACTGCTTCGGAAAACAACAACGGCACCAAAACATTGCCGTCAATAGTCTGAATCACTGTATAGGCGGTAACTAGCCAGAAAAACTCACCACTCCAGCCCCATTGGAAAAAACCCGCCAATAACACAGGAATTGTTACCACCGCTGCACCTATATATGGAATAACTACCGACAGCCCAACCAGTATGGCCAGCAACGCGGCATAATTGACACCCAACAGGGAAAACCAGATATAAGTGGTGACGCCTACGGCAATCACTTCCGTGGCTTTACCGCGCACATAATTGGTAATCTGTACATTCATCTCCCGCCAGACCTGATTCATTACCGGCCGCCGTTGAGGCAATAAATCAGCCAGTGCACCCATCAGGTAATCACGATCTTTAAGCATAAAGAAGATCAATAATGGCACCAGCACCAGATACACCATGATGACAATGACATTAGGAAACTTGCTTACCGAAAATGTCAGCACGGCCTCAGCATACTGTGCCGTCTCACCTTGTATGTAGACAACAAGTTCAGCCAGGCGTGCTTCGGAAATAAGGTTGGGATATTTTTCGGGCAATAACAAAATAGTTTCCTGCCACCGTTTGATCATACCCGGTACTTCCTGGATCAGATTGCTGGACTGCTCAATCACAATAGGAAACAAAAATACCATGGTGATAAAAAAGAAGCCCATAAAACAGCTAAAGACAATGGTAACGGCAAGCAGATGAGGGAAATGCCAACTTTTCAACAGGCTCACAGCACTCTGTAGCAAAAATGCAAAAACCAGTGCCGCCAGGAATGGCGCCAACAACGTACCCATGGTGACGATAACAACAAGCGCCGCCACTATAAGCAATGACAGTAATACGGCTTCTTCATCAGCGAAGTAACGATGAACCCAGCGTTCAACCACGTTCCACATAGTTAAGTCCCATCAACACGAAAAGATTAAACCGCCAGTCAAATATCGTACCCGGGTTGTCGATAGCCATGAACCAGGCAACCCTGCCACTGGCGTGAAGCCACAAAGCCAAAGTATGCATGCCTCGACCACGGTTGCTATTCAGGCCGGCCAATAAATTTTGACAGGGAAGTCTAATTTAATTGCTGAGGTAATAATACAGCACTGGCAGTACCCCGGCTTTTGCTGTGGCATGCATCGAAGACCTGATGTGTGGTCGATAATGCCAATGAGCCCATTAACGCCCACCGACCCCTGTATGTTTAGTCATCCTGTGCCAGACTGCATACTCAATGTGGATAACAGAGTGCTAATTAACTACCTGTAGAGGCACTATAGACTCTGACCAGTAATATCTCCGAACAAGAGTGAATAAATATTGTCGAAGTAAGATGCGCCAATCAGTTAATATCATGTCCGTCACATCGAGCAGAAATAAGGTAACCGCAATTTCGTGCTGAATTACATTACTCGACTCAGGCCCTGGTTTATTGCTTTGACCCTGCTGGTGAGCACGCCGACGGCACTCACCAACGATATAAAGTTACCCATGTTGGGTGATAGCACATCGGGTATTGTCTCTCATCAGCAGGAATACGAGCTGGGTCGTGCGTGGCTGCAGGTTTTTCGTAGTCGTGTAAGCACACTGGATGACCCTCAATTAAAGGCCTACCTTGAACATCTAATCTATAAATTGGCAACTTATAGTGAACTGACCGACCGACGTTTAGAAGTCATCCTTATTAACAACCCAACCATGAATGCTTTTGCGGTACCCGGTGGGGTTATAGGCGTTCATACCGGCCTCTATCTGTATGCGCAAAGTGAAGCTCAGTTGTCTTCGGTGCTCTCTCACGAACTCGCTCACCTTAGTCAGCGACATTTTGCACGTGGCGTTGCTAATCAGCGCGCCAATTCGTTCACCAGTATGGCGGGGTTGCTCGCCGGTTTAATTTTGGTAGCTACGGTAGGGGGTGATGCCGGCATGGCGGCAATGACCGCTTCACAGGCTGCCGCCATGGATAATAGACTCAGGTTTTCGCGCCAAAATGAGCAGGAAGCTGACCGCATTGGTATCGCAACCATGTACCGCGCTGGAATGGATCCCGCCGCTGTCGCGGCCATGTTCGACAGAATGCTCGCGGCGACGCGCTATACCGGCCACCGCCCCCCTGAATTCCTGCTCACCCACCCACTAACAGAAAGCCGTATTGCTGATGCACGCAACCGGCTAGGCAAATACCCGAAGAAAGTTTATACCGACAATATTGAATACCATTTAATGCGCGCACGCGCGCTAATGGCCATCGACAAAAACCCGCAACGTTCGCTTAAACGCTTCCAGAGTGAACTGGACGGCCATACCAAATCGCCCATTGCCGCCCGCTATGGCCTGGTACTGGCTTTGTCTGCATCGAACCAGCAAGCAAAAGCGTGGACGGAGCTCAACGCTCTGCTCAAGGATGATCCGCAAAGATTGACCTACCAGCTGGCGGCTATCGCTATCGAGCGCGCCGAAGGAAAATATCAGCAAGCCCTGGATAGTATTGCCAAATTGAAACCTCTCTACCCCGAAAATTATCCACTACAAATGGAACTGGCAGAAACCTTGCTGCAGGCAAATCGCTATGGCGAGTCAGAGCGGGTCCTCGAAAAGGTGGTTCGACAGCGGCCTTTTGACCCTGACATCTGGTATCAATTAGCTGAAACCAGTGGCCTCGCAGGTGACATTCCCGGTGTCCACATGGCCCGTGCCGAGTACTTCATCCTTATCAGCGCTTACGATCTGGCACGCAAGCAACTGAATCACGCGCAAAAGCTGGCACACAACGACTTCAAACGCTCTGCTATCATCAGACAACGACTGAATGATCTGGCGAAGATGGAAAGCAGGACGAGAAGACTTTAAGCCAACACAAACACTAAAGTGAATAACTATCCTGTGAATATCGCTTCTTTGTTAAGCAAAACTGCACAGCAACTTCCCGACTTCATGGCGTTATCGACGGGCACTGCAAATCATTGCGACTACCAGACGCTGGCTCAGCGGGTAGCAGGTATCGCCAGCTTTTTGCGTAACAAGCTGAACCACCAACCGGGCGACAGAGTCGCTCTGATCATGAAAAACTGCCCCCAATACATCGAAGTACTGTTTGCCATTCTCCATGCCGGGCTCACCGCAGTACCCATCAATGCCAAATTGCATAGCAAGGAATTCGCCTATATTTTACAGAACAGTGGCGCTTCCAGCCTGTTTATCACCGATGACTTTTTAGCCCAGAGCGAAGAACTAGTCTCCCATCTGCAGGTAGCTAGCGCCGTCCTTTCCGTCAATAGTGATGCCTACACTAACCTTTACAATGGCGCGCCGTTGCCAATGCAAGCCTGCGAACCCGATAGTGTGGCCTGGCTATTTTATACCAGTGGTACCACCGGCCAACCCAAGGGTGCAATGCTCAGTCACCGCAATCTAATGACCATGACGCAAAGTTATTTTTCCAGTGTTGATACCATGGTAGCCGGCGATACCTTACTGCATGCGGCGCCGATGTCGCACGGTTCCGGTTTATACACGTTTCCTACTGTAGCCTGTGGCGCAGCGCAGGTGGTTTGCCAGAGCGGCAGTTTTGAACCGGCAGAGATTACCAGCTTAATCCACCATTACCCACAGGTAAGCATGTTTGCCGCGCCGACCATGATCAAACGCATGGTAGAAACGCCCCCTGCTGCCAATGAAAGCTCTGATAATCTCAACGAAAACTCTGCTAATATCAATGAAGACACAAGCAATCTTAAAGCCATTATTTATGGTGGCGGACCGATGTACGTGGCGGATATTAAGGCCGCGATGAAACGCTTCGGCAACAAATTCATTCAAATTTATGGTCAGGGCGAAACGCCCATGACCATCACCTGCCTGAGTAAAGCTGATCACCTTGCTCGCGACGATATCGATCTTGCTGATGGGCACCTCGATAACCGACTCGCCTCGGTAGGCTGCGCGCAAATGCCAGTCGAAATACGCATAGCCGATGAACAGGGCGCTCCTCTGGCTGATGGGGAGGTCGGTGAAATTCTGGTCAAAGGCGATACCGTGATGCTCGGCTACTGGGGTAATCCCGATGCCACTGCAGAAACCATTGTCGACGGCTGGCTACACACCGGTGATATGGGCGTCATGGATCAACACGGCTATTTGACGCTGAAAGATCGTTCAAAGGATTTGATTATCAGCGGCGGCACCAATATTTATCCCCGCGAAGTTGAAGAAGTATTACTCCAGCATCCAGCGATTCTGGAAGTTTCAGTAGTTGGCAAGCCTGATCCCGAATGGGGTGAAGAGGTGGTTGCATTTGTGGTTCTCCACGAAGGGGAGCAATTGAGTGATCAACAGTGCGACGCCTGGTGCCTCGATAACATGGCGCGTTTTAAACGCCCTAAAAGCTATTACTTTGTTGGTGAGCTGCCCAAAAATAATTATGGCAAAGTTCTCAAAACCAACTTGCGAGAAAGATTGGAAAAAGAGCACGTCAACGCATAGCTATCAGCTCAGGGTTGGTTCTGGCTATGACTCTCCGCATCACCTGCACCGGCCTGTGCCGCCAC
>Ga0164315_10004155_pt1 | contig 11214 bp, 6 predicted proteins | sample GuaBasSedimGuay6_FD_113737 | JGI IMG/M metagenome (GOLD analysis project Ga0164315, IMG submission 113737) | Subseafloor sediment microbial communities from Guaymas Basin, Gulf of California, Mexico - Guay6, Core 4569-2, 0-3 cm | ecosystem: Environmental > Aquatic > Marine > Hydrothermal vents >...
ATCACCAACGGTCATGATCTTGCGGTGACCGGTGATCTGGCCAATGCTGGAGGGGTCACAGTTGGGAACACCTCCACTCTGACGGTCAACGGGAACTTTACCCAGACGGCGGGCCGTACAACCCTCGAGAACGGCACGCTGGCGGCCTCGCTCTTCGACCTGGGCGGTGGAGAACTCGTCGGCTCCGGAACGATCGATGCCGACCTCGACAGCGCCGGAACCATATCGCCAGGGGCCTCGCCCGGGCACATCGTCGTCACCGGTGCCCATACTGAAACGGCGTCTGATCTCTTGACTATCGAACTGTCCGGGCCCGGCTCGGGCGAGTTTGATCTGCTCGAAGTCGGCGGCACGGCGGCCCTCGCGGGGGAACTCGCAGTCAGTCTGCTCGATGCGTTCACACCGGCCGCCGGCGCCAACTTCGACATTCTCACCGCCTCGTCGGTGTCACAGGCCTTTGCAGCGACCAATCTCCCGCTGGTCTACTCGGGTGGTTGTCTCAAGGGTGTCTATCCGGGGGACAGGGTCCGGTTGACCGCGATCGCTGGAGTAGGGGTCACCGCATCACCTGAAAGCCAGGAGATCTGCCCTGGAGACCCCGTTCTTTTTACGGTAGGGGCAACGGGCGGCGAGACTCTTTTCTTCCAGTGGAGAAAAGGCGGAACCGAGATCCCAGGTGCAACTTCGAGCTCGTATTCGATTGCCGCCGTCGCAGCGGGAGACGAGGGTCTCTACGATGTCATCGTGAGCAATCTCTGCGGGTCTGTCGCTAGCCAGGCCGCCCAGTTGACTCTGGGCTATACGCCGGTGATCACGGTGGATCCGGCCGGCCAGGAGGCCTATGCCGGCCAACCGGTTAAATTCGCCGTCGAGGTTGACGCCGTGCCGGCGCCCAGCATCTATCAATGGCGCAAGAATGGTGGTGATCTCCCGGGCGAGACGGATTCTTCTTTGGTCCTTTCTGATATCACAGGCGCCGATGAAGGCGAATACGATGTTGAGGTGTCCAATGACTGCGGCAGCGAGACCAGTGCCGTCGCCACGCTGACCGTCGTCGAGGCGCCGACGGCCACAACCGGCCGGAGCTTCTGCACCGCGCCCGACGAGGGTTTGGGGCAGGCAGAAGTCCCACCAGCATTGTGTCAGTACCTGAGCCCGACGCCGGCCGATATATTCCTGATCGTCGATGGGCTTCCCCCAACTACCGAGATCGAAGCCGTGCCGGTTCTCAGCGAATTCGTTTGTGTTGGCACACCGTGCGGTTCGCCGGGAGGCGCCCTGGGCGGTGAGGTTGAACTCTTCGATTCGTTGCTCAGGCTTCACATGACAGGCACCGGCGACCTGGCCGGGTTCAGTCGCATCATCAATATACCGGTTGGCTGTGAAACCCACTCGGGGCCGCGGATGCCGGGCGATGATGTGCAGACCTTTGCGGCAGATCTCTACTCCCTTGAGGGTTTGGTCCTCGGCGATCCCGATTTTGACCACCTGGAGATCCGGGCTGGAACCGGATTGGGCTTGCCGAGTCCCGGTCAGACCATCCTTACCCGGAGGGCGGGCGCCTCCTTTGCCGTCGACCGGTTCTTCGATATCTCCTACGAAATCGACTTCGTCGGCGCTCCCGGCGGCGCCTTGCACGGGCTCTCCGGGACGACGGCAGGAGTCGCAAGGATCGCCGTCACCGCTCCGCCGATGCCGATGGATCCTTGCGTCGTACTCGACAATGGGGGGACGGCAGAACTCCCGCCTGAGGGTTGCCACTTCGTCAGTCCCGACGAGAAAATCGTGATCACCGATGGGTTGCCGGTGGGCACGACCATCGAGTTCGAGCCGGTGCAGCACTCCTTCTCATGCCAGAGCACCCCATGCGGTCAGCCCGGCGGTTCGCTGGGCGGCGAGGTCGAACTCTACGATTCGACCCTCGATCTCGTGGTCACAGGCACCGGCACTCTGGCCGGCTTCGAGCGGTTGATCACCCTGGCGCCGTCGTCGGAGACTCACTCCGGGCCACGAACTCCCGGCGATCCGGTCCAACATTTCCTCGTACTGACCGAGAGTCTGCAGGCCAATCTCGTTGGGGCCCCGGACTTCGCTAGCCTTGTATTGACAGCTGGAAATGCATCCAGCCTTCCGAGCCCCGGCATGACCACTCTGACCGATCAGACTGACGGGACCTTCGTGGTGGACAGCTTCTTCGATATCACCTACCAGATCGACTTCGTCGGAGCACCCGGGAGCGTTCTCGACGGATTCTCCGGCAGCTCGGTCGGCCGGGTCGGTATGACCGCCATCAATCCGCCACTGTTTGCCGACGGTTTCGAGAGTGGAGATTTCAGCGGCTGGTCGACCGTGGCGCCATAAGGGGAAAGAAATGCTCAACACCGGCCAACGTGATTATTTGATATTTTTCGTCCGTTCAATCTTCATCCTCCTGGTTGTCGGCTCATTGTTTCCATTGCCTGGGTTCTCGGCCGAACCGACCACCTTCACGATCGAAATCCAGGGCTCAAGCCGCAGTCGCGAGAATTATCCGGCCCCCTTCGTTGCTTTCATCCCCGATCGTCCGATCCACGAAGACGAGGAGGGTTATTCTCCGGTTGCCCTTGCTGTCGGCGGTAATCCGTTGAACGCATCCTGGCAGTCCCCGATCGACCTTATTTGGGACTTCGGTGACGGCACCGCGGCTGTGACAATTCGTGAGCGCGTTTCGGTGTCGCACGCCTACCGTGACGAGGGCGATTATACGATCACCGTGACCGCCCGGGATCGTCATGGGATCTTCGCCACCGGCACCCACGCCTTCAACGTCAGAAACAAGAAACCGGACTACGACAGACTCTGCGCCGTTGAGATCGACCCCGAAACCTCGACCGTCGAATTCACCGCATCCGCCCAGGACGTTGACGAAGATCCGCTTCTTTTCGATTGGGATTTCGGGGACGGCGAGACCACCAGTGGTGAAGATCTTTGGAAGGTCCGGCATCAGTATCTGCTCCCCGGGGAATACGAGGTCTCGGTGACGTTCACCGACGATGACGGGGGCGAACGGGTCGAGAAGGAAAAGGTCAGGGTTTTCGGCGCCGCCACCAAACCCGGATCCGAGCGCAGCGAGATCGACGGATCCTCGGCGTCCGACGTCGTCACCACCGGTTTGCTGGCCACGGTCAACGGAGCTGTCTCCGCCGATTTTGTCGGCGAGGTTCGGTCCTTTCGAGGAATCTACCTGCAAGAGATCGCGTCGGGCGCCTGCCGATTTATGTTCACGGCATGGGATGACGCCAATCTTGCCTATATCTACGGGATCACCGACCTCTTTGGCGTTCCCCCGGAGGGTGCCCAATACAAGGTCTCCAACCCCGGGATCACGATCGTCTTCGAACCGACCGCCGAGGCCTACGCCTACGCCAAGAGGACCGGCGCGAACCTTTTAGGGAGCCTCGGAGTCGGTGGTATGGCCGAGGCCCTCCTCGAAGGGCAGGACCTGACCGAGTCCCAGAAGAAGGAGGTCGGGGAGCGAGCGGGCGTCGAGGCCAAGGCCCGACAGCCCGGTGAGCCGGTCCCGATGCCGGCGACCTCACCCTTGGGAATCGAGGAGAAGATTGCCTTCCAGACCGCTGGTGGTCAGCTCGAGTTGACTTTCATTCCCGGCGAGAGGGCGATCGGCGACTATTCCCTGGTTTTGAAGGCCAGTGAGCACGGGCCGATCCCCAATGAGACGATCAGCTTCGACGCCTCTTTCGCCCTGGATCTCGTCGCCGCCCGGCGTGACGGGTTCGTGAATTACGATGGCTGCGAACCGCCCCCATTCGACATTCGCTATGTCTGGCCAAAGGATGAGACTGAGCATCTCAGGCTCGAGCGCCCCCCTGTTCGAGTTGACTTCATCGAGAAATTCGATCCTGCAACAGTTGATACCGACACATTTGAGGTTGGTTATACCGATCCTTCCGGCCAGATCGTTCCGGCAGTCGGACGAATATTGCGTGATGAGAAGTTTGCGTTTTTTGTTCCCGATGAGCCGCTTCTTCCAGGGGTTCGCTACACGGCGCGGATCAAGGCGGGCGATGAGGGCGTTCGCAGCCGGGGAGGCTCGACCCTTGATGACTCCCAGGGCAACGGTTGGCGCTCGTGGCACTTCACCACAAAGCTCGATTTCACACCGGAGTCGGATGAGGGACAGCTCTTGTCCTGCCACCTCTTTCAGAGTGCCCGGGATGTGCCTCTGATTCCCGGGAAGCCCGCCATCGCCCGCGTGTATGCCAGTTGGGAGCGACAGCCTGAGGTGCACGCCGACCATCAGGTGAAGGACTTTGAGACCCGCGTTGTTCTCACGGACGCCGATGGCGCCGTCATGACCTCCGAGTGGCACAAATTTGTGCGGCCCGACCTCTGGGAGGAGAGAAAGATCAATATTCGTGCCGCGCGCCACACAGCCCAGATCACCGGCCTTGTCCCGACCAACGAGATGGAAACTCCGCTCCATGCCTTCCTCGAGGTTCGCACCAAATCAGGGGAAGAGATGCAAAGGCGCTACCGGACGCGCTGTCCGGTGGAGATCTGGGACCAGAGCCCGAACCTGACTGTTGATTTTGTGGCTCTGCCGATCGGCGAATGGGGCAACGATCCGACTCTGCTCGAAACGGCCATGCCGTCGTTGCAAGCGATCGCTGACGCCTCCCTCGAATATGCATGGCAGCTCTTCCCGGTCGCCGAGATCACGGGTGGACCGGTTCGTGTGCTGCCTCTGGGTGTGCAACTCCCTGCAGACTGTGATGCAGGATGTCTTCTGAGTGGGGGCGTGAGCTGGCATGTCAATGGAGGCACGAGGTGGCAGCTCAAAGGATGCAATACGAGGAAGGGTAAGATTCACACCGGTCTGAACGATTGGCTCTCAGGCCAGAGTTCGGCCGACATTATCGTCGCCTTCGGGCCGCATCTGCTACTTGGGGGCGGCGCCACCGGCTCTCGCCTGCAATCCGGGCGAGGAGTGGTCCTGATCCTTGGAGGGCCTGAGCCCGAGTTCTTCTCCCGCTACGTCAACGGCCTCGTTCATGAGATCGGGCACGTTCTCGGCCTCGAGCACCTCCCATACATCGCCAATGGCGATGATGCCCAAGCGAATCGCGATGCCGTCCTCGAACTGCGTGACGGAAGCCTTCCATTCGAGTACAAGGGTATCGAGGGCCTGCTGATGAGCCGGGACGGACAGACGTGGTGGAACAAGTCCTCTCTCGAGGGCAACCAAGAGAGTGAGAGCCTCGCCCCCCTGATGTTCCCCGGCACGCTTCCCACCGACGCGGCTTTCATCGCCAACCACCACTATCGGAAGGTTCAACGGCTGTTGGAACGCCTGAATTGAGCCTCATCATGGACTGTCGTCCCCTTCCTCAATCGTTCCGACTCCTGCCGAAACTCCAGACTCATCTTTTTGCGCTGAGCCTCCGGCAAACCACTGGCGCCAATGCCGTTTTGAACGAGTTGCTCGAGCACGTCGAGCCCCAGGTTCATCGTGTGCACGACCTTGAGATACTCATCGGTCAGGGTGGTATTGAACAACGGCGGATCATCCGAGTTGAGAGTAGTGTAAAGCCCCTCCTCCAATAACCGGGGGAGCGAATGCTCAGCCAACGAGGGCGCGACGTCGAGGCAGACATTGCTGCTCAGAAACAAAGCATCACGCCAGCTGTTTTCTTGTCTGCTTTTCCCAACATATCTGCGAGTTCTCAAAAGCCCATCAGACGACGGATGTGGTCGGCATTTTCCTGTCCGGTGAGCTCGGACAGCAGCCATAACGCAACATCGACGGAGGTTGAGGGTCCGGTGGAGGTCATGATCCGGCCATCGCATACAAGGGGTGCATCCACCACTTCGACGCCGAAGGACGCCAGCTCTTGACGTCGATGCCCACCCAGTAACTTGTAGGTCGTGCCCCGCCGGCCCTTGAGCACACCAGAATGTGCCACCGGCAATGCGCCTACGCAGATGGCGGCGATGGGCTTGTTAGATGATTCAAATCGGCGAATCAGATCGCCCACTTCTGTGGAGTATGCCTCTTCGTAGAATCCATGATCGCCGAACCCCCCAGGTACAGCCAGGGCGTCGAAGTCCTCCACATGGACGTCTGCAAGTCGAAGATCAGTGAGTAGTCGGAGGCCGAAGGTGCAGCGCACCTGGTCTCCCATCCCCACCGGCACGACCTCCACCGCCTCGGATCCGTCGCTGCCGGACCAACCCAGAACGTCGTAGAAGGCCGCTGCCTCAAACAACTCCACGCCTGTGCACAGAAGAAGAAGAACCCGTTTCACGACGGCGATGGTATCCGATTCGGCACAAGGACGCCCGACTACCGGCTGTCATCCGATTCGGTGCGAAGTTCGGTCAAAAACGATGCATCAATCCAGTAGATATCCTGCCTGCCGTTCCCGGGCGAGTCCGCAACCGTGACGAAATCGTCGTAACTCAATCGTGTATCGCTGAAACCGACAGGCCCCAATAGCGCAGCCGGCGATGATGAGCGCCGATACCGATCGGAACATGGATTTCATGGTTGTTCACTTTTCCCCTGGAGCTTGAGATCGCTGAAGAGCCAAGGGAGAAGGCTGCGATCGGGAAATCTCTTCAACGAAGTACACGAGGTCGAATGACTCAATGGGCACGAGCAATGCGTTTGAATCCTGAGCTTTCCATTCCCTTTCCTGATGAAGCCACCTGCTGGCGGCGGAATTCTGTTCGACTTCTCGGAGATTGACCAAGAAGAACGGCGCTCCGACTTCGGCGAGAGCTCCGTCCATGACGGCCTCGGAAACCGACTCGAACAAGCGCTCACCCGGAGGAAGGTCCGGTGGGTACGAGCCCGTCCCAAAGGTTCCACCGATTGTGATGTAGGCGTCACCGAGTTCGGCACTCAACTCGACACCCATCGGATTCAATACGCCTTCGAGCAGACCGGGCATCCGGAAAGAACTCTTGGCAACATGCAGGTTGTGGGCCCAGAGGATCGCGTTTTCGCCTGGAATTTCCTTGTCGAGAATCGAAAGTGTCATCTGGGCCATGCCGTGCTCTCGGATGGCTCCGCCTGTTTCAAGGCCACCAGAAGAAAAGAAGTCGTTGCCGACCTTTCCGTTAGTTGCCAACATCAGCGTTCTTTCGTATTTCTCCACGGATGATAATACGATCAGTTGTTGTCTATTTTCTTTTACGAGTTCGATCAGTTCTTCATAGTTGGCGGCAAGCTCTCTTCGCCTCTCGTCAGGCAGCGCCCCATATCTCTCCCAAGTACTGGGCCAGAAATCTCCACGCTGCAGATCCAGACCAAGCGCTGGTTCGTCCAGCCGGATCTCCACCCCCGCGGACTTGAAAGATCTGAGGACGTCCCGGACTCCCGGTGCGGGTGCTGTGATGTCTACGCCGAAGATGCGGACTTGTTGACCGGGTTCGAGATCTTGATTGAACTGTCGGATCCATTGAATGAGTTCCAGCATCTCCTCTGTATCCCAGAGATACCAGCCTGCGAGTTGATTCATCAGACCCCGAAGATCACCCTCTCCGGAGGTGACGTATCGATTGAGCGACTCCGCATGTGGGAAGCTCTCCTCGAGAATCAGGGCACGAAAACCCAGATCCTCAATGAGATATCGAACGAGTAGACCTTTCAGAAGAAGCTGCTCGCGGGTGTCGTGACGACTCTCACCGAGACCGACAAGATGCGCTGCGCCAAGGGTTTCTCTGAGGGGTTCGAGGTCTGTTGTCGGCGCTGTTGTTTCGAGGTTCTCAATGGCGACTGCGTGGTCTGAAACCCACTCGATGAAGGCCTGGGTTTCGGGCGGTCGTTCCACTGTTTTCCGGGACTGTTGTGCGCATCCGCACACACAAAGAACGCACGCCGCCAATGCGATGTTGAGCCTCATAATGAAATGCCGTTTCCACCCACTGTTGTGTTGAGTGGATGGTCTTCTGATTCGAACGAAAGGAATTCGATCGGTGCTCCGTTTTCAACGACGAAGGCAACCGTCACGCCCGGGATGGGGGAGTTGGGCTCGATCAGTACGTCCTTGCCTTTGATGGCCTTGGCGATATCGTCCACGACGAACGCGATATGAGGCACGGTTTTGGCCAGATCGGGTAGGGGAGAGTCCGGCTCAAATCGCAACCACTCAACTCCGTAATCACTGTTTTCAAATCCGACCACAGACATCCCGTATTTTTCGAGGTAGACCTCCCCGGGTCGTTCTTCGGTCGTCGGGATGCCGATGTGATGGTACTTCAAGGGGCTTCCTTCCCGGCGAAGAGCGGTGGGCGCTGCGCCGCCACGTGGACTATCGATACTCATACCGTAGAAGCCGGCATGATGTTGCAAATTACTTGACACCGTTTGAGAAGGTCTTATGTTTGTACGGAGAGTATTGAATACCATTGGGGGGGATATGCGTTTTATTGCTTTTCTTGGTTGTATCGTTTTGGTTTGCAGTGTCGCCTTTGGCGAAGTAACTACGCCCATCTATGACATCCAGTACACCGTGGAGCCGTCGGGCGATTCCCCGCTCGATGGGCAGACGGTGACAATCGAAGGCGTGGTCACGGCCGCAAATTACAACGGTTTTTTTGTCACCGATGCAGCAGGGCCATGGAACTCGATCTTCGTCTACACTCAAGCTGATGGCTGTGATGTCGAGGCCGGCGACGGAGTGACCGTTACTGGTGTTGTCGACGAGTATTACAATATGACTGAGCTCACTCGGTCCGGCGACGCAACTCCGATACCGGTCAGCTGTTCCATCACATCGAGCGGGAATGCCTTTGGCATCCTCCCTCTTTCAACAGTCGATATTGCTCAGGAGCAGTACGAGTCGTTGCTCGTGGAGGTCGTCGATGCCGATGTTGTCAGTCTCGGTGACCATGGAATGTGGACGGTGGACGACGGCAGCGGCGCCGTGCCGATCGACGACGACATGGACTACCTCTACGCGCCGGTGGTGGCCGATGGTCTGGCGTCGATCACCGGCGTCGTGGTCTATAGTTTCAGTGAATTCAAGATCAATCCGCGATTCTCATCCGATATCGTGCCGGACGATCCTTCCCCGCACTACGCAGTGTTCGGAGACATCGTTACCATGAACGGCAGTCTGGACGTTCTCGGGGACCATTACATCGAAATCCAGGACGGGAAGATCGTCAGTATTTCGGGGACGGCGCCATCAGGAGTTCAGGTGGTCGATGTCAAGGGCCTGATCTTTCCCGGCCTGATCGACCCCCACAATCACCCGCAGTACAACGTGTTGGGCCATATTCCTTTTCCAGGGACATTCGTTGATCGCGCCGATTGGCAGGACGACCCGATGTACGGTGATTTCAATACCCAGTATTACGGCATTCGCGACTACGGCGGTGACGACGCGCAGTATGAAAATATCTGGAAGCTCGCTGAGGTTCGGGCGATGGCGGCAGGCACCACCATGATTCAGGGAAGCAACACATTCAGCCATTCCTCGGACTCCCACGCCCGTCTCGGAATTGGCATCAACAATGTCGGGCGTTTTCCGTCGCATGCGTATTCCTCGACTTTTCCCCTGACGTACGGCTCTTGGGACTCTCGGTCGGCGGAATTCTGGAATCGCTTCACGATCCACCTGTCCGAGGGCATCAGTGCTGGCGCCCTGAATGAACTCGATACCTGGGATGGTATGGGCCTGTTGGACGATCGCACAACCATCATCCATGGTGTGCCCTATGGACCTGCCGAGTGGGTGCGTCTCGCCGCTGCGGACGCGCACCTGGTCTGGTCGCCAATGAGCAACTGGGTGCTCTACGAAGACACGGCAAATGTCCCTCAGGCGATTGCAGCCGGCGTCAACGTCGCCTTGTCTCCTGACTGGACTCCGTCCGGCGCCCCGGATCTGCTCGAGGAGATGCGATTCGCCGAGCAGATCAACCAGGCTGAGTGGGCTGGTGTATTGACGCCGGAGTTTTTCGCCAAGTCGGTCACCCGGAACGCGGCGATGGCAATGGGAATTCACCACCGTGCCGGTCAGATCGCCGTGGGTTTTGACGCCGATCTTGCCGTGTTCCCCGGAGGCTCGGTGGCGCCTTACGAAGCGCTGATGGCGGCTTCGGCTAAGACCGTTCGGCTCACCGTGGTTGCAGGCATTCCCCGCTACGGCGATCCCGATTTGATGGACCAATTCACCTTCCTCGAGAACGTGGAAGACCTCAATCTCTGCGGACATACCAAAAGGCTCACCTTGGCCGTGGACCACTTTGCAATTCCGGAGTCTGGAACTCCATTCGCCGATATTCTGGCTGCTCTCCAGACGGCCTACGATGCTACGACCCCACAGCTCTGCGAGTTCCTGGGCCTCGACCCCTGCAAGGGCGAGGGCATCTTTGGTGACGGTTTCGAGAGCGGGGACATGTTGGCCTGGGATTCGACGGCGCCGTAGTCAGAACGTCCTTCCGACAAAGAGGTAAAAGGCATCCTGTCCGTCGTCGGAAAACCCCTGGGCCAGGTACACGGGACCCAACATTGTATCCATGCCGATGAAGATGCTGCCTGCAAAGCGCAGGTCGTTGAAACTGACCTGATCCATGTCATCCCACAAATTGCCCCCTTCGATGGACCCGCCGATGTATATGCCGTCTCCCATCGCCATGGCCATGTTTGCGATTCGGTAGAGGTAGAGCAGAGAGAGGTTTCCCCCGTATTGGCCGGTGATGCTGTCGGTAGGAAAGCCTGAGAGTCTGAAGAGCCCACCCAGGTTGTATGTTACGGGGGAGTCGGTACCGAGTGCACTGAAGACGTTGGACATGCCCAAGATGGTATGGCGTCCTCGGGTGACGGCGCCACCAAGAAAGCCGACGAGGTGTTCGTATTCGGCATCAGAACCCAGATCCTCAAGTGCGTAGAAATAGTCGATCACACCGAAGTACCCGTCGTGCGGAAAATTCATATTGTCGAACTGATCGATCACCGTCGTGAAATGAATGCCACCGATACCGAAATCGGTCGTTCTGGGATAGTCGGCAGAGTCTCCTGGATCAACGCTGTCCCGAACTCCGGCGGCGATGGACTGGCGATTGAGGCCAAGCCTGATTTCACCGTACCGGCCCATTTGGTACCCGAGGTCCAAGCCAAGGTGGAAGATGTCGATTCGATACGGTACCGAGGCGCCTCCACCGACCGGGAGAAATTCGGTTGATGTTTCCAGGGCGATTGTCGCG
>Ga0164315_10004156_pt1 | contig 11214 bp, 10 predicted proteins | sample GuaBasSedimGuay6_FD_113737 | JGI IMG/M metagenome (GOLD analysis project Ga0164315, IMG submission 113737) | Subseafloor sediment microbial communities from Guaymas Basin, Gulf of California, Mexico - Guay6, Core 4569-2, 0-3 cm | ecosystem: Environmental > Aquatic > Marine > Hydrothermal vents...
AAGGTAGGCGAAAGACATTACTATACAGATGATTTTGATATTCACTTAGGCAAAGGTTTAGATTTTTTTAGTGATAAATACATTGTGTGGAGACATAAAGTAACTATAACAGTAAAACCTAAAAATAAAAATTAGGTATATATTACAGCAAGTCTTGAAAGCCAATAAACACACTATTCCAAAATAGTCATAAGAATGCAACGGAAATTTATAATCTCTACTTTACTTTTTTAAGTTTTTTCTTTTTCTTTTCACTACTCGAGGCATAATTCATAAGCCATTCTTGAAGATTTACATCATCTTGTAAATATACTTTGTGGTTATTTACATATTTTCCAGTTGGAAGAAGAATTCTGGCTTTTTGATTATCCTTTAATGAAATATTTAGTAGCGTCTCTTTTACTGATTTTTTGATGTTTTCATCTTCAATTGGAAATATTGTTTCAACTCGTCTATCAAGATTCCTTTGCATAATATCGGCACTACCCATGTATATTTCATCATCACCATTATTAAAGAAGTAGTAAACACGTGTATGTTCCAAAAACCTTCCAACAATACTACGGACAGTTATATTCTCACTTAATCCTGGCACTTGAGGAACTAAACAACAGATTCCTCGAACAACTAAATCTATTTTAACACCCTGTTTAGAAGCTTCATAAAGTGCAGCTATTATTGTTGGATCCACTAAGGAATTAAGCTTAAATGATATGTAGCCTTTATTCCCAGATTTACTATTTTCTATTTCACGATTAATAAGTTTTAGAAATTCTTTCCTGATATTAAATGGAGCAACCCAAAGCTTTCTATATTCTTTCTGTTCAGAGTAACCAGTTAAAAAATTAAAAACATCTGCAACATCTTCGCAGAAATCCTTGTTATTTGTTAGAAGTCCGTAGTCAGTGTATAACTTTGCAGTTGAAGCATTATAATTACCAGTTCCTAAGTGAACATATCTTTGAACACCGTCACTCTCTTTTCTAACAATAAGAGTCATTTTTGCATGGGTTTTAAGCCCAACCAAACCATACACAACATGAACTCCAGCCTTTTCCAAGGCTTTTGCCCAATAAATATTATTCTCTTCATCAAAGCGTGCTTTAAGTTCAACCAATACTGCAACTTGCTTCCGAGATTCAGCAGCTTCTATTAAATATTTTATTATTGGTGAATCTGCCCCCACCCTATACAAAGTTTGTTTTATTGCTAAAACATTTGGATCTCTTGCGGCTTCTTTAATCATGTCAATAACAGGAGCAAAACAATCATACGGATGATGTAAAAGAATATCTTTCTTTTTGATTAAACTAAAGATTGATTCTCTTTCTTCCTCATCAAATGGGGGAGGGAGTACAGGATGAAAAGGTTTCTCCTTTAAATGCTGCAATGGAAGATCATAAAGGCTCATTGCATTACTTAATCCCATTGGACCATCAACTATTTGAATTGCATCATTGGATACTTCAAGATTTTCAGTTAGAATATTTATCATAAATTCTGGCATATCTCTTTCAACCGATAGTCTAACAACTGAGCCAAATTTTCTTTGTTTAATGTTTTTTTCAATTAGAGCAAGAAGATCATCAGCTTCATCCTCTTGAATATTAATATCTGCATTTCTAGTAATTCTAAATTTATGTGCGCTAATTACTTTTAAACCAGGAAAGAGAGTGTAAATATTATTTTTTATTAAATCATCCAACCAAATTAATTTTGTGGATAGCCCTCCTTTTTCAAACGAATCACTATTATCAAGTATTTTATCTAAATAAATTATTCGAGGAAGAATTGATGGAATTTTAATTCTTGCAAAATGCAAAGCTCCATTTGGCTTCATAATCTGAATAGCGTAGCTCAAACTTAAGTTTGATATGTAGGGAAAAGGTCGTCCAGGATCAAATGCTAAAGGTGTAAGTACAGGATAAATTTCTTGATTAAAATATTCTGACAACTTTTTCTTCTCCTCATCAGACGAGCTGTCATAGGATAGAAATTTAACATTGTTCTTTTCCAATTCTGGAACAATTGTATCACTCCAATATTTAAGCAACAATTGGACTTGTGGAACAACAATTTCTTCAACATATTTTAATTCTTCAAATGGTGTTAAACCATCAATTCGTGGTTCTAAAATATTAGCTCTAATTTGCTCTTTAATTCCAGAAACTCGAATCATATAAAATTCATCAAGATTTGTAAAAAAGATTGAAATAAATTTTATCCTTTCCAAAAGAGGTAAATCTGGATTAATAGCTTCTTCAAGAACACGACCATTAAATTCTACCCAATTTACATCTCGTGAAAAAAAATTGTCTGGTTTAAAATATTCTTTTAAATTTTCTTTGTTTAGCTTCATAAGTTCTATTTGTTTTCGTTCTCAAAATCAATTTTTTTAGCAGAGGAATAATCATCTAAGTTATATTGTATAAATCCATCTGGAATTTTAAGTTTCTTAATAGGAATTTTTGCTTTTGCCAGGAAGTCAGTTGCAAGTGTATTGTGATAATCAGAAAATACAACTATCTCTTTTACTCCAGCAGCAATTAATGCTTTTGAACAAGTTGTACATGGCATATTTGTAACATAAGCAGTTGAGCCTGATGTATTTACTCCATGTGTTGCACACTGAGTTATTGCATTAATCTCAGCATGGTTTGTACGTACACAATGGTTATCAACAATTATGCATCCATCATCTTCGCAATGTGCATCACCGGGTATAGATCCATTGTAGCCTGTGGCTAAAATTTGTTTATCTTTTACAAGCACACAGCCAACATGCATTCTTGGACACGTTGCTCTCTCTGAAACAAGCATTGCAACTTTTAAGAAGTATTCATCCCAAGAAGGTCGTTTGTTTTTTAATGTCATTTAATTTCCAAATGATTAAAGAAAGAATAAATAGTAATATACTCAATTTTATAAAAATAACTTGGATTCAAATTTTGGAATAATAATATAGAGCTTACTATAATGGGGGTACAGTTTTAATGGAGGCAGCTAAACACGGGATCTTTAAAAGAGGGAAGGCTGTCAAGGTAGAGGGCACAACCTTAACAGCCTGGTTTGTATAATAAAAAGTTTAACCTTCTTATTATAAACTTAAATCAAAATATATATTAAAAAGATTGAAAAAAGGGAAGGCTACCAAGGTAGAGGGCACAACCTTAGTAGCCTGATGTGTTATAACAAAAAGACAAGTCTTTCTGCTATAAAACTTTCCAATACTTTAATGAACTAAACTTATGACTCAAATATAAAGAAACTGTGTAAAACAATGCAAGTTAAAAATTACTTTTTTTTTATTTTTTTTTGAAAATTATTTGAAATGTAGTTCCTTCGTTCAGAACTGAATTTTTTACAAATATTTTCCCTTGGTGATAATCTTCTACTATTCTTTTTGTTAAGGAGAGACCTAATCCCCAACCACGTTTCTTTGTGCTATAACCAGGACGGAAAACATCCTTCCTATTTTTTAAGTCAATTCCTTTTCCATTATCAGAAATATCGATATAAATATTTAAGTCATCTGATGAAAATATAAATTCGATTAATCCCTTTTGAGTACCAATAGCGTCAAGGGCATTTTTAATTAGATTTTCGACTACCCATTCGAATAGTGAAGCATTTAGTGGGACGATAACTTTATCCTTTGCTTTAACTCTGATCTCTGTTGTTTTACGAGATGTAGGAAGACGCCTATTAAAATATTCAATTACGGAGCTAATAACTTCTACTATATCAGTATCTTCTAATTTTGGTTTTGATCCAATTTTTGAAAAACGATCAGCTATTTTATTTAAACGATCTAGATCATTATTTATTTCATCTGAAATATCTTCAACTTTATCAGGGTTTGATTTATTAAGCTTTAAAATTTCATTCCACCCAAGTAAACTGGAAATTGGAGTTCCTAACTGGTGAGCAGTTTCTTTTGACATTCCAACCCAAATATTACTTTGTTCATTTTTCTTTAAATAGCTAAAACTGAAATAAGCTATAATAATAAACATCATAGCAAAAATAATTTGTAAGTATGGATAGTATCTAAGTTGAGTAATTAATTTTGAATCACCAAAGTATATTTTATTAAGTATAGTGCTGTCCTGGCTATAGACAAATATAGGATTATTAATTTCACCAAATTCTTCAATATTTTTTTCTATAAAACTAATTTGTTGACTTGTTGAAAGTGTAGAATCTATCTCCAAGTTTCTTATCCCACCCCCCATTCCATCTGAGGAGGCCTTGTTACTTGAATCGGTTAGAATTAGTGGAAAATCTATTCGCTTAATAACATCCAATAAAAAAGTAAAATCTCCATCTGATGAACTCGGATCTGCAACTTGTTGTAAACTTGTAGCAAAAAGTTCAGCAACTTCTCTTTCTCTCTTTTCAAGTTGTGATATTAAAGTTTGCGTGTAAGTAAAAGTAGCTAGCGCTATAATAATGGCAAGTACAAGAAGGATAACTTTAAGTTGGATGGAACCTGGTCCACCGGATAATTTTTTTTCCATTAGATAAGATTTGAATTTAAACTATGTTTAGAAAACAATTGAGCTTTTACAACTCAATTGTTTGATCTCTTTTTGGACCTACAGAAATTATTGAAATTTCGAATCCTGAGTGTTCAGCAATAAAACTCAAATAGTTTTTAGTTTCAGTAGGAAGGTCATCGTAATTTCTAACTTCCGTAATATCTGTTTTCCACCCTGGAAGAGTTTCATAAATTGGAACAATCTTTTCTAGCTGACTTGTTGTTGATGGAAATGAGTTTAATCTTTTTCCATCTAATTCATAACCAATACAGACATTTATTTCATCCATATTGCTTAGTACATCAAGTTTTGTAATTGCAACTCTTTCAATTCCATTAATCATGCGCGAATAATTTAATAGGAAAGCATCGTACCAACCGCATCTTCTTGGGCGGCCTGTTGTCGCTCCAAATTCAGCTCCCCATTGTCTTAGTTCTTCACCATCATCACCAAGCATTTCTGTAGGAAATGGGCCAAGTCCAACGCGAGTAGTATATGCCTTAACAATACCAAATACAGATGATATTTGTGTAGGTGGAATCCCAACACCAATACATGCTCCACCTGATGTTGGATTCGAAGAAGTCACATAAGGGTAAGTGCCATGATCAACATCAAGAAGTGCCCCTTGAGCACCTTCCATTAAAACTGATTTCCCATTTTTAATTGCATTATCTAAATATGCTGGAACATCTGTTATATATTGATCTATAGCTTCATCAAATGCTAAATACTCTTCTACAATTTTTTCAACATCTAACTCTTCACCATCATAGACGTTTGTAATTAATTTATTTTTCTCTTCAATATTTGCTCTAATTTTCTTTTCAAGTTCTACTTTGTCGAGCAAATCAACAATTCTAATACCTTTACGTGCATATTTATCTACATAGCAAGGACCAATTCCACGTCCAGTAGTTCCAATTTTATTCTCACCACTTTCGCTTATTGAATCAAGAATTTTGTGATAAGGCATTATTAAATGTGCATTATGACTGATGAATAAACGGCCTTTAACCACAAAACCGTGATCTTCAAGAAATTTAATCTCATCAAGTAATGCTTGTGGATCAATAACAACACCATTTCCAATAACACAATCAACTCCATCTCGTAAAATACCTGAAGGAATTAGGTGTAAAATATATTGCTGATCTCCAATTACAATTGTATGCCCAGCATTAGCCCCACCTTGATAACGTGCAACTATATCAAATCTATCTCCTAAAATATCAACTATCTTTCCTTTACCTTCGTCACCCCACTGGCTACCAACTAAAACTGATACACTCATTTTATACTCTATAAATTTAGAATTGAAGAATTATTTTTTGTGAAAATTATTTATCAAAGCTTTCTGCTGCTACATCAACAGATTCAAAATTATCAAAAATTGTAACTAATTTAGTAATAACTAGAAGGCTATTAATTTTTTCAGTAGCATTTGCTAATTTTAGAGCCCCACCTTTATTTTTAACAGATGTATAACCACTAATTAGCATTCCAAGTCCAGTACTGTTCATGAACTTTACACTTCCAAGATCAATTATGATATTATTTTTCTTTTCTTCCAAGAAATTACCTAGAATATCATGAAATTCTTGTGCTTCAGGTCCGCCCATAACGTTACCTTTTAATGTTATTACAACTGCACCATATTTTTCGCTAGTTTTAATACGCATTTTAGTACCTTTAATTTATTTATTTTAACTTGTCAAATTTAATGAAAAGGAAATAAATATAATTATAAATAATTATATTGCTTAGCAAGTTATAGAAAGAGTTGATAAAAATAAAGATTAAATGAGCTTTTTCTTTAATTCTACAAAGAAATTTAATATTGGAACATAGTTTATTTTATGCCGTCTAAGATATCCGAAGTAAATAGTGATATTTCAAGTAAGAAAATTGAAAGTGAAGAAAAAGACGTTTCATTAATCCATGAATTTATTGATGGAAATGAAAAAGCCTTTGAAAGGTTAATGTTACTTCATAAAGATAAGGTTCGCAATTTAATTTATCTTACTTTAAGCGATTCTGAATTTGTTGATGATATTTCACAAGATGTATTTATAAGTGTTTATCATAAACTAAAAGAATTCAGATTCGAATCAAAATTTACTACTTGGCTCTATAGAATTACTGTTAACAAGTGTCGTGATTATCTAAGGAAGAAAAGAGTACGTAGCATTTTTGTTCCGATAAAAGATTCTCACGAAAATATTCGTTCGACTGGTATTCATGAAGATATAGACATACCAGGCTTAGTTAGAAAAGCAATTGAGCGTTTGCCAGAAAAATTAAAAACCCCACTTGTGTATAGAGATATTGATGGATTTAGTTACAATGAAATTGCTGAAAAACTTGATTGTGAAGTAGGTACGGTTAAATCCAGAATATTCAGAGCGCGTGAAAGTCTTAAAGCACTTTTAGAGCCATATCAAAAAGAAATGAACCGATAATTTAACTCGTTTCTCAATTAGCTTTTTTTGTTTCAACTTGGGAACTACATTAGCTCTCATATTGTTTCACGCGAAGTTATAATTTAAGTCAAAGTGTATAAAAGATAAAATGAAAAATCCATTAAAATCAAAAAATACTTTTTCAAATAGAAAAAATCTACCACTTGTATTAACTGGATTACTCACAATATTTCTATTATTTCTATTTGGCTCTGAACAATTCGATGAAGATAATTCTTCTAATCCTAACTTTGCAAATGAATTCTATTCCGCTACTTTAAAACCATTATTTTCTTCTGAGAGTATTGATAAAAAGGATGTATTAACATTTGCAGTTAAAGGGGATCTACCCTTGGATGAAAATCATAGAATATTGCAAGTTGGTACAGATTCAGAAGGAAAGGAAACTCTAGAAATAATAAAAAATAGAGAAAAGGTTATTAATGATGATTATTCTCTTATTGTTGATAGACTCAAATTATCTGAAGAGAGAAAAGCAGAATTTGATTCTATCTTAAAGTCCTATCAAGATGAACTGACAGATTTAATTTACTTAGGAGATGATTCTCTAATAGCTGTTGATCCTCAAATAGGACTACTCCGAAATTCTATTAATTATGACCTCTCAACTTTTATTAGAGAGCTAAAGTATAATTTACCTGATGCACCTCATTTAGACGAAAAGAGTGGAGAGAGATTATATGATTTACACAGCATTCCACAAAAAAACATGCCTCGTCATTATATAGTTTTTACTCCAGATTCTGTTTTAAGAGAAGAATTCCATTTTGTCGAGTTAGATGCTGATGAATTGGAATCCCAACAGAAAATTAGAATTTTTGAAGCCCCAGAAAGTATGGAACCAATTGATGACTTAGGATTAACTTTTAAGATTGATACTAATTTTGCAAGAGTTACTTTAGAAAACCGCTATAGCAATGACATCAATTTAAATGAATTGAATTTATTTAATATGGTTATTGATAGTGCTAAAAATGATTTGAAGTTATCATTTGAAATCTTAGAAGATTCTTTAGAAAATATCACACTAAAATTTAGCTATGCAGATAGTATGAATAATACTATTAGATATGAAATGAATAGTGACGATATTGGATCTGCAATTACAAATTCAATTAAAATATTTAGCGGAAAAGATATTGATGAATGGATTGAATATGGTATTAAAATGGACTCCATTTCAAAAGCAATAGATAGTGCAGTAACTGAACGTGTAAAAAAAATAGAGAAATAATTGAATCATTTTTTTACAAATATTATTGATGGTAGTAAAAAAGAGAAACTGGAGAAAACTCTATTTTCTTTTGTAGTTTTAGTACTATTCAAATTTCTATTTCCTTTAGTTGATAACTCTATTTTAGTAATTTTAAATGATTTTCTAATTTATAGTACTTTAGGATTAACATTCATATTTTTAAATGAAATTACTTCATCGAATACTGAGAACCCAATTCCACTAATACTCAATGTTGGAATTTTAAGTGCAATCCTATTTTTTATTACATCGCTTTCGTCTGTGATTTTTGATAAAATAGAAAACATAGAAGAAGTTAATGGCATTATTTATACAATTGTTTCGCTTGTAATATCAGTTACATTTATTGCTTTTGCAATCTATATATTGTCGGCACTTAAGACTCTCTATTTTTTGAGACAGAAGCAAGTTACGGAAAATCATTTTCTCCGAATGCTTTTTGTAATACTTTTAGCTTCTTTTGCAGGAACCTTGAGCAAACTTAATCCAGATCTTGCTTTTGTTGAAAAAACATTTTTCATTGTCTCAATTGTATTAGTGTTATTAAATTCATTCCGGGTCTCATGGATTGCATTTTTATCTAAACGTCAAAAAGTATTTCTATTATTGATTTCAATAATTATGTCAGGTCTATTTGGACTTAACTTTGCAATGTTTTCTGAAACAAATATTATTGAGCAGATTGTATTTTATTTTTCTCCAGGTGTTCGGGTATTTTATATTCTCATAATGCTTTATGGAACTATCTATTTTGGAATAGTATTCTTTACAACTCTTTTTCATCTACCTACTGCAGGTGCTTTCGATCAAAAGAGAGAAGAGATAACCTCATTAATTGATCTCAGCAAACTTATGACTCAAGTACTTGATTTTAAGGAGTTGGCTGATGGTCTTACTGAAGCAACAAATAATGTGTGTAATTCTGATTCGGCATGGATTGTTATTGAAAATGATGATGAACACGAATTGATCTCTGTAAGCAACATCGGCTATCTTGAAGCTGAAGGAGTTAGTAATAATTTACTAAAAGAACTGGAACTGCCTTTAACGGATGTTTTAACTCTTAATAAAAAAGTATTAAAAGTGAAGTTTCAAAATGACGAAAGAACATATGTTTTCCAATCAATAATAATTGCACCATTAAAAGTACATGATAGGATTAATGGATATCTATTTGCTACCAAAAGGCAAAAATACAAATTTGATAAAGATGAAATTAAAGCGATTGGAGCATTTGCAGACTACGCAGCATTGGCAATAGAGAACGCCAAACTCATAAAAGAATCTATTGAAAAAGAACGAATGGAAAATGAATTAGAAGTTGCAAGAAATATACAGTCAAAATTATTACCAGATGAAAATCCAACTTCTGATAAATTAGAAGTTGATGCTCTCTTTGTGCCAGCATTTGAAGTGGGTGGAGATTATTACGATTACTTCAAAATTGATGATGATAAACTTGCATTTGTTATTGCAGATGTTTCTGGCAAAGGGGTCTCTGCATCCTATATTATGGCTGAGGTGAAAGGTATATTTGAATCGTTATCGCAAGTAATTTTAAATCCTAAGGAACTTTTAATAAAAACAAACGACATATTAGGAAAGAGTCTAGATAAAAAAAGTTTTGTAACGGCACTTTATGGTGTTATTGATAAGAAAAATGGAATTATAAATTTTGCTCGAGCTGGTCACATGCCACTGCTAATCTGCTCAGGTGGTAAGTTGAAAGAATACTTGTCTAAAGGAATTGGCTTAGGACTCGATTTTACTGATAGGTTTAATTCAAATATTGAAAATATGGAAATTAAACTAAATAATGACGATATTTTAATTCTATATACTGATGGGGTTACAGAATCGCAAAATAATGAGAATGTAGATTTTGGCTTAGAAAGATTAAAAAATGTTGTTGAAGATAACTGTAGTGGGGAGTTGAGTGACATTACAAAAAATATTTTCAAAGAAGTTTCACTCTTTTCTAAAGAGAAACAACAACATGATGATTTAACCCTGGTTCTATTTAAGTGGAAAAATTAAATAACATACCCGATTAAACCTCGTAAAATTAACGGGACAGGTCGGGACAAGTTGGGAGAGGCTTAATGGCTGATTTTAATGTGTCTTCAAGAGAAGATGGCGAAATAAGTGTAGTTAAAGTAGAAGGTTATTTGGATGCTCATACAGCACCTGACCTTGAAAATGAATTTAATAAAATGATTGAACGAAAAAGATACAAAATAGTTGTAAACTTTAGCGAGCTCAATTATATAAGCAGTGCTGGACTTGGTGTTTTTATGGCGTATGTTGAAACTATGAGAGAGGAAAATGGAGACATTAAGTTTTCTAATCTTAAAGATGATGTATTTAGCATTTTTGATTTATTAGGATTTCCAGTTTTGTACGAATTTTATAAAGACGAAGAAGAAGCAATCAAAAAATTTAGATAGTGTTTAAAGTGAAAAGAGAAATAGACATATCGAAAACTGAAATAGTAATTTCTAGTTCAACTAATAATCTTTCATTAGTAAGAAGTTTTATTGAATTTCATGGAAGAGAACTTGAGTTGAGTAATAAAGAAATTGCGCACATTTCATTGGCTGTTGATGAGGCTTGTACAAATATAATTAAGCATGCTTATCAAGATTCTAGTGATGGAATTATTAAAATTAAAATAGATAAAAAGAAAAATAAATTATCAGTTAAGCTTACTGATAAAGGGTCGCACTTTGATCCAAGTATAATTCCTGATCCAAATGTTGAAGAGAGCCAAAAAATGAAAAAAGGTGGAGGGTTAGGAATGTATTTAATGAAAAAAATAATGGATGAAGTTAAGTATAATGCAAAGGGAAAAGGGAACGAACTAATTTTAATAAAATATTTAGCCTAGCTTAATGGAAAACGAAACACATAAGGGTACTCTTAGAAATCTATCCGC
>Ga0164315_10004157_pt1 | contig 11212 bp, 8 predicted proteins | sample GuaBasSedimGuay6_FD_113737 | JGI IMG/M metagenome (GOLD analysis project Ga0164315, IMG submission 113737) | Subseafloor sediment microbial communities from Guaymas Basin, Gulf of California, Mexico - Guay6, Core 4569-2, 0-3 cm | ecosystem: Environmental > Aquatic > Marine > Hydrothermal vents >...
ATTTTGGTTAAGATTCTATAAATATTAAGTCCCTGACGGGACATTAAAAAACCATTTATCCGGTTTAATAAATTAATCAGCAGCACATCAAAATAATATTTATCCTTACTACTTCTTGACAGAGGTGTAGTTCTTCGAGACAATTTCTATTGGAACAAATAATAACTTCAATTATCAAATACCCCCTCAAAATAATTGGCAGTTATTGATACTATCTCAACGCCGCAATATAACGAAACCAAAAAAAAAATGAACCACGACTTAAAACCAAAGCCATGAAAAAAGGTCATCAACTAATTTTGGTGACCTTTTCTATGATTAATCATAATTGATAAAAATCTTTTTAATTTTTGATCCATACTTCGAGGTTCTGCTAATGATATCTTCTGCTAAATGCCTGACTTAGTGAATTTTCGTGTTTTTGTGCTTTTGTGGCAAATATTTGATTTTTTTTCTGCCACGAACTCAAGGTACTAAGAAGTCACAAAGAGAAATGTCATTTTGTTTTAAATTCCCGTATACGGGGTTCGTTGTTTCAATATGATCTTACTCTCCACCCTTTACTCCAAGCTCTATGCTCTCCGCCCTCCACTCCTACTCAAACCACTCAGCTATTTATTAGATTTAATGCTAAGCTCTAATAATCTGAAATTCTATATATATAATGGAATTCATTACTCTTTGTGATAGATATGTGTACTATTCTTCTATAAAAAATATCAAAAAGGTAATATTGTATTAAAAAATTGTTATTTTTAACAATCTTTTAATATAAACATGAAATATTTAGAATTTGAGAAAGCCTTAAAACCATATCCGGTATTTTCAATTAAGGATATTATTAAACGGTTTCCTGACTTTGATAACCGGAGGCTGGTGGAATGGCAACAAAAGGGATACCTTATAAAAGTAAGAAGAGGATATTATTGCTTCGGCGAGCGAAAAAAGGGAGAGCATTTTTTGTATGTCGCCGCCAATAAAATATATTCGCCTTCTTATATCTCAATGGAAAGTGCATTGGCATATTACAATTTAATTCCGGAAGGAGTTTTTATGACAACATCCATTACAACAAAGAATACAGCCGGTTATGATACAGCTATCGGAAACTTTGAATACAAACACCTTAAGCCGTTATTGTTTTTTGGATATAAATTATTACGGGAAAAAGAATTCACAATAAAAATCGCCGAACCCGAAAAAGTAATTCTTGATTATTTCTACATGAACCCCCTGAATAACCTGGATGAAATTGAGGAAATGAGATTTAACGAAATATTGGTGAAAGAACTAATTAGTTTAGATAAATTAGGGAAATACCAAAGAATATTTAATTCAAAAATTTTGGATAAAAGAATGCGAATGTTTATAAAAGTAACCAATGCTTAGTTTAGAAGAGATAAAACCATATTATCCGGAATCGTTGCATGATTATGAAAGATTTATACTCAGAGAGTATTTACAATACAAAATCCTGGAAATTATTTTTGAAAGCCCTTATGAAAACCACCTGGCTTTTTTAGGTGGAACTTGCTTGCGTATCGTACATAACAGTAGTCGTTTTTCAGAGGATCTTGATTTTTATAATTTCAACCTTTCAATAGATAACTTTAACGATATAACACGGCTTGTAAAAAAGGAATTGGAAAAAGTGGGATATAATATCGAAATTCGAAATGTGAATAAAGGTGCTTATCATTGCTACATACGATTTTCTGAAATTCTCGATAATGAAGGGTTAACCAATCATAAGGAAGAAAAGATTTTAATTCGGCTGGATTCAGAATCACATGATTTTGATTATAAACCTGACCAACCTTTATTGAATAAATTTGACATATTGACTCAAATAAACACTACCCCAAAAGATATTTTACTTGCTCAAAAATTTTATGCGGTCATTAACCGTAAAAGAAACAAAGGGAGAGATTTTTTCGATATAGTTTATTTGTTAGGACAGGGTCAAATCCCAAATTATGATTATTTACAGGTTAAGTTAGGAATTGACACCCCTGATGTGCTTAGAAAAAGGATTATTGACAAATGTTCGGAATTAGATATGAAAGGAATGGCACAAGAAGTCAGGCCATTTCTTTTTGATAAAAAAGATGAAAAAAAGGTACTTCTATTTTCTGAGTATATGAATCATGCTAAACTGAGTTAATCGAACTTGTAATCTTCAAATTATCATCAACTCAAATTGTTATTCTCGCCATTCTTATTTGTAAAATATTCTAAAGATACTGGATTTCTTTTATTACTTTTACTCTGCTTAACTTCAACCTAACCAGCCGATGAAAATAAAATTAGCTTTCGTCGTATTCCTTTTCTTAATGGCCAATCTTTCTTCTGGCCAGGTTAAGTTCCGGGTTAAAAAACTAAATGCCGACAGCCTGGTTGCACTGATCTCTGAAAAAGAAGGTATAGAAAAGATCGATGTAATAAACATACTCTCCAATGTAATCTGCAGACAATATATCGACAGCAGCATCAACCTGGCAACACAGGCAATTGAACTTTCAGAAAAACTGGAATACCAAAAAGGTTTGGCAGACGGATACTTTAACACAGGTAATGTTTATTTTTTACTTGACTCCCTACAACCAACAATATCAAACTACCTTAAGGCATTAAGGATTTGTGAGAATCTTGGACCATCAGAAGAGTATGGTAACCTTAGCATACAGCTTAGTATCTTAAATTTCTTTACGGGCAGGTTTGACGAATCCGCAGATTATGGAAAATTAGCCTTACAAATCTATGAGAAACTAAACGACTCAGCAGGTCAATCAATGATTTACCTTGGTATGGGTTCTGTTAAACACCAGATTTATCAAGATTGGGATTCAGCTATTTATTTTACTGATATGGCTTTAAGGTATCTTGATCCCGTATATGAGCAGAATGAAGCTGCTATAATTTACGATGAAAAGGGACTGATATATTTCAAAAAACTACTTGAATTCAAGGATACCTCCGATTACAATAAAGCCCTCTACTGGTTTTATGAAGCCCTAAAATTACCTGAACTTTATTGTGGAGTTAAGGCCAGGATTTATATTAATCTTGGTGGGACTTACCTGGCTTTCAATTCAAAAGAATCTATTCTTAAAGGCATTGAATATTTTCAAAAAATTGAAGATATGGCTGATTCATGTTTTGATGCCTATGATTACAAAGCGATAATCTCAAATATATTGGGGTGGAGAAAATACAATGAAGGAAAATACTACAGTGCCATCAAATTATTCAATAAAAGCCTCGAAATAATTGAAGAAAGATTAACCGATTTGTCAATTAATGCCTATCGTGAGCCTGTTCTTGCTTATAATTGGAAGTATCATCATAAACTTTACAAACAATCAAGTTACCAGGGTTTATACAATAGCTATTATGAACTTGGTGATTATAAACAGGCTTTAGAATATTTTGCGCTCAGCAAAGATGCAGAAGAAAAAATCTATATGGAGAATAACCAGAACCTGATCACCATGCTTGAATCTATCTCTGAAGATGAAAAGATTGATAAACAACTTACTCAATTGACCAGTAAAAATGAATTAAACGTTGCAAAAGTCAAACAATCCAGAATTTTATTATTGAGCTTAGGATGTATTTTTGTAGTTCTTTTTCTTGTTGGAGTCCTTTTCATCAGGCAAAATAAAATGAAGAATGAACACCAAACCGTTCTGCTTGGTCAAAAGTTGTTGAGATCACAAATGAATCCACATTTTATATTTAATTCGCTGGCCAACATCCAGGAGTTTATCTGGAAAAAAGATCCACTGACTGCCAATGAATATCTTTCCAGCTTTTCCAAGTTGGTTCGTTTGATACTGGAAAATTCAAGAAGTGATTTTGTCCCGGTCGAAAAAGAGATCAGTACCATCGAAAATTATTTGAACCTCCAAAAATTAAGGTTCCAGGATAAATTTGAATATACAATTGATGTGGACCCGGAGATTGATGTAGAGGATATGGACATTCCACCCATGTTGGTACAGCCATTCATTGAAAATTCCATCGAACATGGGCTTAGTCAAAAGGAAAATACAGGCCATGTACATGTTAGATTTTTTCTCACAGATGATAAAATTAACATTGAAGTTAAAGATGATGGAATCGGGTTTAAACGATCATCAGAATTTAAAAAGGGCAAAAAGTCGGATCATCAATCCCTTGCCATGACCATTACACAAGAACGATTATTGATGCATTATAAAAAATATAAACGAAAAATTGATTTATCTATTTCTGATTTAACTGATGATAACAACAAAGTATTAGGCGCTCAGGTATTATTTAGTATACCTTATAAACAGTTATGATCTATCGAAAATTGTTTCAATTAATAATTTAGTAATAATAACTTAATCCTATGATTCGTACCATCATTATTGATGACGAGGAAAACGTCAGGAATACCACCCGAAAAATCCTTTCTGAATTAAGGCAGGATATTGAAATTGCAGGAGAAGCAGGTGATGTTAATTCAGGTATAAAATTGATTAAAAACTCAAAATTTGATCTACTCTTGCTGGATATTAAACTTCCTGATGGAACCGGATTCGACATTCTGGAAAAACTATCTAAAATTGACTTCAAAATCATATTTATCACCGCCTTTGAAGAATTTGCCATTAAAGCTTTTAAATTCAGTGCTGTAGATTACATTCTAAAACCACTGTCTGCTTTTGATCTGATCAATTCTATCGACAAAGTAATTCATCTTCTACAGGCCGAATATTCTCTTAAGTTAAACACCCTGATAAGTAACAATCATTCCAATAATAACAATGAAAAAAGACTGGTGCTGAAATCAATTGACAAAATTCATGTGATCAAAATTAAAGAAATCTATCGTTGCGAATCTGATCAGAGTTATTGTCATTTTTATCTTGCAGACAGCACCAAGCTTACTATTTCGAAACCATTAAAAGAATATGATGATCTTTTGAAGGAATATGATTTTTTCAGAGTTCACAAATCACATATGGTCAACATGGCATATATCAAACGATTTGAAAGAACAGAAGGGGGCTATGTGATTATGGATGATGATTCCAGAATACCAGTTTCATTCAGGAAAAGGGATGAATTGATCAGTGTTTTGGGGAAATATTAATTTTATTTAACACGAAGTTCCTTGACATGCTGGACTCCAGGCACAGTTCAATCAAATAAAATACGTTAAATAAACAAAAACCATCTATTAGAAAAACCTTACTGACGTTTAATAATACCTTAAGCATACTAAGGTAGCAAGTTATAAATTTATGCGATAAAAATCAATTAACTTATTAAAGGCGGAGGTCATTATGAAAACAACCTTATCTATTTGGCTGCTACTGGCAGTAGTTTTTAATACATCAGCACAAACATGGTCCTGGTCAGAAGATCAGCTGTCCTATGCAAGAATGGGACTGTCGGCAACTGTAATGGACGACAGTATTTTTTATTCGGGTGGAAAGACGGATGCAGGAAGTAGCTTTTTAAATATAGTTAACATTTACGATATAGGCGAAGATTTATGGAGTGCAGCTATACTAACAACGACAGAACGATATCAAATAAGTGCAGTATCAACTGATAGCATGGTCTTTTTTGCAGGAGGAACTAATTTTAATGCGTACGACTTTGTAACCTTTGATATAGTTGATGTTTACAACAAAGGAGATAATGAATGGTCTGTAGAACACCTCACTGTCCCGAAGATTCATATGGGAACAGTTGCGCTCGCTAACCAGGTTTTTTTTGCTGGAGGCTTGAACTATAGTGAAAATAATCCTGCTATGATTTATGACGTAATTGATATTTATAATACAGAAACTGGCATATGGTCTACTGATTATTTAAGTGTTTCAAGATGGGGTATTGGTGCAGCTACCGCGGGTGGTAAAGTTTTTTTCGCGGGCGGTGCCACTGAAACCGGAGAAGTAACAGATGTGGTGGATGTGTATGACAACATCACCAATGAATGGTCAGTTATACACCTTTCTGAAGCACGTGCATTTACTTCTGCAGTTGCGTGTGGGAACCAGGTTTATTTTGCAGGGGGAACTCTTCCAAATGCCGAAACCAGTATTGTAATTGATGTATACAATATTGAAAATGGCAACTGGGAAGTACTACCACTAACTTTATCCTCACCAAGAATTGTTAAAGCCCTTAATTTAAATAATGCACTGGTTTTTGCAGGTTCTACCGATTGGATAAACATTAATACAGGATATTGGGGCCCACCAAATGGAATTGTTGAGGTATATATCACTACCACTGAACAATGGGACTATTCAGTCTCCGATCTTGATCCTTCAAGATTTTGGTATGGGTATGCATCTTATGAAAACAAAGCTTATTATGCTGGTGGATGGGATCTCGATCAAGCTCATAATATTGTAAATATTCTCGAATATGATATAGCAACCAATATTTCCACAAGCAATAATCAGAAAATAGAATTTCAATTATATCCAAATCCCTTTAATTCAAGAATTACAATTGACTTCAGCTTACAACATTCAGGCACAATCAACATTACCATATACGATAACAATGGGGTTCAGGTCAAGGATTTTGTGCAGGAATACCAGCAACAGGGGGCTCAGCAAATAATTCTTGAATTATCCAATTTAAAACCCGGCATTTATTACTGTGTACTAATAACCAGTGAAGGAATACATTCAACTAAAATGATAAAACTATAATTAACTTAACCGTCATCACGAGCCAAAGGGAAGATTAAGCACAGGAGCGAAGCAATCTGTCAATTAAATGTACTGAAGTAAATAACTAACAGATTGCTTCTCCAAAGGAGTCCCTCGGACATTCTGACTCACTGCCATCCCTTCAGTTCGCAATGAACGTTATGATAAAAGGCCATTAGTTAATATTAATGGCCTTTTGATTTATTATACTTACATTTTAAATATGATATATTATCAATTGTGTGTTTGAGATAATTTTGCGATATTTGCAAAAGCAGATTATCGCTTAATTACAATCTTTTATTTGATGGAGAAAATAAAAAAATTTAAACCCAGATACATCATTGATGAGAAAGGCGAAAAGAAGTCTGTTGTCCTTTCTATTTCAGAATATAATGAGCTACTTGAGGATATAGACGACCTGTCAAAAGTTGCTGAAAAAAGAGAAGAATATACAATTCCACATGATGACCTTATTAATCAGTTAAGAAAAAATGATTTCTTATAAATCCGAATTTACGAAAAGATACTAAACTTAATTCCCTTCGTCAATAAACTTTTGCCTTTGTTAACCCGGTCTATACTTCTCCCGAAGGGATCACTATGTGAGAGAGCCTCAGCATGACCTGTTCCTCACTCTTCACTTTTCACGCCTCACTCTTCATTCCTACTCAAACCAACCCCTCACTTCTTCTATCTTCAACGCTGGAATATCCAGTTTCATTTTTTTTCTCAAACCTCCCAAATCATTGAAAAGTTTATTGGGATTGGCCTGTCTTAAATCATCCAGCATGTTAAATCCTGCTTTTCGAATAACAGGAACCCATTCAGCCGGAATACCAAATTCAATAAATTCAGCATCCGTTGTGGCAACTACTTTCTTTTCAGGACGCATTTGTGGAAAAAACAATACATCTTGGATGGATGGCTGATTACTCATAATCATTGACAGTCTGTCGATACCAATTCCCAAACCGGCAGTTGGAGGCATACCATATTCCAAAGCACGTAGGAAGTCCTCATCCAATACCATGGACTCATCATCTCCCCTCTTTCCCAATTCAAGCTGGTCTTCAAATCGTTTACGCTGATCGATGGGATCATTCAATTCGGAAAAAGCATTACAAATCTCTTTTCCATTGCAAATAACTTCAAACCTTTCTACCAATCCTTCTTTACTCCTGTGTTTTTTAGCTAATGGTGACATTTCAACTGGGTAATCAGTTATAAAAGTTGGCTGTATCAATTTACCTTCAACAGTTTCACCAAAAATTTCATCAATTAATTTTCCCCTGCCCATTGAAGCATCTACTTCTACTCCTACTTTTTTAGCAACTTCAACCAATTCAGCTTCATTCATTTCAGAAATATCAACATCATTGTATTCTTTTATAGCATCATACATTGAAATTCGTTTCCAGGGACGTTTGAAATCAATTATATTTTCTCCAACTTTTACCTGGGTAGTTCCATGCATATCCATGGCAATCCTTTCCACCATTTCCTCCACAAGGTCCATCATCCAGTCGTAGTCTTTATAAGCTACATACAACTCCATTTGCGTAAACTCAGGATTATGAAACCTTGACATCCCTTCATTCCTGAAATCTTTTGAAAACTCATATACGCCGTCATAACCACCTACGATCAATCTTTTCAGATACAATTCATTTGCTATGCGCAAATAAAGGGTCATATCCAGGGTATTATGAAAAGTTTTAAAAGGACGTGCTGCAGCTCCACCATATAACGGCTGCAAAATGGGTGTTTCCACTTCAAGGTATGATTTTTCATTCAGAAACGAACGCATGGAATTCATTAGCTGTGATCGCTGTACAAAAACATCTTTGACTTCAGGATTTACAATTAAATCTAAATACCGTTGGCGATACCTTTGTTCAGGATCAGTAAATGCATCCCAAACTTTGTCTTCCTTTTCTTTAACAACAGGTAATACTTTCAAGGATTTACTCAACAACTTATATTCTTTTACATGAATGGTAGTCTCACCCATTTGAGTAGTAAAGACATATCCTTTTACACCAATGATATCGCCAATGTCCAGTAATCTTTTAAAAACAATATTGTATAATGTTTTATCCTCTCCAGGACAGATTTCATCCCGCTTAAAATATAATTGTATCCTTCTGGTAGAATCCTGTATTTCAGTAAAAGAAGCGGCTCCCATTATCCGGCGTTGCATGATCCGGCCAGCTATAGTAACCTCTTGATATAATGAATTATCCTTCGGGAAATTCTCATGAATTTCTTTAGCAGTCACATTCACATCAAACAATTCAGCAGGATATGGGTTGATACCCAGTTTATTTAATTCTTCTAACGATTGTCGTCTTAATATTTCCTGTTCGCTTAATTCCATGTATATAGTAATTAGTATTTAGTATCGGGTATTTAGATAAAAAATTCAGCGTGCAAAGATAGGAAAGAAGAACAATACGTTATATGAAATTTGAATTTGATGTAAGATTTTTGATTTTATCCTGGCTGTTACCCTTTTAATTTCGGATCAGAATCTTTTTAGAATACAATGTTGATCCATTTCTAATCTGCAACAGATAAACCCCAGTAGCTACTGATGGAATCTCCAACCTGACAGATTCGGCTAATCCATATCCAAGTTGTTCCGAAAAAATTATTTGACCATTCATGTCTACAATCGAACAACTCAGCTTGCTGGCATCTTTATCTTGAATTCTAATATTTATAATATCAGAAACTGGATTAGGATAAATAATAAATGAACTTGAATGTTGATCTTCAATATTACTCATGTAAACTTCGGTTATGGCAAAAGGCCCGTTCCCCTCACCAATAAACACACTTTGAACCTTATATTCGTGAGAACCAGCAGAAACATTTAAATCTGAATAGGTTAATCCAGAAATTACTGATTCAGTTACTATAGTATCATTTCTATAAATCTGGTATCCAATCAACTCCAGGCTTGATGAAATGGATGCAACCTCCCAATTTAATGTTACATTTTTGAAGTCAACTGTAGCGATTAGGTTTTCAGGAGGATATAACTCAACAATTCCAGATATATTAGGAGTGATCCCAACCACCGCATCATGCTGTATATCGAAGTGATTACTTCCTGCTACCAATGAGTCCAGATAAAAATAACCATTGTAGGTTCCGTTCCATCCCCAATTAAAATGGAAAAAAGCTGTATCCTGGTAACCATCACAAACCAGTGTATGTCCGGATGAAGTTTGGCTATCTGCTCCTCCATAAAGAAATGGTCTTCCGGCATCCAGTTCAGCTCTCAACATCGCAGTCCAATCTCCTTGATAAGCATCTCTCCAATAAAACTGGGCATCACTCCTGTAATCAAAATAATCAACCAGGGCATCGCGGGCATCAAAATCAAATGCACCCGTACCATTGGGGAAAAACTGGGAATTGATACTGATGGCAGCATGATATAATAATTCAGCAACAGGATTATTATCTTCATTCAAATGACTCTTCATCCCTTCCCAATCATATACCGTATTTTCAAAATCTGCCTCTACCCAGCCATAAGAGGAATTGTATCCGTTTGATCCGGTTCCATTTTTTGGATAATTATAATATTTCATAATTTGCCCCATTGCCGTAGCAACGCAACCTGTCCATAAATGGCCACAAGGAGAAGTTGTATCTTCCGGGAATTGTGAATTGTAATAACAACCCTGGCTCCATGTAGTTTGTAGCAATGGTTCAACACTTTCAATATCAAATCCAGGGGAAAAGGTTTCTGAAGCATATTTCAACCAGGCGTTTATCACTGATTTTGTAGCTATTGACTTCTTTTCAATAGCAAAAAGTATTTGCTTTTTATTCTGGTTCATCCAAAATTTAAAGGCCGGGGGGAAATTATCACCAGAATAATTGTTAGTGAAAGAATATCCTAATATCGGAAAAACTGTGTTATCAGCAGAAATAATGATAAATCCATCATTTATATTAAAAACGTAATAAGCAGTAGTCCCCTTTTCAGAAATAATATATTCTTCATTAAATATCAATACCTCCTGGGAACTGGTTATTTTCTCACTAAAATAATTTTTAGCTACCATTCGCGCTTTTTCTAGACTTACACTTTCTGCGTAAGAAGCTGAATGAAAGGCCATCAAAACCATAATACTAATTACCCAATATCTTATATTCATATTCTATTTTATCTTTGTAACAATTCGCTCAAAAATAACAAAAAGATAATAAAGTCCATATGAAACTTGATCAGGCATTCTACTCCAGGTCATCTGCTACTCAAATAGCTAAAGAATTATTGGGAAAAGTGATCTTCACAAGATTTCATGGTAAAATAACAGCAGGCATTATCACTGAGACAGAAGCATATGAAGGGATTACCGACAAAGCCTCACATGCTTTTAACAACCGAAGAACAGATCGTACCGAAATAATGTACAAAAATGGTGGACTGGCATATGTGTATCTATGCTATGGAGTGCACCACCTCTTCAATTTCGTAACAA
>Ga0164315_10004158_pt1 | contig 11212 bp, 10 predicted proteins | sample GuaBasSedimGuay6_FD_113737 | JGI IMG/M metagenome (GOLD analysis project Ga0164315, IMG submission 113737) | Subseafloor sediment microbial communities from Guaymas Basin, Gulf of California, Mexico - Guay6, Core 4569-2, 0-3 cm | ecosystem: Environmental > Aquatic > Marine > Hydrothermal vents...
CTGCCAATCATGCTTCTTCTGGATGGTTTATATGCCAATGGGCCTGTTATTGAAATATGCCACAATAACCGCTGGGATTATATGATCGTCTTAAAAGACGAATCTCTTACCTCAGTGTGGAGAAAATATAATGCCCTTCAAAGTCTGGAGCCTCAAAATATTTTTAAAATGAAATGGGGAAATAGAAAACAGATGGTTTTTGTAATTTTGATACACTACTGGGAAATAAGTACCGGCGAAAGTTCAAAAAATTGAAAAATCAATATGACAAGATAGCTTAAATTATTTCATGCGTCAGTCGTGTTTTTTTATTGTTGACATATCCATATGGAAGCGCTATGTATACTCAAATTTGGCAGTAGAAACTGCCAACGCTACGTTTTAAGATTTTAAAATAAAAAATTTCAGCCACGAAGGCATGCATCCGGGAACGGATGATATGGGTTCGTGGTTTTTTTTGTCCATTTGAAAAAGAGGAGGTGCCAAAGAGCTTTAAGCAACATAAAAAAATTAGTGAAAGGGGCGGGAAAGCAGCCGCGACCGGCAAAAGTAGCAGGCTGCGTTTCCCTTGAATCCACTCCCGGAAAGGAGGGATGCATAAGGACTACTATATCCTGGCATCTTATCCCCGTCAAGGGTTCCCCTTTCTCCTGGAATATCTTTTGTCGTCAATAGGATGACGTATAAATTAATTACTCAACATAGGAGAAAAATGTATGATATATCACAAGGGGTTTCGGTTTAAATTTACAGTAATAACGTTATTTTCCCTGATGCTTTTACAGGGATATGCATGGGCTTCAGAATCAAGCAAGGTTCTGAAGCTTGATGAGATTACAGTGAAGGGCCAATCCAGCAAAATCTCTCCGCCGCCGCCTTCGGCAACCACAATAACGCAAGACCAATTACAGAACCAATTTTTGGATAAACCATTGTATATCATGGAAAAAGTGCCTGGGGTCGCCATTCAGGATTATGGCCAGGGGGCCGTGGCCAGTGCATTTACCATGCGGGGGCTTAGGCTTGGCCATAACACGGGTGTTGCCATATTCGTAGACGGGGTACCTTTGAATGAATCGACTTCCCATGGGGACGGGTATGGTGATTTCAATGTCGTGATGCCCGACGATATTGCCTATGTTGAGGTCATCAAGGGGCCGTCATCTGCCCTTTACGGACAATTTGCCAGGGCTGGCGTGGTCAATATCGTCACAAAACACAGGGGCGATTTCAACCGTGTAAAGCTCGGCATTGGGAGTTGGAACCGCCAGCGGTTCCAGATGTCCATGGGACAAGAAACCGGTAAGCTGAATTCTATTTTTGGGGCAGAAATTACCAAGCAGGATGGTAAAACCGAAAATTCTGAAATGTTAAAGGCAAACGCAACAGGGAAGTTTACCTATGATTTCAGCGAAGACCTAACCGGTTCTCTTGCTCTAAATCTGTATGCCGTAGATTGGGACCATCCTGAATATCTTACTCGGGCCCAATGGGATGCCGGCGATTATTGGAGCGCCAAGCCCCTTGGGGGAGGAAAAAGAGACCGGTATGGTTTTAATACCAACTGGACATATGATCTTTCGGACGATGATTTTTTGAATTTTTTGTTCTATGCCTATCGCTCAAACCTCACCCGTTACCGGGATAAAGATACCCGGGTGGACGAAGAATATCATGATCGGGATATGTATGGCGGAAGTACAAGCTATGTATTGAATACCAAAATCGCCGGCATGGCAAACAACCTTACCCTGGGTTTTGACGGCCAGGTGGAATTGACACATACCATCAACGCCCAAAATCCCAGCCGTATTGGCTCAGCCCGTGAAATCGTGACAGTGGATGGCGAGAGCACAATAATGACCTATTCCATGTTTTTTCAGAACCAACTGGCCCTGACAGATGCCTGGAAACTTAGCATAGGCGGCAGATATGACCATATATCCGGAGAATTGGACGATTCTTTAACCGGGACATCCGCAGATATGGAAGACTATAATATCTTCAGCCCCAAGGCCGGCCTCGAGTATACTCCCATTGCCGAGTATACCTTTTTTACCACCTATGGGGAAGGCTTTAAGCTGCCCAATGGATTTGATAAATTCGAATATCCTGAACTGAAAAAGGAAACCTATACCCAATACGAATTAGGGGTCAGGATGAGTCCTTTGCCTAATCTGGAAACGACATTGACAGGATTCGTTCTCGATGCTGAGGATGAAATCTTATATGATGCCGCAGCAGGCACCAAGTCCAATACAGGTGAAACCCGCCGCAAAGGGATTGAGCTGTCCTTGGATTATAAGCTCCTGGATCATCTGCAATTGTACGGCACCCTTTCTTATATCAGGGGAGAATATAAAAACTATATCAGCAACGGGGTAGACTATTCCGGTACGGATATCGAACGTGTCCCCAACTGCATCTATAGTTTCGGTGCCGAATGGAGACCCCCCCAGGGATTCTTTGCCGGCCTTGACACCCGTTTCGTAGGAGAAGGTGAAAAAGACAAATATGCAGCCGGGTATAATGGAACCAGAGAAAAAACCATTGATTATCTGGTTACCGACCTTCAATTGGGTTACCAGTATAAAAATTGCTCGATAGCATTGGATGTTACCAATGTTTTTGATGAGAGGTATCCGTCTTATGAGTCCGCCTCTTCCTATAGAACTGCCAATCCCCGGGGGTGTTTTCTAAGCTTTACCATGACCTACTAAGGCTTGTTTCCGTTGGCGGTCTTTATCCATGCAGCTATCAAGCCCCATTTGCAATCGGTCTTCTGATCTTTTCCCGGATCAGAAGACCCGGGGCATGAAGGAAAAACAAAAGGAATCATAAAATGAGATCTATGGGATTTGAAAAAATAAGAACTTCACCCTTATTTTGGGGCAGAAAATTTATAGGAGCGGCCCTGGTTCTGGCAATGACCATTCCCGGCTATGCCGACACTGCCCGGATACTTGAAAAATCCGTTAAACTATCCATTGACACAAGACAGGAAACCCAGAAGCAGCAGGAAGCCTGGGAAGCCCGAAAGCTTGAGCTGACAGCTCTCTATGATCAGCTTTTATCTGAAAACGAGGCTCTGACCCACACCTTTAATCAATTGTCCGGGGAAGAATTAAAACACCAGGATCTGAATCAAATCCTTGAGCAGGAAAAGCTCGAAAGTATCCGGATTCAAGAGGAAATGCTGCCCTTTCTCAGGGCTGTTCAGGCACGGCTTGAAATTCTGGTAAAAAATGATGCCTCCTTTTTGGGAAAAGAGCGGACCACCCGGCTGGCCAAGCTTTCCCATGTGATGGAAGATATTGACGTAAGCATTTGGGAAAAATTTAGAAAAGTCATGGAAGCCCTCTTTATTGAGGCCGAATACGGCAATACCGTCGAGGTTTACCAGGATAAGATTCGGATCGGGTCCAATGAGGTCCAGGGCAATATTTTCAGGCTGGGGAGAATATCCAATTTTTTCCTCTCCCTGGATAACAATTCTGCTGCTGTATTCAATGTCAGGCAAAATCAGTGGGAGACGCTTGATGATGAATATATCCCGGCTCTTGCGGGAGGAGTGGAAATGGCTGCTAAAAGGCGGCCCGTGGAATTGATTGATTTGCCTTTGGGCAGTCTTGCTAAACAATAGCCAAAAAAATAGGGAGTTGGGTGTGAAGAAAATATGCATGTTTATGGTTTTTGTTTTTTGTTGGATGCCCTTTGCAGTCATTGCCCAGGATATCCGCCAGGACCACCTTGCCATGGAAAAGAAACAACGGGTGATGGAAGAAAAGGCAAGGAACCAGTTAATGCAGGCAAGGGCCGAGGCAAAAGCAAAAAAAAATAAGATTATAAATGATGAAAAGGCTCTTAAAAAGACAATTGCAGACCTTGCGGTCCGGAATGGAACTCTTAAAAAAGACAATATGCGAATTGAAAAAAGCATTACCCTTCTCAGGGAGGTTCAGGCAAAACTCAAGGCAGATCTGGCAGAATCCCGGGCCGTGAATACGGAATTGTCGGGTTTTATCCGGGGGAATGCCAAGGACCTTGAACAGCTGCTCGTCCAGAGCCTTCAAAGCGCCCTGATAAAAGACCGCCTTACCTGTTTAGCTCCCATGATCAACCAGGAAAAATTTTGGTCCATGGATGATATCACAAAAATGGCAGATCTGCTTTTTGAAGAGATCAATGCCTCGGGCCAGGTAAAATTCACAACTGCTAACATTATTGATCGCCAGGGAAGGGAACAGGAAGCAAGGGTTCTTACCCTGGGGAATTTTACCGGAATTTATGTGCTAAAGGCCGGATCTGAGGAAGAAACAGGTTTTTTGCTGTATTCAAATACAAGCCAGAAATTTTTTGCCCTGTCACGGCTGCCTTCTTCAGGCGTGGCCGCTAAAATGAGGGCCTATATTCAGGGGGAAAGCCGTGATGTACCAATAGATATCTCAAAGGGAGGGGCATTGCGCCAGCTCACCCACAAATTAAATCTTGTGGAGCAGATTCCCAAGGGCGGCCCGATTGTATGGCCCATCCTGGCCATTTTTGGTCTTGCCTTGGTCATTCTTTTGGAAAGACTTTTCTTTTTTACCAGAAAACAGATCAAGGCGGAATCCTTCATGGCCAAAATCCGGCAGCTTGTGGCAGGGGAGGACTGGGAAGGATGCGAACGGCTTTTATTGTCCAAACAAAAGCGGTTCATTCCCAAGGTCCTTTTAACAGCCCTTGCCTTTAGAAACCAGAGCCGCCAGGACATGGAAAATATTCTTCAGGAATCCATACTCGGAGAAATACCCGGAATCGAACGTTTTTTGTCCACCCTGGGTATGCTGGCAGCCATTGCCCCGCTGATGGGGCTCCTGGGCACGGTCACAGGCATGATCAACACCTTCCATGTCATTACCTGTTATGGCGCAGGCGATCCCAGGATGATGTCCGGCGGGATATCGGAAGCCCTGGTTACCACCATGCTGGGATTGAGTGTGGCCATTCCCATCATGCTTTTCCATACCCTTTTAAGCCGAAGGGTGGAGACCCAGATCGGGTTGATGGAAGAAAAATCCGTGGCATTTGTCAATATTGTGTTTAAGGCCAGAAACGGGCACAAGGGATAGTGCCATGATAGCGCTTTTCCATATAACGGCTGATCATTTCCGTTCGGGGGGGGTGGTAATGGTCCCCATCCTGCTGGTTTCCTTTTTTATGTGGGTGCTGATATTCAACAGGGTTCTGTTCCTGCGGCGGCTTTATGTAAAAAATATTTCCAGGCAGCAGGCCGGTGAATTTGTCCAACAGAATCTTTGGCCCAATGAGAAATACCAGGGGGCCAATTCCCTGCTGGTAAGGGAATTTCTTGCCCACAGAAGCCTTGCCAAGAACCTGGATGATTTTATCCTGGATGAAACGATTTTAAGACTTATCGCATCCATGGACAAATATCTGGCTGCCATTACAGTTCTTTCCGCCGTGGCCCCTCTTCTAGGACTTTTGGGTACGGTGGTGGGCATGATGGAAACCTTTGATGTGATTACTCGGTTTGGAACGGGCAATGCCCGGGCCATGGCCGGCGGAATTTCAGTGGCCCTTATCACCACCCAGACAGGTCTCATGGTTTCCATCCCCGGGCTTTATATGAGCGGATGGCTGCGGCGCAGGTCCCAGAATTTGAAAAACCGGATTGCAACCACGGGCATGTACCTGAAACGGTATTTATAAAAGGGAGAAACATATGATTAATATATCTGCGGCAAGACGGGCCGGCAAACAAACTCTGGAATTGAATATTGCCCCGTTGATAGACATGGTATTTATCCTGCTGATCTTTTTTCTCGTCACCACAAGCTTTGTCAAGGAGACAGGGGTGGAAATCTCAAGGCCCGCCGCATCCACGGCTATTGCCAAGACAAAAGCCACCATCCTCATCGGGGTGACAAAGGATAATACCATTCACCTGGACCACAGGGAGATAGATATCAGGGCGGTCAGGGCAAATGTGGAACGGTGTCTTGCTGAAAATCCCCAGGGCAGCGTGGTGATTGTTGCGGACAAAGAAAGCCTTACCGGCCTTGTTATTTCCGTCATGGATGCCTGCAAACTGGCCGGAGCCGAAAACGTATCCATTGCAGCAAGCATTGCCCGGGAAGGCTAAGGTGGAAGAAAAAAATATGCCTCAAGAATCAATATCATCTGCACCCCCGGGATTTAAATATGCACGCCAAAAAAAAATAATCAATTTTTTCGGCTGGGGTCTTGCCATTGCTTTTTCCGCTGTGCTAAATGCGTCTTTGTTCAGTATCATGCCGGGGATGATTCAGCATAATCCGAAAACCAGAAATAATCTGGAAAATATCCGGGCCATACAATTGGTGAGGATAAAAAAACCTGAGACGCCCCCCAGGAAGAAACAGCAGCCCAAACCCGAAAAACTGGAAAAAAAGCAGGTCCAGTCAAAAAAAACCACAAAGGTTTTCACGCCCAAGCCCATGGCAGTGAAACCCGCGCTGCCCTTTGAACTGAATTCAAAACTTCCCAGGGCCCTGGACAGTCTTGTGATGCCTGGCCTGGTACATTTTTCCCTTAATCCACCCGCATTCAAGGAGCAATATTTTGCCGACGAACTTGATTCCCCCCTGACTCCCCTTGCCAAAGTACCGCCCATCTATCCCATACGGGCATCCCGGCGGGGTATTGAAGGATGGGTAAAAGTTCAATTTGTTGTCAATAAATTCGGGGGGGTGGAAAATCTTAAGGTGATTGAAGCACAACCTGAAAAAATATTTGACAAAAGCGTTGTCAATTGCCTGGCCCAGTGGAAATTAAAGACGGGTACCGTCCAGGGCATTGCCGTTTCCACACTGGCAGAGACCGTTATTAATTTCCAATTGGAATAGCCATGAAAAAGTTATTGTTCATATCTTTAATTGTTTTGCTGCTGCCCATGAACATCCAGGCAGCGGAGGATCTTCCCTTTTCCGCAGGCATTTGCGTGAACAAAGCCAATGTTCTGATCCAAAATGAAAAAATAGACCAGGCAATCATTGTCCTGGAAGAGTTTGCCCAAAAAGGGTATGGGGTTGACAAAGATGTGGCTGCCAAAAAAGGGTATGATCATTTTTATATTGATTTTCTCCTGGGAAATTGTTTTCTCATGCTGGATCAAAGGGGCGATGATCCAGCTCTTGTGAAAAAAGCAGCCCAGGCCTATGAGAGGGCTGTTGGAAAAGAACCGGACCTTTCTGCCGGCTGGCTCAATCTTGCCAAATGCCGGTATGAACTTATGCAGATGGAAAAGGCGGCCAACGCTTTTATCAAAGGGTATGAGACAGGTGATGAGAAGAAGCCCTCCAACCTGTATTATGCATCTGTCTGCCACACCCTTGCTGATAATTTTGAACCGGCACTCCTGGTATTTCAGAACCTTATGACGGCCCATCCAGGAGAAGTGCTGCTTGAGTGGAAACAAACCCTGGTCAATATTTATTTCTCCCTGAAGAAAAATAAACAGGCCCTGCCGTGGATCCAGGAATTGGCTGAAAAATGCAAGGGAGAACAAAAGAAAAAATGGCAGGAGATCCTTCTTTACCAGTATCTGACCCTGGAAATGGATCAAAAGGCCCTGGGCTATGCTAAATTTTTAACCGGGATAGATCCATGCGAACCCAAGTGGTGGAAGGCGTTAACCCATATTTATCTTGGAAAGGACAATCTGGAACAAGGGCTTGTTTCCCTGATGATTTACAGTTTCATTACTCCTTTGTCCCAGCAGGAAACAACCCTTATGGCAGACTTGTATATGGCCTGCAATATTCCGTTAACGGCTGCCCAACATTATGAAAAATGGATTGAGCAAGCCCCTGACCAGATCAAGGATGATATTATGGATAAGATCCGTAAAATATCCAATGCGTATCGGGCCGGGTGTGAACAAGGGCCTGCCCTTGAATGGATTGAAAAAGGGCTTGCCATGAAAATGGATCCTGATCTTTTGCGCACCAAGGCAGATCTTCAGTTTCAGAAAAAAAATTATACATCCGCTTTTAATACCTATGAACAATTGACCCAATTTGAAAAGCAGAAAGGCTTTGGGTTTTTAATGATGGGATATTCTGCCTGGAATGAGGGGATGACCCTGAAGGCTTTCAACGCCTTTACTGCTGCATCCAAATACCAAAAACACAAAAAAGAAGCTCAAAAAGCACTGACCCATCTACAGCTGTTTTCAGAGGCCCAATGAAAATAAAGATAAACCTGATAATAATTGCTACTGGCCCTAGGTTGAAAAATTGCCCGGAGGTAACAGGGAAACAGACGCCGGTGCATTTATTCATACCCCATGCCGCGAAGGATGTTTTCCTCTTGTTGGAAAAATGATGCCGTGGCTGTTTTTGTTTTTAATCGTTTTATTAAAGGAGAATTCCATGTTTAAAAGTTGTAAAATTTTTTTGTTCGCATTAATGAGCTGTCTTGTCTGCCTGCCATCTGTTTTGGCCCATGAATTTATCATAAAGCCTGTTTTGATGAGTGTTGAACCCGGCGCAAAGGTTCCTTTCAGCATTGTCTCCGGTCATGTGTTCATGGTTAGTCAAGAAATGGAACCTACAGATAAAGTTGAGGCCTCCATGATCAAGGATGATACGGTGACCCCCATAAAACTTTCGTCCAATCCAACACTGATGACCCAGGACGGAGTTGCCCTGTGCCAAAAGCAGGGCTACTCAATTATTGCCGGTCATAGAAAGGGAATGATCTATACCAAGACCACCCAGGGGTATAAGCAGGGCAGTAAAAAAGGGGTAAAAAATGCTGTCTCAACCAGTAAAAAATATGAGAAATTTTGTAAAACCCTTATCAAAGCGGGCAAGGCAGACGATGGATACGGCAAAATCATCAATGATAAACTGGAGATTGTACCCTTGACAGATCCGGATAGTGTCCAGATCAACTCGGAAATGGAATTTAAAATTATTTATGATGGCAAGCCCTTATCTACAGAGGTCCTTGCCACCTATGACGGTTTCAGCACAAATCCCAACACCTATGCCTATCTTACAAAATGCAACGACCAGGGCATTGCAAAGGTAAAAATAACCCACCCGGGCACCTGGATGGTCCGTGTTCAAGCCGAGTCCGAACAGGCCGACCAGGATTATGATATTCATGTCATGCGTGCCGTTCTGGTATTTGAGGTGAAATAAATGAGACTGCGATTCTTTCTGAATATTGAATTTGTATGTGTCCTGGTTGTACTTGCACTGGTAACTCCGGGAATGGTATTGGCCCACGGCACAGGATATCGGGTCCTGGAGCAGGGAAAAGCTGTCACAATTGAGTGTTACTACTCAGATGGAACGGCCATGGCCTATGCTGATACAATAGTTTTTTCTCCTGAAGATCTGAAATTGGAACATCAAAACGGGAGAACAGACAAAAATGGAAGGGTCGCATTTTTTCCTGACACTCTTGGAACATGGCGGGTGACTGTCAGTGATGGAATAGGGCATAAAATTCAGGCCGATATCCAGGTTGAGCCTGGAAACACCCCACCTTTGAAAATCCAGGACCAGGGTTCCGTTGGGCAGTCCCACGCGCTATCAGCTGCTATGGGAATCAGTCTGATCTTTAATCTATGCACTGTTATTGTGTTGATGCGCAGAAAAAAGCCGTTGTAAATTTACTTTTCCCACCGAAAGAGCAGCTTCATCCTAAAACCGCCCACTTGGATAAAATTTTACAGAATGGTTTTTAAAAAAATCTTTAGAAATAGCTGATCTTTCTTTTTTCAGATGAGGATACCGCTCTTGCTGCAGCCCGGGCAGGTCAGGTGGATGTCCTTGGAATCTCCCCTGGGAAATTTTCTCACAGATTCCATCCGCTTTGCCGTAAAGAAATATTCAGACGATTTTAACCCCTTTGCCGATCAATGTACATCACGCCGCTGGAACTGAAAAAAGGGTTTGAAATCCTCACCAGCATCTATCCTGCAAAGGGGTCTGATTACTTTTTACAAGTAGCCGGTGCATGAGTAAATTTTTTAGCCCTCCAACCTGTATAAATCCGTTCAAATTCCATTTTCCGAATCTCCTGTAGTAGTTTTGCCCTCTTCATGAAAGCCTCCTTTCTGGCTTCCATTATAACCGGACAGTTTATGTGCTACAAATCCGGACAATTCATTTGCTCCCAACATTTATCTTCTGGATATTTGCCATAAGAAAGTTTACATAACCCGTTATAGGCTGATCCCCTTGCGTCCGCTGGATGGACATTGCCACAAGCTCACCAGTCATTGCACCTTCTTTTAAGGCTGCGGATGAAAATCTGATTTTAAAAAACCTTATGGATCTGCTTGAAAAGTTTTCTGAGAAAAGGGAAATCGTCATCGCTTTTGATGAATTTCAGGAAGTGGCTAAATATACAAACGCGGATTCATTTGAAAAACAATTAAGTAAATTTGACGACAGGTTAAAGGGATTTAAAATTTCTGTTGATTATTCAATCCTGGATTATGACAACAATACAAAAGGCGCAACTGATCTGAGAACCCGGTTGATCTATTCATTTTAACAATTTTTCAGGATGATCTAATCCTAACATTGTCAGGGTTAAGTCAATTCGTGTCAATGCCGGGTCCATTTTATATGAGCCGGCCTATAGTTTTATTTTTTATTTTTGATTGCCTGATTTTTTTTCAAGCGCAAAACCATCCACCACCTGATCCCTGCCCATTTCTTTGGCCAGATAAAGTGCCTGATCTGCAGTTTTCAGAACATCATCAAAGGTCTGGCCATGATCCGGGAAAACCGCCACACCAAAGGATGCGCTAAGGGAAGGAAGTTGCTGCCCTTTCCAGATGATATCAAGGGCTTTAACTCTTTTTCTTAACTCTTGTGCCCTTCCTATGTAATCCTCATATTCGCCTGACGAAATCAGCACAAAAAATTCCTCTCCCCCGAACCTGCAGACAATATCTTCAGACCGAAGCCCGGAAACCAGGGCAAAAGCAACTTTTCTGAGTACCTCATCCCCTGCATCATGTCCGTATGTATCATTAAAATTTTTAAAATGATCCAGATCAACCATAATCATCCCCAGTCTCGCGCCTGACCTCTGGGCTTTTTTAATTTCCCGGTTGATAACATCATCCATGTATCTTCGATTAAACAGACCCGTCAAAGGATCACGAATAGTCATTTCATGAAGCCGATTTCTTAAGCGGATA
>Ga0164315_10004159_pt1 | contig 11211 bp, 3 predicted proteins | sample GuaBasSedimGuay6_FD_113737 | JGI IMG/M metagenome (GOLD analysis project Ga0164315, IMG submission 113737) | Subseafloor sediment microbial communities from Guaymas Basin, Gulf of California, Mexico - Guay6, Core 4569-2, 0-3 cm | ecosystem: Environmental > Aquatic > Marine > Hydrothermal vents >...
CAGGTAGTAACAGATGTCTATGAGGGAAAAGCCAAAAACACCAACGCTTCTGATGGGCTAACTTTTGGTATTGCTGCTGTTGCCGGTGCCGACTTTTATATAGTCAAAAAATTATATTTAGGCCTGGAATTAAACTATGGTGTATATTATTTTACGCCATTTACGGCAAAATACAGTACAAATGAACCAAATATTCCAGAAAGTGAATCAAAATTAGGAAATACCAATACTTTATTGTTCCAGCCTAGTGCTATGGGAGTGTTTAGAATCGGATTTCTATTTTAAGCATTTGCAAAGTAGAAATATAGCTTTGTTTTTTAATAAAATGAATTAAAAAAAGTTTCTTGAAATTAATTTCAAGAAACTTTTTTTCAATTTAAGAAGTTTTTGTTCCGAAAATTGTTAAAAGTCAGAACATTTCATATATTTACCTAAACTGCAAAAATCCGGATAAACATTTTCATTGCCCGCGTTGTCTTTGTTGTGGATAGCTTTGACGGACGATTGAAGGAATATCCAAACAGTGTAAAACAGCATAATTATTCAAAAATATTGCTCCACATAATTATATTTCATCTGTTATAAGAAAATACATTTAAGGTACATTCAGGTTTGAGTCATGAAAAAGATTATTGTCATATCTTTATTTTCTTTAATTACAACGGCCACTAGTTTTGCACAAAGTGGTGAGATTGCAATACAGAATGAAAAATATGGTATTGTTGATTTTAAAACAAAAAAACAAATCGCAGAATATATTTACGAAGATGTTGAAATTTTACCAGGGACAGGCTATTTAGTTATGCAAAATGATAATATCGGTCTACTGGATAAAAAGGGTACACAAATATTTCCCTGTGTCTATGAAGACATTCATCAGGTGTTAGACAATCCAAACTACGTTGTAGTTGAAGACCTTGGAGGTATATTATCAGTATACAGCATTAAAGATAAAAAGTTTACATTTAATAAGTTTTTGGCAGATATAAAAAGCCCACTATGCGGACCATATGATGAGTTTTCAGGAGCTATTACAAAAACGATTATTATGGTAACAAAAAATAATAAATCAGGTATACTTGAACTTCCATCAAAAATAATTCTCCCACTTGAATATGATCAAATAATTTCATGTGAATCTAAAAGGGGGGTTATCATTTTAAAGAAACAAAATAAATACAGGTTTTATAATCTAAAAAACAGAACACTACTAACACCTGAATTTGAAATGAATGGTAATGACGAAAGTCTTCCTGTTATAAGGGGTACGTGTCATGCTGAAGCTTCGGATTATTTTCCGGCTAAAGTTAAATCCAAGTGGGGAATAATGAATATGTATGGTAAATTTAAAATTCCCCCGAAATTTGATGAACTTAGGATTAATCCTTATTCAAAGGGTAAAAGTGCTTTTACTACTGTTTACATGAATAATCAGTGGTATACTTATAATTTTGGAAAAATGAAACCTTTTAATATTGATTTTTTTCTTGGGTTTTGGTATAATTATGCAGTAGTTATAAAAAATGAAAAGGTTCTGTTTTATAATATTAAGGGTCTTAAGTTTCTGGAAATTGAACTAAAGAATAGCACAGACACAAAAATAAGAGTATTTCAAAAAAAAGGCAATTTTGGTGTTGTTTCTTATAAATCAAAACTAATTGCTGATTTTGAATTTCAGGATATTGAGGTTTTTGGAGATATCTTTTATGCAAAAAAAAATAAAAAATATGCATTATTGAATGAACAGGGAAAAGAACTTATCCCTTTCAAATATGATAAAATTTCACTTGGTTCGATAAAGAACCGCGTATTAATAATCAAGCAATATGGTAAATATGGCCTCATGTCTTTTGAAGGTACAGAAATAGTAAAACCCAAATATACCTATATTTCAAATTTCTCCGAAGGAAAAGCCACGGCAAAACTTTATAAAACTGAATTTGAAATTGATTATAAGGGGAATAAAATTAATTAAATTTAAAAAACGATGTTGCTGCACTAAATGATAAACGATAGTTTTGGTATGTTACCTTGTTAGATATTCATAATCAAATCGATATATTGGTCGTGTTGTTTTTTACCAATAAAGCAGGCTAAAAATATAACGGCCAATAAATTTGTATCTTTGTTATATTGCGTGCATAAAAATCATTGAACATCAGCATGATGAATTCATTAATAAATTCAGATGAACTTTTGCCTTGTAATGCTAAATGGCAGGTAACAGTAAACCTTCTGGCGAAATATTTAAATGTTCCGGCAGGCCTAATCATGCGAATTACTGAAAGAGAAATTGAGGTTTTTGTTGCCAGCAAAACTGAAGGAAACCCATATATTGAAAACACAAAGCTTAACAAAGGTGAAGGTAGATACTGCGAAACTGTATTAAAAGATAATGAAATACTAAATATTCCCAATGCCTTAAAGGATAAAAAATGGAAAAATAATCCGGATCTGGCGCTTGATATGATATCCTATTTGGGAGTGCCTATTCTATGGCCTGATAAATCTGTTTTTGGAAGCATTTGTGTCCTGGATAACAAAGAAAGACATTTTGAATCTGATAGTAAAGAACTATTACAGCAGTTTAGGAGTTTGTTTGAATCAGATTTAAAAAACCTGGTCAACTCAAAAGACTTAATTGAAAAAGAAAGAGCCACAAGCACAGAAAAAGAAAAAAACTTTCAGCATTTATTTAATAAAAATCCAATTTCATTGTGGGAAGAAGATTTTACTGAGGCAATAATCCTTCTTGATAAGCTTAAAAAGAAAGGAATAACTGACGTAAAAGCCTATCTGGATAAAAATCCTGAGTTTGTCCAGGAGTGTGCTAAAAAAATTAAGATAATAAACATAAATGAAGCATCGGTAAAACTACATAAAGCAACTAATAAAGAGGATTTAATTGATAATTTGCAGAAAACATTTAATGAAAACTCTTTTGAGGTTTTTAAACATGAATTAACGGCATTTGCGAATGGCGAAACAAGTTTTGAGTCTGAATATGAAATACTTTCATTAAAGGGTGAAACCATTTATGTCATTCTAAAAATTATCCCGGTTGACCAAAATGAAAAGATTCTTAGTAGGGCAATTGTTTCTCTTTATGATATTACTGGAAAGGTTAAAAGCAGGAAAAAAATAGAAAAAATTAACCGTCAACTGTTAGAAGAACGGAATGTTTTTACCAAGGGCAATGTGGTAGTTTTTAAATGGCAGAATACGGATAATTGGCCTGTAGAATATGTTTCACAAAATGTTTCGAATGTTTTTGGTTATAGTGTTAAAGATTTTGTTTCAGGAAAAATTACTTTTGGTGATATTATTCATAAAAAAGATAAACAAAGAGTTACTGATGAAATTAAGGAATCTAAACAAAACAACGAGGATAATTTTGAACATAAACCATATAGAATCGTTCATAAAAATGGGAAAATAGGATGGCTTTATGATTTTACTACGGTAATAAAAAACAAAAAAGGTGAAATCACACATTACCTTGGTTATGTTAAAGATATAACAAAACGAAAGCTGCTGGAATTAGAAAAAGAGCTGCTTTTTGAAGCGGTTACGAAACAACGTAATGAATTTGAATCATTAACCGAAGAATTCCAAATTTTAAATGAAGAGTTGGAATATCGCAATGTTGAAATCAAGGAAAGTGAAGAAAGGTTTAAAAAACTCTCAAGATCAACATTTGAAGGGATATTAATTCACAAAAAAGGAATTGTTAAAGACCTAAATGAAAATATTGTTAAAATGTTTGGTTATACTCGTAATGAATTGATGGGGAAAGATATAATTAAACTAATTGTTCTTGCAAATTATCAGGCAATAATTTTTCAACATAGTAAAGCTAAAAGTGCGACTATATATGAAATTGAAGGGAGAAAAAAAGATGGAAGTATAATTCCTCTGGAAATACGATCACAGACAACTAGTTATAATGGAGAGGAAGTTAGAGTAACCGCCGTTCGTGATATTTCTGACCGAAAGGAAAAAGAAAAAAACATATTATTGTTAAATGAGCGTTTATTGCATGCCACAAAATCTGCAAATATTGGCATTTGGGAATGGGATTTAAAAAACAAAGCGGCTATTTGGAACGACAAAATGCACGAAATTTTTGGGATTCAAAAGCATGGTTCAATGTCATATGATAACTGGCTTGATTATATTCATCCTGATGATGTTAAAAAGGCAGATATCGCAATTTCAGAAGTCCTAAAGCATAAAAAGACTAAACAATCGAGGCTAAAAATCCTTAAAAAAGATAAGAGTATCCGCTACATACATGCTTCAGCCGGTGTAATTACTGATGAAAACAATAAAGTAATTAGAATTGTGGGTGCATGTATTGATATTAGTGAACTAAAACAAGCTGAAAAAGACAAAAAATCAAGTGAAGAAAATTTTCGTTTGCTTTTTGAAAATTCACCTTTAGGTATTATTACAGCACTTCCAAATGGTCATATTGTTGATGCAAACCAAGCCCTAATAGATATTTTAGGCTCACCCTCTATTGAAGAAACAAAAAAAATAAATGTGCTCACTTTCCCTTTATTGGTTAAAAATGGTTTTGCAGATGATTTTAAACGGGCTATTAAAACAGGAAAAGTTATTCGTAGGGAGTATTATTATAAATCAAAATGGGGAAAATCAATAAATTTATGGCAACACATTGTCCCGCTTAAAGATAAAGAAGGTCGAATAAACAGGCTGTATGTAATTTTTGAAGATATAACAGAAAGGAAATATGTTGAAAATGAACTGTTAAACCAAAAAAAGCTGTTTGAAACTACGTTTAATGCTATATCGGACGCAATCATAATTACCAATACAGAAAGAATGATTTCCTTACCCAATGAAGGGGCACTTAAAATGTTTAAATATTCAATAAAGGATATTGTTGGCAAAAAAACAGATGTTTTATATGCGGAGAAACTTAAATACGATGATGCCGGTGAAAGAATTTTTAACAAGGATGCAATTAAGAACAAGGAATTATATATTACCAAATATAAAGACAAAACAGGAAGAATATTTGTGGGTGAAACCTTCGGTGCAAAATTATTTAATGAAAATGGTGACTGGATAGGTAACCTTGGCGTAATACGTGATGTCTCTGAAAGAATAAACATGATTGATGAATTAAAGCATGCAAAGGAAAAAGCAGAAGAAAGTAATAAGTTAAAATCGGCATTTTTGAATAACCTTTCCCATGAAATAAGAACTCCGATGAATAGTATTGTTGGGTTTTCGCAATTATTAAAAAGCCCCCAATTAGCTCCCGACAAACGTATTATGTTCATTGATAGAATAACAAAAGGCAGCCATCAGCTTCTTTCCATCGTTGAAGATATCATACATATATCTAAAATAGATTCTCAACAAATTGATTTAGTTGAAAATGAGCTTTCTGTAAATAAATTAATGACAGAATTATACAACAACTATCATCTTGTAGCGAGGGAGAAAAATATAAAATTAACGTATATAAAAAGTATTGATACAGGCAGAGACCTTATTTTTACTGATCAATCCAAACTAAAACAAGTTTTGGATAATTTAATTAGCAATGCTATTAAATTTACACAGGAAGGTTCTGTTACATTTGGTTGTAAAATTGTAGAGACACTTCATGAAGTGTCTCTACAATTTTATGTTAAAGACACCGGAATTGGTATAGATAAATCGATGCACAATGAAATATTTGACCGCTTTCGTCAGGTTGAACTTAGTGCAACCAGAGAGTTTGGTGGGCTGGGTTTAGGCTTAGCCATTTCAAAAGCATATATTGAACTAATGGGAGGTGAAATAAGCTTAGAGTCCGAATTAAATAAAGGTTCAGGGTTTTATTTTTCATTACCCTATAAGCCTGTTAATAAAGAGTGGCTAACTCATACGAATGATGAAGAGGGCATTAAGTCAATTAAATGGAATAATAAAACAATTCTTATCGCAGAAGATGATGATATGAATTATTTGCTTCTGGTAGAAATACTAAACATTACCGGGGTAAATATTTTGCATGCTAAAACGGGTAGAGAGGCTATTGATATCTGTTTAAGCCATAATCCGGACTTAGTGCTTATGGATATTAAAATGCCTGATTTGGATGGTTATCAGGCAACAAAAATAATTAAAGAACAACTCCCTAACTTACCGGTAATTGCGCAAACAGCTTATGCACATCCCTCAGATGAACAAAAAGCAAAAGATGCGGGTTTAGATGCGTATATTGAGAAACCAATTATTGAAGAACAACTTTTAAAGATAATTAGTGAATATTTAAAAGATTAAGATTAATTATAAAATGATTTCTATTAAAATATCCGTTCTTTTCTATTCTGTCACTAAAAGGTGTTATTTTGTCCCTTTAGTCATCACATTCTTTATATACTTCTTATTCTCTGCCACTCTTATGCAATCACAGCAAGATATTGGTTATTTGAAGAAAGACACGATTACTAATTTTAAAAATAGAGTATACAAAATTGGCCTTCCAATAGTTCCCGGTCTAATGTATAGAGACAAAAAAGGTGTACCCAAAGGCTTTCCTGTGGAAATTATTCACTTCATACTTACAAAGGAAGATATCAGGTTTGAGTGGGTAGATGGAAGTTGGAATGAATTGTTTACAAAACTAAAAAATGCAGAAATTGATATTTTACCAGGTACACAGGTAACAGAAGAGCGAAAACAATTTATTGACTATGTAAATACCAGTTTAAATACACAATGGAGTGAACTTTATATATTAAAAGAAATTAATTTTGAAAGTATAGAGGACTTATATTTACAAAAGATAGGCTTTGTTAAAGGTGATAATAATGTAATTGGATTCATTGATTATTTCAGTAAGTTTAAGATTAAATATCAACCAGTAGAATTTGACTCCCATCAAGAAGGAATGGAAAAACTTAGGTCTGGTGATATCTATGCCTTGGTAGGACCATCACCTAATAGTGTGGGTGATGATATTCAGGGATTTAAAAGTGCAGGGATTTTTTATAACCCTATTGATAACAGTTATGCATTACCTAAAGGCAAAAACCAGGAACTAAGTAAGCTTATTGATAAAAATGTACAATTATTAAAAAATGATCCCAGCTCAATTTATTTTCAATTGCTTGATAAGTATGATTTAACCAATTATCGGAATAAAAAGTGGAAGGTGCCGCGATGGATAAGATTTACATTTGGTATCGCAATTATAATAATTATTGCATCGGTAATTTTTATATTCTTGTTAAGAATACAGGTAAATAAAAAAACACAAATAATTAGGGAGCGTGAAAGTTTGCTGCGTGAAGCCATGGAAATAGGTGAAATAGGTGCCTGGGTATATACTTTTGAAAAGGATGAATTATTTTGGTCAGATGAAATTTATCATATTACCGGAATTAAAAAGAAAAAGGGAAAACTGTATTTTGCAGAAATGAGAACCTTAATTCATCCGGATGATCAGAGACATGCTGTGATTTATCCGGATAAATCAATAAAACAAAATGAAAAAATTGAAAATGAATACCGGCTTATTAGAAAAGATGGTATGTTGGTATATATAAAACAAATTGCAACCATTGAAAAAGATGAAAATGGAAAACCCATAAGAGTATTAGGTGTAATCCAAAACATTAACAAACAAAAAAAACATGAACATGATTTAATTAAAGCAAAGGAAAAAGCAGAAAAGAGCGAAAAGTTAAAATCAGCCTTTTTAGCTAATATGAGTCATGAAATACGAACACCACTTAACGCTATTGTTGGTTTTTCCAGCCTTTTAGCTGAAGAAGGCCTGGATAGTGAGCAAAAAACTAGTTTCAGGAATATTATCATTAAACAAAACGATTTATTATTAACCCTGATAAGTGATATTTTGGATCTATCTAAAATTGAATCAGGAAATATGGATATACGTCCTAAAAAAATAGATGCAATAAAACTCATTGATGAAATATATAGCAGTTATATTCATCTGTGTCCATTAGAAATTAAGTTGACAAAAAACTATAATGGTACACCAGATGATTTTGTTATTATTGCAGATTATAACCGATTAAGACAAATATTAATAAATTTTATTTCAAATGCATTTAAGTACACAAAAAAGGGAAAAATAGAAATAGGGTGTAAAGTGGAAACAGAAGGACAAAGTGTTAAGCTGTATGTAAAAGATACAGGTATTGGCTTATCAAATAAAGAACAGAAAAAAGTATTTACTCCGTTTAAACAAATTGACCATATGGCACAGGGAACAGGTTTAGGCCTTTCCATTTCTAAATCATTGGCAGATTTAATGAATATGGAAATCTCTGTTAAGTCAGAAAAAGGTAAAGGTTCTGAGTTTTATGTGCTTATACCAATTGCAAAAAATCAGCAATAATCAGTCTAAAAGACAGACTTTTAATATTTGCTATTTGTTTTATTCATAGAATATCTCAGGTATGCTCTATCCTGCAAAATTCATAAAGCAGGCTATGGGTTTAATTATGTTAATTTGTGTCATCCGCAGATTATCCTTTTATGCCCTATTCTCAACAAATAACCAATTATCAGGTGCTAATTACCTTAAGTTAGTTTCATGAAAATTAAATAACTTCCTTAAAAAACTTTATCTTCGTATCTACTTTTTTAAAAAAACAAAATGGAAACGAACGAAAAAAAACTATTCCTAATAGATGCTTATGCTTTGGTATTCAGAGCTTATTACGCATTTATTAATAACCCACGAATAAATTCAAAAGGTTTAAATACATCAGCCGTTTTTGGTTTTACCAATGCCCTTGATGAAATATTAAGGAAAGAGAAACCAAGCCATATTGCCGTGGTTTTTGATCATAAAGAAGGGAGTTTTCGTAAGAAACTTTTCCCTGAGTATAAAGCCAATCGCAAACCTACACCAGAAGACATTATAAAATCAGTACCCTATATTAAACAGATAATTGAAGGATTTAAAATACCAATAATCGAAGTACCAAACTACGAAGCGGATGACTCAATAGGTACACTTGCAAAACAAGCAGCAAAACAAGGCTACAAAGTTTTTATGATGACTCCTGATAAAGATTTTGGACAACTGGTTGAAGAAAATATAATCATGTACAAACCTGCCCGAAAAGGCAAACCGGTTGAAAGAATGGGCGTATGGGAAATCAGGCAAAAGTATGGTATTGACCGACCTGAACAGGTAATTGATATTTTGGCTCTTTGGGGCGATGCTGTTGATAATGTGCCGGGTGTACCGGGAATTGGTGAAAAAAAAGCTTCAAAATTGGTTGCTGAATATGGAAGCGTTGAAGAAATTTACAATAATCTTCATAAAATTACAGGAAAGTTAAAGGAAAACCTGGAAGCTAGTCGTGATACGATTAAACTGTCAAAGAAACTCGTTACTATTCCTCTGGACGTTCCGGTAACTTTTGATGAGGATTTATTCGAACGTAAAGAAAAGGACAAAGAAAAGCTAATGTCCGTTTTTGATGAATTAGAGTTTCGAACCATTGCAGGTAGAATAATTGGAGCAGTTAAAGAAACGACCCCTGTAAAACAAGAAGTGCCGGTACAGGGTTCTTTATTTGATAATGTTGAGGTTCCTGTTCAACAAGAAGTTACCCATACTTATGATAACATAAATACGATTGAACACAGGTATACATTAGTAGAAAATGAAAAGGACAGAAAAGACTTAATTGATAAACTTTCCAATCAAAAAGAATTTTGTTTTGATACAGAAACTACTGGTTTAGTAATTCATAACTCTGAAATTGTTGGTGTTGCTTTTTCTTATAAAAAAAATGAAGCCTTTTATGTAACACTTCCTAATAATTTTGAGGATACCCGTCTTATTCTTAAAGAATTTAAAGCACTTCTTGAAAATAGAGGTATACAAAAAGTTGGACAAAACATTAAGTTCGACATACTTATGTTAAAAAACTATGGTATTGAGGTAGTCGGTGATATTTTTGATACCATGCTTGCACATTATTTGTTAAGACCCGAACAACCACATAATTTTAATTACCTGTCAGAAAATTATTTAAATTATCAGCCGGTAAAAATTGAAGAATTGATTGGACCAAAAGGTAAATCGCAATTAAATATGCGACAGATTGCAGCTGAAAAAATTACTGAGTATGCAGGTGAGGATGCGGATATTACCCTACAACTGAAGTTTGTTTTTGAAAAAATGCTTGAAGATAAAAACTTAAGCAAGCTCTCTGGTGAGATTGAGATGCCTTTAGTTCCTGTTTTGGCTGAAATGGAATATGCCGGAGTAAAATTGGATGTTGAAAATCTTAAGAGCTATGCTAATGAGCTAAGAGGAAAAATTATTGTGGTAGAGAAGCAAATATACCAATACGCTGGATTTGAATTTAATATAGCATCACCGAAGCAAATGGGAGAAGTCCTTTTTGACCGGATGAAAATTATATCAAATCCTAAAAAAACCAAAACAGGTCAATATGCTACAGGTGAACCGGAACTTCTAAAATTAAAAGATAAACATGGTATCATTGATGAAATTTTAGAATACCGGGGTTTACAAAAACTACTAAACACTTACGTTGAAGCCCTACCAAAATTGGTTAATCAAAAAACAGAAAAAGTCCATACTTCATTTAATCAGGCTATTGCAGCAACAGGAAGGTTGAGTTCATCAAACCCAAATTTGCAAAATATCCCTATTCGGACAATAGAGGGCCGTGAAATTCGCAAAGCGTTTATTCCATCAAATAATGATGGTGTTATTTTTTCTGCGGATTATTCGCAAATAGAACTTCGATTAATGGCGCATATGAGTAAAGATGAAAATATGCTTAATGCTTTTGTAAATGGTGAGGATATTCATACAGCAACAGCGGCTAAAATTTTTAATTTGGAACTGGGCGAGGTGAGCAGGGATATGCGTAGCAGGGCCAAATCTGCAAATTTTGGAATTATTTATGGAATTTCGTCCTTTGGTTTAGCTCAAAACATAGGGATTAAACGTAGTGAAGCTAAAGAATTAATTGACAACTATTTTAAAACTTACCCTAAAATCAGGGAATACATGAACAAACAAATTGCTTTTGCACGTGAAAATATGTGGGTAGAAACGATTAATGGTCGCAGACGTTACCTTCCTGATATTAATTCACGCAATGCCATAGTTAGGGGCGTTGCTGAACGCAATGCTATTAATGCTCCAATTCAGGGTTCTGCTGC